>Ga0316202_10000330_pt1 | contig 58481 bp, 49 predicted proteins | sample 3monrhotite_MG_FD_204934 | JGI IMG/M metagenome (GOLD analysis project Ga0316202, IMG submission 204934) | Microbial mat bacterial communities from mineral coupon in-situ incubated in ocean water Damariscotta River, Maine, United States -... | ecosystem: Environmental > Aquatic > Marine >...
CATCACATCCTGGGGCTGGAGCAGGTCCCAAGGGTTTGGCTGTTCGCCAATTAAAGTGGTACGTGAGCTGGGTTTAGAACGTCGTGAGACAGTTCGGTCCCTATCTGCCGTGGGAGTAGGAGAATTGCGAGGATTTGCCCCTAGTACGAGAGGACCGGGGTGAACAGACCTCTGGTGGACCTGTTGTTACGCCCGTAGCATAGCAGGGTAGCTAAGTTTGGACGGGATAACCGCTGAAAGCATCTAAGCGGGAAACCCACCTCAATACAAGTTCTCCCTTGAGAACCGTGGAAGACCACCACGTTGATAGGCCAGGTGTGGAAGCGCAGCAATGTGTGTAGCTAACTGGTACTAATTGTTCGATTGGCTTGAAAATCCCTTCATGTGCAGGTGAAAACCCGTAGCATTGGAACGGTTTAATGGCCTTAAGCGGAAAATAGCTGTGTAAACAAAATTGATAAATATCCTTCAGAGTCCGTTTGGATGACTTGGTGGTTATGGCAAGAGTGAACCACCCGATCCCATCCCGAACTCGGCCGTGAAACCTCTTAGCGCTGATGGTACTGCATCTTAAGGTGTGGGAGAGTAAGTCGCCGCCAAGTCTTCTAAACGGACCCTGAAGAAATATCCGATCCACAAACGAAACAAAGAACCCCGCCCACGTAAAACGGGGCGGGTTTTTTGCTCAAAACAACACACCATTCCCGCGGGATGGAGCAGCCCGGTAGCTCGTCAGGCTCATAACCTGAAGGTCGTAGGTTCAAATCCTACTCCCGCAACCAAATAATCAGCCGCTAAGTCAATGACTTGGCGGCTTTTTTGTTGCCCGCACCACAGCCACCAAAATGACTCGGGTAAGCATAGGGTAAGCAGATTACTTCCAGCTCCTGCAAGCTTAAGCAAGGAATGACCGATCAGGAAAGTAAGGGGGCTTGTGTGGGTTGTGAAATCGTCATCTAGCCAAATATTGCCCTCAGCCTAATGCGGGTGTGCAATTGAAAACCCCGAGCGCGATCTCTCGCGTCCGGGGCTCCGGGATTGTGATGTGGTGCAACAACAACCCCGGTGGAGAGCCGAAGCTCACCATCTATTGTTTTTGCGGCCTTTACGTAGGCAAGTCAATAAACAGCGCTAAAGACCGTAAATGCCTAAATTATAAGCAATTGGTGTATTGTGATTAAAAAATAGACATAATTATATGGGTTCGAGATGTTATGTCCTTTGTGTCATCTCCAAAAAAAGCGTTTAGTAATTTGATTTATATGTAGTTTTTCTAAACATACTCCTTGTCGTGGATTTGGCACGCCCTTTGCAATTCTAGCAACGGTGCAACAACAATCCCTATATGGAGAGTTCTAAAAGATGAAATATTCAATTCGTAATTTTATCGGCGCAGGTGTGCTGGCCACATCCACCGCCTTATCGGGCATGGCTCACGCGGCCGACACCATCAAAGTCGGTGTCCTGCATTCCTTATCTGGAACCATGGCGATTTCTGAAACAACGCTGAAAGACACAGTGTTGATGATGATTGACGAGCAAAATAAGAAGGGCGGCTTGCTGGGCAAAAAACTTGAAGCCGTGGTCGTGGACCCTGCATCCAACTGGCCTTTGTTTGCAGAAAAAACCCGTGAACTGATTTCTAAAAAGAACGTCGACGTGATTTTCGGGTGCTGGACGTCTGTGTCTCGTAAATCCGTTTTGCCGGTGATCGAAGAATTGAACGGCATGTTGTTCTACCCGGTTCAGTATGAAGGCGAAGAAAGCTCCCGTAACGTGTTCTACACCGGTGCGGCGCCAAACCAACAAGCGATCCCCGCCGTTGATTATTTACTTAGCGCCGATGGCGGCAAAGCTGAACGCATTGTATTGCTTGGGACCGACTATGTTTACCCCCGCACAACAAATAAAGTTCTGCGTTCTTATCTGAACGGCAAAGGCATTTCTAATGCTGATATCATGGAAAACTACACCCCATTCGGTCACTCCGATTGGCAAACCATTGTATCGGACGTGAAGAAATTTGCTTCCATGGGTAAGAAAACAGCCGTTGTGTCCACCATCAATGGCGATGCCAACGTGCCGTTCTATAAAGAACTCGCAAACCAAGGCATTAAAGCTGAAGACATTCCTGTCGTTGCTTTCTCTGTCGGTGAAGAAGAACTCGCCGGCCTAGACACAGCTCCTTTGGTCGGTCACTTGGCCGCTTGGAACTATTTTATGAGTGTTGAATCGCCTGAAAATACAAAGTTCATCAAAACTTGGAAAACGTTCATTAAAGACGACAAGCGCGTCACCAACGATCCTATGGAAGCCACCTATCTTGGTTTCAAAATGTGGGTCCAGGCTGTTGAACAAGCTGGCACCACCAATGTGGATGCGGTGCGTCAAGCCATGTACGGACAAAAGGTCAAAAACTTGACCGGCGGCATGGCGGTTATGAACACTAACCATCACCTGTCCAAACCTGTGTTGATCGGTGAAATCCAAGACAACGGTCAGTTTGACGTTGTGTGGAAAACCGATGGCGTTGTCAAAGGCGATGCTTGGTCTGATTTCATTCCAGAAAGCGCAAAACTGAAATCCGATTGGACCTTCCCATGGGCCTGCGGTAACTGCGCAGTTGCAAAATATGTTGCTGAATAAAACTTAGTTTCTTCAAAGTAGCAAAGACGACGACCCGGGGCGGGATTACTCTCCCAAATTTCGCCCCGGGTTTTTCTTTTTAATTCTTTCAAACCCAAGCGGGGCCGTAATGTTTCCAAATGTAATTAAAACTCGCTTGATACTGATGCTGACGGCCTTAGCCCTCATGATCTCGACGCAGGCCTTCGCCGACGAATTTACCGATGCGGTTGTGGCCCTAAATGCTAAAAGCTATACGGACAAAGGCACCGCTATCGATGCCTTGGCCGCCACTGCAGATGAACGGGCTGTTCCCATCCTCAATGCATTTTTGGCCGGAAAGCTGTTTGTTCAAAAATCAGATGGCGCGTTGGTGATTGGGCAAAAGTCAGGTGACGTCTATGTGCTGACCTCACCCCTGAACGGGAAAGAAGTCGGGGAAACGCCATCTGCCAACATCAAAAAAATTCGCATCAACAACACGCTGCGCCGAAAGCTCAAAGGTCTGTTGGGCGGCTTGACCCTCATGAGCAAAGATCCGGTATTACGCCTAAGTGCCGCCAACAAAGTTTTCACGGCCAATGATCCTGCGATGCTCGTTTTATTGGAACGTGCCCTGGCTCGGGAAGAGGATGAGGACATCAAATCCAGGCTCACCCGCGCCCTTGCGGCCATCGTGTTGACACACAGCACAGATAGCGCCGCGCGCTTGGCTGCGGTCAAAACCTTAGAAACGTTCACCGATCCTGATGTATCGGCCTTGTTGGGTAAACTGGCTTTTTTAGATAGCGCCCAAAACCCAATTGAAAAGGATGCTGCTGTTTTTAAGGCCATTGTCGAGGCGCACAAATCGGTCGAAAGCCAGCTTAAAAAGTGGGCGATTCTGGGTAACTTATTCCAAGGCGTATCGTTGGGTTCGGTGCTGCTGCTGGCGGCTGTTGGTCTGGCCATTACCTTTGGCGTTATGGGGGTGATCAACATGGCCCACGGCGAAATGGTGATGTTGGGAGCCTATACAACGTTCATGGTTCAAGACGTGATCCGTATCCATTTTCCGGCGGCTTTTGATTGGTCCTTGGCTATTGCCGTCCCGGCGGCTTTTTTAGTCACAGGTGCGGTTGGTATTGCCATAGAACGCGGCGTCATTCGCTTTTTATATGGTCGCCCCTTGGAAACGCTGTTGGCGACCTGGGGGGTTAGTTTGGTATTGCAACAAATGGTGCGATCCATTTTTGGCCCGACCAACCAAGAAGTCGGCAACCCCAGTTGGATGTCCGGCGCGATTGAAACGTCGACCGGGTTGGTGCTGACCTATAACCGGATTTGGATCATCGTCTTTTCCTTGGCCGTGTTGGCGATGTTGGCATTGATTGCCAAAAAAACCATGTTCGGATTACAGATGCGTGCGGTCACACAAAATCGTGCAATGGCGTCCAGTATGGGCATTCGATCGGGCTGGGTTGATGCCATGACGTTTGGCCTTGGTTCTGGTGTCGCCGGAATGGCGGGCGTCGCCCTGAGCCAAATTGATAACGTGTCGCCAAACTTAGGCCAAGCTTACATCATTGATAGTTTCATGGTGGTGGTGTTCGGCGGCGTGGGAAATTTGTGGGGGACCTTGGTCGGGGCGTTCTCGCTGGGCATTTTAAACAAGTTCATGGAACCCAATGTTGGGGCCGTGTTGGCAAAAATTCTCATTTTGGTCGGCATTATTCTCTTCATTCAAAAAAGACCTCGGGGGCTGTTCGCCCTTAAGGGTCGCGCGGTGGAGAATTAAAATTATGTCTATGGTGTCCATCACGCGAAAACCAATGATCACGCGTATCTTAGATGACCGGATCGCAAAGTTCGTACTCAGCACGATCATCATTGCCGCCTTTTTGGTTCCGATCTTAAATTTATGGGTTCCAGAAAGCTCACCCTTGCATGTGCCAAGTTACGTTGTGGCTTTATTTGGCAAATATCTGACCTACGCTTTGTTGGCGTTAAGTGTTGATTTGGTGTGGGGCTATTGCGGCATTTTAACCCTTGGTCACGGTGCCTTCTTTGCTTTGGGCGGATACGCCATCGGTATGCACATGATGCGCCAAATTGGTGATCGTGGTGTTTACGGAAATCCAGACCTTCCCGACTTTATGGTGTTCCTCAATTGGCAAGAACTCCCTTGGTATTGGTATGGCTTTGACAACTTCGGTTTTGCGGTGCTGATGGCGGTTTTGGTGCCGGGTTTGTTGGCCTTTGTGTTTGGCTGGTTTGCCTTTCGTTCAAGGGTGACGGGCGTCTATTTATCCATCATCACCCAAGCCATGACCTATGCCTTGTTGTTAGCCTTTTTTAGAAATGACATGGGCTTTGGCGGCAACAATGGCCTGACGGACTTTAAAGATATTTTAGGGTTCAGCCTGCAAACCGACGGCATGCGCGCGACCTTGTTTTTCTTATCCGCCATGGCGTTGGTGGGCGGCTATTTGATTTGCCGCATGATCGTCGATTCCAGGCTTGGCCGGGTGATCGTCGCCATTCGTGATTCCGAAAGCCGTGCGCGGTTTTTGGGTTACCGCGTTGAATACTTTAAACTGTTCGTATTCACCGTTTCGGCTGTGTTGGCTGGTGTCGCTGGGGCCTTGTACGTGCCGCAAGTGGGGATCATCAATCCCTCTGAATTTGCCCCCGCGAACTCAATCGAAATTGTTATTTGGGTGGCCTTGGGCGGGCGCGGTACGTTGATCGGCCCCATCATCGGGGCGCTGGCGGTGAACTATGGCAAGACCTATTTCACTGGAGCCTTTCCCGAAGCCTGGTTGTTCATGTTGGGCGGCTTGTTCATTGTCGCCACCTTGTTTCTGCCCAAAGGTATTGTCGGAACCAAGAGCATTATTGATGCGTTCGAACGCAATCGGTTGAGGTTGGCCAAGTTCTTAAGGCCTTACGATTACATCGAAGGAGGGAGCGGACGATGACCGAATCCCATGCACATAACAGCATTCTTTACTTAGACGGAGTGTCGGTCAGCTTTGATGGTTTTAAGGCTTTGAATGACTTAAGCCTTTACGTCAATGAAGGCGAACTGCGCGCCATCATTGGCCCCAACGGGGCGGGTAAAACAACCATGATGGATGTCATCACGGGCAAGACCCGACCCGATACCGGACAGGTTCTTTTTAACGGCAACATTGATTTAACCCAGATGGATGAAGCCGCGATCGCGAATTTAGGCATTGGCCGCAAGTTTCAAAAACCGACCGTGTTTGAAAACCAAACGGTGTTCGATAATCTGGAATTGGCTTTGGCCGGAAATCGCCGCCCTCATGAAAGTTTGTTCTTTAAATTACAAAGCGATCAGATGGACCGCATCAATGAAACCTTGGTATCCACGTCGTTAGCCGAACATCGTCACAAGATCGCAGGGGCCTTGTCCCACGGGCAAAAACAATGGTTGGAAATCGGCATGTTGTTGATGCAGGAACCCGACCTGTTGCTGGTTGATGAGCCTGCGGCTGGCATGACCGATGAGGAAACCGAAAACACCGCCCGCCTGTTGAAAGACATTGCAAAGACCAGGTCCGTGGTCGTGGTTGAACACGATATGGAATTCATCAAGGCGTTGGATTGTCGGGTCAACGTGTTGCACGAAGGATCAGTCTTGGCGGAAGGCAGCTTGGAAAAAGTTCAGGCGAACGAACAGGTAATCGAAGTGTATTTAGGGCGGTAAGCATGTTGAACGTTCAAGGAATCGATCTTCACTATGGCGCGTCTCAAGCGTTGCACGGCGTTGATCTGAAAGCTGAAATCGGCGAGGTCACCTGTGTCATGGGTCGCAATGGCGTTGGCAAGACATCGCTGTTGCGCGCCATCGTCGGTCAACAGGAAACCAGTGGCGGAACTGTTTTGTGGGAAGGCCGCGACATCACAAAACTTAAACCCCATGAACGGGCCCGCCGGGGCATTGCCTATGTGCCTCAGGGCCGGGAAATCTTTCCGTTGATGAGTGTCGAAGAAAATTTGCGCACTGGGTTTGCCCCCTTGCCAAGATCATTGCGGCATGTGCCAGACGAAATATTTGAATTGTTTCCGGTTCTCAAAAACATGCTGCACCGCCGTGGTGGCGATCTTTCTGGTGGCCAACAGCAACAGCTTGCCATCGCGCGGGCTTTGGTGACGCGGCCGCGCCTTTTGGTGTTGGACGAACCGACCGAAGGCATCCAGCCTTCGATCATCAAAGACATCGAACGGGTGATCCGATTGCTGGCATCGCGCGGGGATATGGCGGTGTTGTTGGTGGAACAATATTTTGAATTTGCCCGAGACTTAGCAGATGCATTTTGCGTTATGGACCGGGGTGAAGTGGTGCTTGCGGGGACCAAGGCTGAAATGGTGGAAGATGATGTCCGTCGTCACCTTACCGTCTAAGAGCGACCTGCAAGCAAGCGCTCAAACGGCCTGCGATGGAATGCAGGGGTGCGCCCAATTGTCGTTCGTCCACAGTGACGGGGCAACACGGCTGAAAGATTTATATCAGACCGCACCGCTGCGTGTTCTGTTTCCGATCCCGGTATCTGGAGATGTGACGTCAGCAGCTTTGGTGACCACCTCTGGCGGTTTGGTGGGTGGGGACCTTTTGAACGTTGAAGTGTCGGTCGGCACCAATGCGGCCGTTCAGATCATCGGCCAAGCCGCCGAAAAAGTATATCGTTCTAAAGGGCCAGACACGCATTTCGAATCCAAATTAGAGGTTGGTAAAGGCGCGTGGCTGGAATGGTTGCCCCAAGAAACCATTTTGTTTGATCAAGCCCGCCTGCGCCGTCGCACCTCGGTTGAGGTCGCCCCCGGCGGCACCTTTTTGGGGGCAGAATTTTTGGTTTTTGGCCGCACGGCGATGGGTGAAACCGTAAACACGGGCTTGGTCCGCGATGTGTGGGAGGTCCAAAAATCAGGAAAACTTGTCTGGATGGATGCCTTGCATATGTCCGGTGACTTGAAAGCTCAACTTGATCATCCCGCCGGATTTGACGGGGCAAGGGCGGCGGCAACAAGCTTGCTGGTGTGCGATGATGCGGCCAATCATTTGGATTTTGTTCGCGCCATTTTAGAAACTGCACCGCAAGGTGTGAAATGCGCAGCGACGATTGCCAATGGGGTTTTGGTAACACGGTGGCTGGCCTTCGATGCTCAACGTTTACGCCATGCGTTCGCCACTTACTGGTCGGCGCTGCGTCATGAACTTAAAGACCTTCCCCAAGCCATGCCTCGGCTTTGGCATATGTAACAAGGAATACGAACATGAAATTGACCCCTCGGGAAAAAGATAAATTGTTGATCGCTATGGCGGCCGAAGTGGCGCGCAAGCGTTTGGCCCGTGGCGTTAAGCTTAACCACCCCGAAGCCATCGCCCTGATCACCGACTTTGTGGTCGAAGGTGCACGCGACGGAAAATCCGTCGCCGAAATGATGCAAGCAGCTGGCCGGGTGCTGAGCCGTGATCAAGTCATGGACGGCATTGCCGAGATGATCCACGACATCCAGGTCGAAGCCACCTTCCCCGATGGGACCAAGCTGGTCACCGTCCACCAACCCATTCGCTAAAAGGAACTCAAACCATGATCCCCGGAGAATTCATTTTAGCCAGCGGCGACATTATCTTGAACGCAGGGCGCGAAACGGTGTCGCTCAACGTTGCCAATACAGGCGACCGCCCGGTGCAAGTCGGCAGTCACTATCATTTTTATGAGGTAAATGCCGCACTGACATTTGACCGCGAACAGGCCAAGGGGTTTCGCCTAGATATACCTTCGGGCACGGCGGTCAGGTTTGAACCCGGACAAACGCGCGACGTCAATCTTGTGGCTTATGGCGGTGATCGCATTGCTATCGGTTTTAACGCCCTCGTTGACGGCAAGTTAGAGGATTAAAGATGGCCTACACAATTGATCGTTCATCCTATGCCGCCATGTTCGGCCCTACCGTTGGTGACAAAGTTCGTTTGGCTGATACAGAATTGTTTATCGAAGTCGAAGAAGATCGCACCACGTACGGCGAAGAAATCAAATTCGGCGGCGGTAAAGTCATTCGTGACGGCATGGGGCAAGCCCAACGCTCGCGTGCTCAAGGGGCCGTTGATACCGTCATAACAAACGCGTTGATCATCGACCATTGGGGCATTGTTAAAGCCGACATCGGCATTCGCGGCGGGCGCATCGTTGGCATCGGTAAAGGCGGCAACCCCGACACTCAACCCGATGTCGACATCATCGTCGGTCCCGGCACCGAGGTCATCGCTGGTGAAGGCCGCATCGTAACAGCCGGCGGGATCGATGCCCACATTCATTGGATCTGCCCGCAGCAAGTCGAAGACGCTCTGTATTCCGGTATCACCACCATGATGGGCGGTGGCACGGGTCCTGCCGAAGGCACCAACGCGACCACTTGTACGCCGGGTCCGTGGCACATGGAACGGATGATCCAAGCTGCAGATGGCTTGCCCATGAACTTGGCCTTTTTTGGTAAGGGCAATGCTTCGCGTCCCGATGCGTTGATGGAACAAGTCAGTGCGGGGGCGTGTGGTTTAAAGCTGCATGAAGATTGGGGCACCACGCCCAGCGCCATTGATACCTGTTTGAGCGTTGCCGAACTCACCGACATCGGCGTGGCGATCCATACGGATACTTTGAACGAGTCCGGTTTTGTCGAAAACACCATCGCCGCGTTTAAAGGCCGCACCATTCATGCCTTTCATACCGAAGGTGCCGGTGGCGGTCACGCCCCCGACATCATCAAGGTGTGTGGCGAACAAAACGTGTTGCCGTCTTCGACCAACCCAACGCGCCCCTTTACCGTCAACACCATTGATGAGCATTTAGACATGTTGATGGTTTGCCATCATCTCGACAGTCGCATTCCCGAAGATGTTGCGTTTGCCGAAAGTCGCATCCGCAAAGAAACCATTGCCGCCGAAGACATCTTGCATGACTTAGGTGCATTTTCAATGATCGCGTCCGACAGTCAAGCCATGGGCCGGGTCGGCGAAGTGCTGATTCGCACATGGCAAACCGCCGATAAAATGAAACGACAACGCGGACGGTTGCCCCAAGAAACAGGCGATAACGACAATTTCCGCGTCAAACGCTATATCGCCAAATACACCATAAATCCAGCGCTCACCCACGGTATCGCCAAACACGTGGGGTCAATTGAACCTGGGAAGTTGGCAGATTTAGTGTTGTGGAAACCCGCATTTTTTGGCGTCAAGCCGGACGTGGTGGTGAAAAGCGGCATGATCGTTGCCGCCGCTATGGGGGATCCAAACGGCTCCATCCCAACACCACAACCCGTGCATTACCGAAAAATGTTTGGGGCCTTGGGCCGGGCCTTGACGCAAACATCTGTGACGTTTGTCAGTCAAGCGTCTCTCGAAAATGACATCTTCAAACGCTATGGCACGCAAAAAGAAATGTTGGCAGTATCGGGATGCCGGACGGTTAAAAAATCCGACATGGTGCATAACAGCTATACACCATCCATCGAAGTTGATCCGGAAACGTATGAGGTTCGTGCCGATGGTGAACTTCTGACCTGTGAGCCCGCCGACGTTCTGCCCATGGCACAACGTTACTTTTTGTTTTGAGGAGACCGCCATGCGTCGTGCCATTCGTGTAATTGCTAAGTCCGGTTGGGTCCCCAATGAGGCCAAGGGAACGGTCACTTTGAATTTTGAAGACAGGTTTCGCCGCCGGGTAAGATTGCTTGACGATGAGGGAACAGCCTTTCTTTTGGATTTGCCTTATGCCACGCGGTTCGAAGACGGGGACGGCTTAGGGTTGGAACATGGCGGCGTGATCTTAGTGCGGGCCGCCTTGGAAGACGTGCTTGATGTAGCCGGGAACGATACGCAGCACACCGCCCGGTTAGCGTGGCATATTGGTAACCGCCATACGCCAGTTGAAGTTTTACCAAATGGTCATCTGCGCATTCAATACGACCATGTTTTGTTGCACATGTTGGAAGGTTTAGGGGCTGCGGCTTCGCGCCTGAAGGCTCCGTTCGTTCCAGAATCGGGTGCTTATGACGCTCAACCCCAAGGAGACGCGCCCCATGGCCACGCCCATTCCCATCACGGATAGCGGCCTTTTGCGCTTGATGACCTGGCTGTCGCCGTCTTTCCCCGTGGGGGCCTATGCCTATTCCCATGGCGCAGAATTTGCGGTGGAAAGCGGCCAACTTTCAGATCGAGAATCTGCTTTGTCGTGGATCGCCTTTGTCTTGGAATTTGGCTCAGGCCGTGTGGATGCAGATCTGTTTGTCGACGCGTATTTGGCTGGGGACGATAACAACACGGCCAACTTTCTTAAAACCGCAATCCTGGCAGATGCGTTGAAAGGAACGGCAGAATTGGGTTTGGAGTCTCGGGCGCAAGGTCAGGCGTTTTTAGAGACCGTGCTGATGGTGTGGCCGGACGACAAGCTTAAAACCTTCGCCTTGGCTTTAACCAAGCAGAACATACAACCGTCTTATTCAATTGCCGTGGCGGCGGCGGCGGCGTTTGCGGGCGTGGGACGGCAAGCCGCCCTTGGTGCTTATCTCCACGCTTTCACCGCCAACATTGCCAGCGCCATTGTGCGTTTGGTGCCGTTGGGGCAAACGGACGGGCAACGTATTATTGCCGCCTTGGAACCCGTCATCGAACGGGCTTTGGCAGAAGCTATAGAACGCGACCCCAACGATATGGGATCGGCAGCCTTTGGTGTGGACTTAATGTCCATGAAACATGAAACTCAATATTCGAGGTTATTTAGATCATGACCAGCAACCCTCTGCGGATCGGTATCGGTGGCCCTGTTGGGTCGGGAAAAACGGCATTGCTCAAAACCCTGTGCAAGCAATTGCGCGACGTCTATGACATCGCGGCCATCACCAATGACATCTATACCCGTGAAGACGCTGAGTTCTTGACCCGCGCAGGGGCCTTGGACGCAGAGCGCATTGCGGGCGTGGAAACAGGCGGGTGTCCCCACACAGCGATCCGCGAAGATGCATCCATGAACTTAGCGGCCGTGCGCGATATGACGGTCAAATTTCCAAACTTAGACATCATCTTCATTGAATCGGGTGGCGATAATTTGTCCGCCACGTTTTCGCCTGAACTGGCCGACATCACCATCTATGTCATTGATGTGTGTGCGGGCGAAAAAATTCCCCGCAAAGGTGGGCCGGGCATTACCCGTTCTGATCTGTTGGTGATCAACAAAATAGAACTGGCCCCAATGGTTGGCGCCAACTTAGTCATCATGGACCAAGATTCAAAACGGATGCGTGGTGAACGCCCGTTTGTTTTTTCCAACGTCGAAAAGAATGATGGTGTTGACGCCATTGTTAAATTTATTGTTCAAGCTGGAGGGTTAGAGCCCAGAGAAACCGCGTGCGGAGAAGCATCATGAAACCTTCATATACGTTCTGATCGGATTAACCTTCCCCATGTTTCAGCTCTTGGCTACTGGAAATTGCTCGCTTTCATGGCATTCGATTTGAATTGGATCATGGGGAAGGTGGCGGAGATTTGAGATTTCTGGTTATTGATAGTCATTGCAGGACCATGCCCAAGCTTGTAAGGCTCATAACCTGAAGGTCGTAGGTTCAAATCCTACTCCCGCAACCAAATAATCAGCCGCTAAGTCAATGACTTGGCGGCTTTTTTGTTGCCCGCACCTCAGTCACTAAAAATACCCAGGTAAGCACAGGGTATGTATATTCTCTCCAAAGCCTATGATATGGGACTAGGCTGCCTACCAGCCACGCCTCCCTAATCTCCGGCCAAAGTCCGTGGCAGAAGCCTCTATATGGCTCCAAGTTTTTTTAGACGCCTAGGGACTTCAACGTTGTTAAAAATCTATTGGCAACAACATTCCGTTGCTACAACGTTCGTTAAATCTTGCAGGCGCAGAGTAGGGGGGCATTACCTTGGGACTACCGCCAAGCCTCTCATTGATTAAGCATCATCTCTTTAAATTTGTCCGCAATCATAGAGGAGTATAGAGGGCTGGGATGATCGTCATCACGATAAAGCGATTTTCCATCAAGAGTGTTTAGGCAACGATTTTTTGATTCGTCACACACAATGTCTTCGGTATAAATGACGGATATACGGGGTTCTTTACCCAAGTTGTCCAACCACTCCAAAACCCTTTTGTTTTTTTCTTTGAAAACAAGATAACTTGTCGACACTTCCGCTTTAAGGTCATTTTTAAAGTTTCGGATGTTTGTTAATCTGCGTGGAACATCCCAGCCAGCTTCAGGAATTTGCGAGAACAGCACAATTTTATTGTGATTAGAAAATTTTACGAGCTTGTCGAATGTGTAGGAGAAAATATCAAGACCTTCTTGATCAACGACAACATTTTTTCCATTATCCCCATACTCAACCCCCCCTTCTTCGTTATCATAGCGCGGCCCTTCAAAATTAAGTCGCCATCTGGTAACAACCAATATCGTCGCATCTGTGCTCTTTGCGAACGCCCAATATGCCTGTTTTGTGGACAGACATTTTTTTTGTAACGGTAACCTTGTCGTTCCAGGAAGAGGAAAGCATGCGTGTTTCAATAAAGTAATCAGTTCACCGCCATTAGCTTCAATGACTGCTCTTAACTGCTTACTTACACTCTCAGCATGTGAGTCACCTATCAATACAAACTGTTTTTCATTGTCTGGGCTGAAGCACTTTTCTGCCAATGAATTCAGCTCGTGGATCTTCGCCCCCCCTGACTTCACACATGGGCTCTTATCTTGAAAGTTGCTGAACTGTTCAAATTTAATCGTAAGGTGTCCATATAGTCCAGTCAGGCCAAAGCCCATACTAATAACAATCGCCCCTATAAAAACCGTCTTGCGCGATAAATTTCGTTTATCCCTAAATGGCTGTTCAACGAACCTCCAGCTCAGGTATGCGAGCAGTAAAGACAGCCCGATGAGAAAAAGCATTAATGTATCGGAAGGCGCATCCAATGATCGTATGCGGGCAAAGGCAAATATTGGCTGATGCCACAGGTATGCGCTGTAGCTCACCAAGCCTATCCCAACGAATGCCTTCGTACTGAGAAGCTTTGATGCAAACGTTTTTGAATCTGCATACAACACCAAAAGCACGACGCCCATAACAGGAGCCAACGTATACACACTTGGAAATGGTGTCGATTCGTCATAGGTGATGATTGAAAATATGATCGCAGATAAACCGAGAAACGACATTGCATTGTTTGCCCGGACGCCTCGCTCTTGCACGATGAAGGCGGCAACAGAGCCCGCAAGTAACTCCCAAGCCCGTGTCGGCGCAAGGTAGAAATTAGCTCCTACGTCATGATGCCGCCCCACTTCACTCATGATGAAACTCATCACGGCGACAACAACAATCATCAAAAATGCGCGGTTCTTTCCAAAACGCCAGGCTAATAATAATGAGATTGGAAATATTACATAAAACTGTTCTTCGACCGCCAGACTCCAAGTGTGGATGAATGGCTTTTCTTCGGCAGCTGTATCGAAGTAGCCTTGCTTAAGCCAAAACAGAATGTTCGAAGCGAATCCAACCACAGCAACATAACTTTGAGACAGATTCCTAATTTGTGTAGGAAGCATCCAAATCCAGGCAAAGGGTATGCAAACGAACATCACGAGGAACAATGCAGGCAAGATACGTCTAGCCCGTCGCTCGTAAAAGTGAATGATGCTAAATCGCTCGTTTTGGATATCTTCAATCAGGATCGTTGTTATCAAATAGCCGCTGATGACGAAAAAAACATCAACACCAACATACCCGCCACGAAATAACTCGAACCCAGCGTGGAATAATATCACTGGGACGACCGCAAGCCCTCGCAAGCCGTCGATTTCAGGGCGATATTTCATTCAACGCCCTTTGAATTCGAGAGAAAGGGGAGTTGTTAAAATTTGTTTTAGGCACAGTTTTTTCAACTAATGCTTCTTTCAATATCTCAACACTAAGGTCTAAAATTGACATAGTACGGTAATGCCCCCATTTTCAGAGGGCCATAAAAGTAGAACCTTTTAAGCTGCTATGCTCATCATAGCCAACTTCTGTTTTGGCGTTACACCGCCGATGGCCATATTCGGCCGTTCGTTGTTGTATGTCCAGAGCCACTTTGTTGCTGCATCCTGCGCCTCTTCAATCGTTGTGAAGGTATGCCAACCTGTGCGAACCGTTCGATTGTAACGTTCTCCATAAGCGTTCTGTTGCGGGTTTTCAGGTTGGATAAACAGCAACGTTTTTCGTGTTCTTCAGACGATTCCGTCAACTTGTGACCGACGTATTCAGGGCCATTATCTGATCGAATGGTATCAGGCTTGCCGCGCCATTCGATAATTTGATCGAGGCCTCGAATGACCCGTTCGGCTGGCAACGAGAAGTCGATCTCGATGCCCAATCCTTCCCGGTTACAATCGTCGATCACGTTGAAAGCCCTAAAACTTCGACCATCGCCAAGTTGATCGTGCATGAAGTCCATTGACTATGTTTGATTGATGGACGTCGGCACAGACAAGGCTTCTGGCTTCTCCCGGTACAGCCGTTTTTTGGGCCTAATCCTCAGGTTTAGCTCCAATTCACGATAGATTCTGTAAACCCGTTTGTGGTTCCATCTGAACCCTTTCACATTGCGAAGGTACAGATAACAAAGCATGAAACCCCAATTCCGATGATACCGAGGCAGCTTGATGAACCACTCGGCAATGAGCTCGTTTTCATCACTCAGCTTCGGCTGATAGCGAAAACAGGTCTCACTGATCGAAAAAGATTCACAGGCTGAGCGAATGCTCAACAACCGGGTGCAAGGTTGAAAGGGACTTTGGGCTTGTCTGAATAAAGTGGATGGGCTGGCTTTAACGCCCGAGAAGTTCGTTCACATCAAATTCCATGGGGAATGTTACAAAATCAGCGGCGGGAAGAGGTCGGCTAAAAAAGTAGCCTTGAATTTGGTGACAGCCGCGCTGGGATAAAAAGATCAATTGTTCTTGAGTTTCCACGCCTTCGGCCACCAATTTAAGCCCCAATTTGGTCCCCATGGCGATGATTGCCGAAACGATGGCTTCGTCGTTGGAATCCGTCATCATGTCGCGGATGAACGATTGATCAATTTTCATCGCATCAACGGGCAATTTTTTAAGCAAACTTAAGGATGAATAGCCAGTCCCAAAGTCGTCAATAGAGACCTGCACACCGATCGACCTTAAGCGTTCCAGTGTCTCCAGCGTCACCTCGACGTCGCCCAGCACCATGCTCTCGGTGATTTCCAATTCCAAATATTGGGGCAAGAGCCCCGTTTCCTTGAGGATGCTTTCCACCATCTCGATCAAGTCAGGCTGATCGAATTGGCGCGCCGAAAGATTAACGGCGACCCGCAATAGACGACCCTCGTCCACCCATATTTTGTTTTGCCGACAAGCTTCGTGCAAAATCCATCGACCAATGGGCACGATCAGTCCCGTTTCTTCGGTCAGGGGAATAAATTGATCCGGTGGCGTCATGGTCCCATCTTGCCTCTGCCACCTGACCAAAGCCTCCATCCCCAAGGTTTTTAGGGTATTGGCATCAATCTTAGGCTGGTAATACAAGACAAACTCTTCACGCTCCAACGCGTGACGCAGATGTTGTTCCATGTCCAGTTTAGCATGAGACAGTTTGTCCAAGTCCTGCTTATAGAACTGATATTGGCCCCGGCCCATTTCTTTGGCCCGGTACATGGCAATATCGGCATTCTTCAACAGGCTGTCAGAATCTTCACCGTCAAGGGGATAAATCGCAATGCCGATACTTGCCGATATTGTCAGCTCGTGACCCATAACATTAAGCGGGTGCGAGAGGCTGTCAATAATTCGTTGAGCCAGCAGATGCGCCTGATCTGGGCTTTTTATGTCCGAGATCAGCGCCGTAAATTCATCCCCGCCAAAGCGAGAGATCCCACTGGGTGGCGAATCGTTTTCCTGGTGAGAATGCGAATGCCTGTCATCGCTGCGAAAGATTTTAACAAGTCGCTTAGAAACCACGGCCAAGAGTTCATCGCCAACCACATGACCGAGGGTGTCATTGATGGTTTTGAAGCGGTCGAGATCGAAAAACAACACGGCCATGAGGCTGTTGGAGTTGCGCGCTCTCTCGATTTCAAGGTCTAAGTGGCTCCGAAACAAATTGCGATTGGCAAGGCCGGTTAATGGGTCGTAATAGGCCAGTTTTTTTAGCTTTTCCTCGGCATTTTTCAGATGTCTAATGTCAGAAAACACACCGATATAATTGGTGATGTTGCCCTCATTATCCTTGATCGCATTGATTGACATTTTGGTCGGAAAAATTTCTCCAGATTTATGACGATCCCAAATCTCACCGACCCACTGACCTGTGGATTTTATGGTATCCCACATATTTGTGTAAAAATCCGCATCATGACGACCAGACTTGGCCCCTCCCGCTGGTTTGCCTATGGTCTCCAATCGGCTATAGCCCGTAATATCTGAGTAGGCCTCATTGACATCAATGACACACCGCTCATTATCAGTAATGACGATCCCTTCGCTGGTGTTTTCGAACACCTTTTGGGCAAGTTTCAATTGTTCGACTGTGATGCGCCGTTCATGAGATTCGTAAAATAGGGCCTTATCAATCGCTTCCTTTTCCAGGAACGTATTTTCGGCAGTGACGACCAATTCTTCCGCTTGTTTTTCCAACTGTTGGCGGGCCATATCAATGTCATTGATCATACGCGTCAAGTGATCTTCTTGTTGCTTCAAGGCCTGTTCGCGTAACTTTAGCTTACTGATGTCGGTGCCAATGAATTGGGCACCTTTAAAATCTCCAGTCTCATTATGTTTCCCATAAGCTCGCCAGAGAAACCATTCCGCACCATCTTTTGAAGGACATTCCACCTCTGCTTGAGGCACACCTTGCTTTATTTTTGAAATCAAATCGGTGAAAATCTGGCGAAAGGCACCGCCATTCACTTGATCGATTTTCTGCCCGATAAGCTTTGCAGGCTTAAGGCCACACAAGTCGGCAAAGGGTCGGTTGACAAAAAAAATCGACGTATCTTCCTGAAGATAACAACTTGGTTCCGATTGCCCATCAATAAAATGTCGATAACGTTCCCGACTGTTATAAAGAATGTCTTCGAGACGATCAGCCCCCAACGAAGGTTCGAAAAACAACATGTAACCCTTGTAGGTATTGGTTGAAATGCGACCAACCACCAAGGATAGGTCTAGCGTTCCTCCATTCACGTCAAGTCCTTGGACCCGTGTTGCGACATTTTGGGCTATGGAAAGTAACGGGCTGGTATTTTTGGGGCGGGGAGACGAAATTAAATTTGGGAAAAAATATGATATTTGTGTGGATTTTAGACTTTTGTTCGGTGAACGTAAAATCACCTTTGCCCGCTCATTAGCAAGGATAACCCCCCCCGAATCATCAATGACCATGCCACCATTGGGGCACGTTTCAAAAACGAGCTTTAGAACCTCTGCAGTCACATGTATTCCCCTACCATTCTACGACCATGACATATATTTGATGGCAATCAACATATTACAAGATTTAATTGGCTATTGGCATATATTCAATAAATGACAAGGTCATGGTCTGAAGATCAAGTTGGATCATTTCCATGATAACAAAAACCGTTGCGACCTCTTTCTTTCACTTTGTACATAGCGGCATCAGCAAACTTAATAAGCATTTCCGCATCGTCGGTATCGCTGGGGTAGATGCTGATGCCAATGCTGGCACCGATGGTACAATCATGCCCCTTCGCGCTGATTGGCTCTGACAATGATTTAAGGATTTTCTCTGCGGTTCTTTGGCTGATTTCTTCTGGCACCGGCGGAGCCAGAATGATGGCAAATTCATCGCCACCGATACGGGCAACCGTATCGGTTTCGCGCACGATTTCTGTCAGCCGTTTGGCGACTTCTTGAAGCACCGCGTCACCAACATCGTGCCCCAGGGTGTCGTTGATCGGTTTGAACTTGTCCAGATCCAGGAAAAAGAAGGCGATATTGGCCTTAAGCCGTTTAGACTGTGCAATGGCAAGCATTAACCGATCCCCAAACAGATTGCGATTTGGCAAACCCGTTAACGTATCGTAATGCGCCATCACCTTCAACTGTACGGCCTGCTTCTGCTCGGTGATATCGGTGCGGATGCTGACGTACTGGAAAGGTTCTCCGAGATCGTTCAGGAACGGAACGATCGTGGCCTTGACCCAAAATTCGCTGCCATCTTTATTTCTATTCTTGAGATTGCCATGCCAAGTTTTGCCATCTGTCAAAGTGTGCCACAGGCCTTCGTAAAACTCTGCTGAATGCTCATCACTTTTTAAAATACGGTGGTTTTGACCCAGCAATTCCTCACGGGAATAGCCGCTGGTCTCGCAGAACTTATCATTGACATAAGTGATGTCTCCTTTGACATCCGTACTGCTAACAATGGCATGTTCATCAAGGGCGAATTTCTGAAAATTCAGCTCTACGGCATTGTCCTTGAACACCTCTAATGTCTTGGCCATATCGCCGATTTCGTCATCGCGGGCCAAGTTGCTGATTCCAACCTGAGTATCGCCATCGGCCAGCCTTCTCATGACCCGGGTCATTATCGTGATGGGGCCGCTGACCATGCGATTTAGGAGGATAATGCTGAGGCCGGAAATCAGAATTGAAACGGAGATGGCTATGATGATGGCTGTCTGCACGATGTCCATGAAGTCGGACCATAGTTCTTTGACGGACAAGGCAATGGAATAGGCTCCGATGACTTCACCCTTTTCAATCCCCATTAGCTTGCCATGACATTCAAAGCATTTTTCGTTGGCACCTTCCCCCTGTCCTATGGTTACAGGCACGGTGAGACGAAAGGTATCGGCGTCAAACATGCGACCAACAGCCATGCCTGTCCTAATGGCCTCGCGATCTATATCGTCTTTGGGGCGTTCTTTATCTTTATTCCCCATCTTCTGTTGATAAGCGATGATCTTGGGGCCCATCGTTGTCCACAGGACAAAGCGATTTTGATTTTTTTTAAGTTGTTTTAAAGCACCGTCCAGGGTGGCAATGGCAGGGTCGTTATCCAGGGTTGTTCCCCGATTGAGCATGGATTGGATGTGTACTGCCTCAAAAATAATTAAAGAGTTTTCTGCCTCTTTGCGGATGTCGTTTTTGAAGTTGATATATCCCTGGGCAATAAAGGCAGCGGTGCTTAAAAGCATCGCTACGACGAGGAACAAACTAACGCTCGTGCTAACTTTAGTGCTTAATCTCATTGCTCTAAACATAAACTTTGACATGCTCCAGTTTAGGTTTTGGCCAGCATCAATTAAATAACTATATCCCTAGCCTTAACAGAAACACCAGAACTGTTTATTTTTGATTATCTAAACGGCCTTCGCACCAATATCAAAATGTCCGCTTGTGATGCCGTGGACGACTCCCACCCAGCGGTATTGTGAAGTTCCGCTCTTGGCTATTTGCAGTCGCGCCAACCAGAGCCTGCCAATGACTGCATTTCGGCACCAAGCCATCGCGGTCTTTCGGGGGGCGTGACCTAATTTGAGAGCCTCGCCCCACTATCGTCATTTCCATCCTCACCCAACACTCAACGCCAAAACCTGGCGGGTTACGGTGACGGTTACGGTGACAGTTTACTTTACTCTCCTGCCCACCAGAGCTAAGCGTTCCTATGGCTCGTCGCGCACGTATTGTTATCCCCAACACTCCCCATCACGTCACGCAACGGGGTAATCGTCGCGATCCCGTTTGCTTTGAAGACGGGGCAAGATCAATGGGGGCAGAGTGAATTGATTTAGCTTAACGCATGTCGCTGTTCCACGATGGGGAATAGCAACTGGTTTTATGCGCCTACACATTGCGCACGGCGTTCCAGTACGCTACGTCAAAGCTTGGTATGAAATAAGGCCAAAGCAGCCAACATGATCATCGAAGACCGCAACACCCCCTTGAGTAAACCCTAAACGTAAGGATTATTTGCATGAATAAAGCCATCCGTATCAGCGCCTATGGCGGCCCCGAAGTCCTTAAATGGGTTGATGTTGACGTTCCCGCACCCGGTCCCGGGCAAGCCTTGATCCGGCAAAGTGCGTGCGGCCTTAATTATATTGATGTGTATATGCGCACCGGGCTGTATCCCTTGCCACAACTGCCTGGGGGGCTGGGCATGGATGCGGCTGGCGTGGTGGACGCGGTGGGCGAGGGTGTCACCGATGTTCGTGTCGGGGACCGGGTCGCGTACGTCACAAAAATCGCTGGGGCCTATGCCCAAACGCGGGTGATGGACGTCGAAAGTTTGGTCATACTCCCCGATGCGATCTGTGATAAAACAGCCGCCGCGATCATGTTAAAAGGCCTGACCGCACAATATTTGCTGCGTCGGACCTATGATGTCAAAGCGGGCGATACCATTTTGATGCATGCCGCCGCCGGGGGCGTGGGGCTGATTTTATGTCAGTGGGCAAAGCATTTGGGGGCGACGGTGATCGGCACGGTGGGTTCAGAAGAAAAGGCTGAACTGGCACGCGCGCACGGCTGTGATCATACAATCTTGTACCGTGAAGAAAACTTCAAAGACCGGGTCCAATCCATCACGTCGGGCGAAGGGGTCAATGTCGTTTATGATTCGATTGGTAAAGACACCTTTATGGACAGCCTCGACAGCTTGAAACCGTTGGGCACGATGGTGACGTTTGGCAATGCCTCGGGCAAGGTAGAGCCCTTTGATCCCGGCATTCTGGCGGCCAAGGGGTCCTTGTTTGTAACCCGTCCGACCTTGTTTACTTATATTGCCAAACGCCAAGACTTGGTTGCTATGACGGATGATTTATTTGCCGTTGTGGCCTCGGGTGCGGTCAAGGTCGAAATCAATCAGGAATTCGCAATGGCTGATGTCGCTCACGCTCACACCGCGCTCGAAGCCCGTCAAACAACGGGGTCAACGATTTTGCTGCCCGCGTAAGGTCAGCCTTGGGGATGCGCGAGCTTGGCTTCTTTGCGCCGGGCATGGAGCAACGGTTCGGTGTAGCCGCTCGGCTGTTCGCGGCCCTTGAACACCAAATCACATGCGGCCTGAAAGGCAATGGAGGCTTCGAAGTTTTTGGCCATGGGACGGTACAAGGGATCGTCCGCATTTTGCAAATCGACCACGGCGGCCATGCGGTGCAGAGTTTCTTGGACTTGAGCCTCAGTGCAGATGCCGTGGAGGAGCCAGTTGGCGATGTGTTGACTGGAAATGCGCAAAGTGGCGCGATCTTCCATCAGGCCCACATCGTGGATGTCGGGGACTTTAGAACAGCCGACCCCATGGTCAATCCAGCGCACCACATAACCCAAAATGCCCTGGGCATTGTTATCCAGCTCGGCCTGGATGTCTTTGGCGGCAAGCTTGGTGTCGCCTAACAAGGGCAGGGTGAGGATGTCGTCCAAGGCCCCGCGCGGGCGGTCCCTCAGTTCCGTTTGGCGTTGGTCAACGTGGACTTGGTGGTAATGCAAGGCGTGCAGCACGGCGGCGGTGGGCGATGGCACCCAGGCGGTGTTGGCCCCGGCCAGGGGATGAGCCTGCTTGGTGGCGACCATGTTGGCCATGCAATCAGGCATAGCCCACATGCCCTTGCCGATTTGTGCGCGACCTTGAAACCCCGTTTGCAGGCCAATGTCGACGTTCCAGTCTTCATAAGCTTTGATCCACAGTTGCGATTTCATGTCGTCCTTGCGCACCACTGGGCCAGCTTCCATAGAGGTGTGGATTTCGTCTCCGGTGCGATCCAAAAATCCGGTATTGATGAAAAATACCCGGTCTTTAACGGCACGCACGCATTCTTTCAAATTCACGGTGGTGCGGCGTTCTTCATCCATGATGCCGACCTTGATGGTGAAACGTTCCAGCCCCAAGGCCTTTTCCACGCGCCGAAACAAGATGTTGACGAAGGCCACTTCTTCGGGGCCATGCATCTTCGGTTTGACTATATAGATGCTGCCGGTGCGTGAATTGCGGATCGGACCCGTGGATTTTAGGTCATGGACCGCACACAGGCTGGTGATGATGGCGTCAAGAAAACCTTCGGGAATTTCGTGACCATTTTCATCCAGGACCGCATCGGTGGTCATCAAATGGCCGACGTTGCGGACCAATAAAAGACTGCGTCCATGCAAGGTCAAGGGGGCACCATACGGCGTGGTATAGCTGCGATCAGGGTTGAGGGTGCGGGTGACAGTTTTGTCGCCTTTGGTGAAGGCGTCGACAAGGTCGCCTTTCATCAGCCCCAACCAGTTGCGGTAGACTTGAACTTTGTCCTCACAATCAACGGCGGCCACCGAATCCTCGCAGTCTTGGATGGTCGATAGAGCCGCTTCCATCACCACGTCCTTGATGCCAGCAGGATGCACAGATCCGATCGGGTGGTTACGGTCAATGTGCAGTTCGACGTGGAGGTCGTGGTTCTTAAACAGCATCACGCTTGGGCTGGCATGATCGTTCAAGACATAGCCCGCAAACTGCGTTTCATCCTTCAGTCCGGTTTCGGCGTCGTTGGAGAGCGTTGCTGTGAGGATCATCCGTCCACCTGCGCTGATCGGCGCATACTGAACCACGTCGGCATGACGGCCTATGTTGAGAGGGGCGATCTGGTCGAGCAGGTCAGCAGCATAGGCGAACACCGCCTTACCACGCGCGGGATTGTAGGTTGCCGTTTTTTCCTGCCCATCCTCATCACTGATGACATCGGTGCCATATAAAGCATCAAACAGACTGCCCCAGCGGGCGTTGGCCGCGTTTAAGGCGTAGCGCGCGTTCATCACGGGCACCACCAATTGCGGCCCCGCGATGGTGGCGATTTCCGCGTCATTGTTTTCGCTGGTGATCGAGAAGTCTGGACCTTCAGGCAAAAGGTAACCGATGTCGTTGAGAAATTCTTTATAAGCTCTGGCGTCGAAGGTCTGGTGACGGTGGCGTTGGTGCCAGGCATCGATCTCATCTTGGATGACGTCACGCTTTTCCATCAACACATGATAGCGCGGCGCCAGATCATGGATGAGGTCCGCGAAAGCGCCCCAGAACGCATCGGCGTCCAAACCCGTTTTGGGCAACGCCTCTTTGACCATGAAATCATACAGAACCGGGGCAATTTGAAGCCCAAATTTGACGGTGCGTTGGGTCATTGTTTTCATATCCAAATTACGAAATGCGATGGCAGGTGGTGAACCAAAAGTATGAAGGAATGCGCGGATTTGTCCAATTTACCTCACCAACAGTAGGTCTTTTCCCATCATGTGGAAGAAGTAAGGCTGGGCTGTCTTGGAATGTTTCCGCAGCCAGACTTTCGCCCTATACTTAAAGTCTTGTTTAAGTGCCAAGGTTTTTAAAGGACTCAATCCCCCATGAACGACAAACCCGTAATTTTTGTGACCCGCAAGCTGCCCGGTGCCGTTGAGGCCCGCCTGTGTCGCGATTACCAGCCTATGCTTAATCCCGATGACAGGCTTTATTCGGTCGATGAACTGATTGAAATGTCAGCGAAGGCCGATGCCATTTTACCCTGTCACACGGAAAAATTCACAGCGGATGTGATCGCGCGCTTGCCGGCTAACATACGAGCCATCGCCAATTTTTCGGTCGGCTATGATCACGTCGATATTGAAGCCGCGAAAGCCAAGGGCCTGATCGTCACCAACACCCCAGATGTTCTCAGTGCGGCCACGGCGGAAATCGCGATTCTTTTGATGTTGGGCGCGGCCAGACGGGCCAGCGAAGGGGAACGTATGGTGCGGGCACAGGACTGGAAAGACTGGAGTCCCACGTTTATGGTCGGCCAACAAGTCAGCGGTAAACGTTTCGGCGTGATCGGTATGGGCCGGGTTGGTCAAGTGGCTGCGAAACGGGCGCGGGGCTTTGATATGGAAGTCCATTATTACAATCGCAAACGCTTGGCGCCCGACTTGGAATGTGGCGCGATCTATCACGAAACGGTCGAGGGCTTGTTGGGGCACTGCGATGTGCTGTCCATTCACTGTCCGGCGACCCAAGAAACAACCGGACTGCTGAACCAGGAACGAATCGCCTTATTGCCAAAGAATGCCATCGTCGTGAACACCGGGCGCGGGGGCGTGATCGTTGATGAGGCTTTGATTGAAGCCTTGAAATCTGGTAAGGTTTATGCGGCTGGCTTGGATGTTTTTAATGGCGAGCCCGAGAACATCCATCCCGAATATCGACAGCTTGAAAATGTTTTTTTGCTTCCTCATCTCGGAAGTGCGACCATTGAAACCCGTGAAGCCATGGGCTTTCGAGCCTTGGACAATTTGGACGCCATTTTTGCCGGTAAGGAGCCCGGTGATCGGGTTGCCTAAGGTCTATTATTTCTGTTAATTAACTGACTATAAACGGAAATACTTGTTTATCCCGTATTATGGAAAGCCAAACCATTTACATTGACGCTTGGCCCTCCTAGACGTACGGTCTTGGTTAGAAGACGCGCTCAATTTTGCGCAAAAATTTACAAACTTCCTTGTGTCAAAAAATACAATAGGCCGAAAAGGTCAAAGGATAGCGCAGGAGGGACTGTTTGGACTTGGTCATAAAGAGCATGATTTGCCCTGAGACTGGGTTTGATTTTTGGGTATCGGCAGCCTCAGTTGGGGTGAGCCATTTTTTTGGAGGCTATGATAAATGACCAAAACGAACGAAACGAAACAAGATAAGACACTTTCCCGCCGTAAGTTTTTAAAAGGTACTGGCGTTGCAGCCACGGGTGCTGCTGCGGCTATTTTGGCGACGCCACATGTTGCTAAGGCGGCGACGGTCCTTAAGGTTCAAGCAGCCTGGGGCGGCGGAATTTTCCTAGAATTCGCTCAAGATTATGTAAACCGCGTCAATAAAATGGCTGGTGGCTCGATGAAAATCGAATTGCTGGGCGTTGGCGCTGTGGTGAAAACCGCTGAAATGCAAACCGCTGTACACAAAGGCGTTCTTGATGGCGCTCACTTGGTGACCGCGTACTGGTATTCCAAAAGTGCGGTTGCATCCTTGTTTGGTACCGGCCCGTGCTTTGGTTGGTCCGCCAACGAATTGATGGGTTGGGTGCAGTACGGTGGTGGTCGTGAACTCTACAACGAACTCATGCATGACCGTTTGAAACTGAACTTGGTCGGCTTCCTTTCCGGTCCAATGCCTGCACAGCCTTTGGGTTGGTTTAAAGAGCAGATTACCAGCTCCGAACAAATGAAGGGCTTGAAGTATCGTACCGTTGGTCTTGCTGCTGACGTTCTTCAAGAAATGGGCATGTCCGTGGTTCAGTTGCCCGGCGGCGAAATTCAGCCCGCTATGAAAAGCGGCTTGATTGATGCGGCTGAATTCAACAACCCAACATCAGATAAAGATTTTGGTATGCAGGACGTGTCTAAAGATTACCATCTTGGTAGTTTCCACCAGTCACAAGAGTCTTTCGAAATCATCTTCAACAAGACTTTGTATGACAACATGTCGCCCGAACAACAGTCCATCCTTGAGTATGCTTCCGAAGCGGCGTCTTCGGACATGGCTTGGAAAGCTATGGAACGCTATTCGGCAGATCTGGTTACCCTTAAGGAAGAACATGGCGTTCGCGTTCACCGTACCCCTGACTCGGTCATGGCCGATCAGTTGAATGCTTGGGATATTGTCGTTGATCGCATGAGCAAAGAAGATCCATTCTTTGCGAAGGTTATTGACTCACAAAAAGCCTGGGCAAAACGTTATGGTGCCTATTCTTTGCAGAATTCACCAAACTACCGTCTTGCTTACGAACACTATTACGGCAAGCTGTAAGGCATCTTGGAACTCATTCCAACCTGTGGAGCGGCGCTTCGAAGCGTCGCTCCAACAGCCTACAATGTATCTTTCATAAAGTGAGGTCGTGGGTATGTTACGTATCCTACATTTTATCGATAGCCTAAGTGCTTGGACCGGACGAGCTTTCGCCTGGTGTATTGTGGTGCTGACGTTGTCCACCTGTTACGAAGTTTTCGTCCGCTATGCTTTGAATGCACCGACCGTGTGGGCATTTGATATGAGCGTACAGATGTACGGGGCGTTGTTCATGATGGCCGGTGCTTATGCCCTGTCGCAAGATGCGCACGTGCGTGGCGATGTCATCTACCGCCTGATGCCGACGAAGGTCCAGGCGGGTGTGGATTTGTTCCTCTACACCATATTTTTGCTCCCAGGTGCCGTTGCCCTGGTGTATTACGGATATTCGTTTGCCTCGGACTCCTGGTTCTACAAAGAAGTGAGCTGGTCGAGTCCGGCCCGTATCCAGATTTATTTTTTCAAAACCTTGATCCCGATTTCAGGCACTTTGCTGCTGTTGCAGGGCTTCGCCGAAGCCGTGCGTTGCGTTCAGTGTATTAAGACTGGTGTGTGGCCGGATCGTCTGCAAGACGTTCAGGAAACAGAAACCATGCTCTTGCATGAAAAAGAAGATCTACAGCAACTCAAGAGTGAGAAGTCTTCATGACCGACCCCCAAATTGCTCTCATGATGCTCGGCTCGTTCATCCTTGTGGTGCTGCTGGGTTTCCCCATCGCGTTTACGCTTCTCGGCATGGGCCTTGGTTTTGGTTATTATGCCTATTACGATCCTATGCGGATGCAGTCGATATTTGACAATCGGATTTTTGATCTGTTTGTGCAAAACACGTTCTCAGTGATGTCGAATGACGTGTTGGTGGCCGTCCCACTCTTCTTATTTATGGGGTATGTGGTTGAACGCGCCAACATCATGAATCGCCTGTTCTTTAGCTTTCAGTTGGCAGCTCGTAACCTTCCCGGTTCCATGGCTGTGGCCGCGTTGTTGACCTGTACGGTGTTTGCCACCGCCACGGGGATCGTTGGTGCGGTTGTGACGTTGATGGGTATGTTGGCCTTTCCGGCTATGTTGGAAGCCAAATACGATAAAAGTTACGCCGCTGGCGTGATCTGTGCGGGGGGCTGCCTCGGCATTTTGATTCCACCGTCCATTATGCTGATCGTGTATGCCGCCATTGCGGAAATCTCACCATTGCGTCTGTACGCTGGTGCCATGTTCCCAGGACTGATGCTCTCAACGTTTTACATGCTTTACGTGGTGTCACGGGCCTACTTTAATCCTTCACTCGCCCCCAAACCCGATACCACCCACATCACGTTTGCCAAGGTTGCTTACGAACTTTTGACTTCCTTTTTGCCACTTGCCGCATTGATTATGTCGGTTTTGGGAGCGATCCTGATGGGCTTAGCAACGCCAGCCGAAGCCGCAGGTGTTGGCGCCGCAGGTGGTTTGTTGCTCGCAGGTATCTATCGCTCGTTGAGCTGGGAACGGCTCAAAGAAGCGGTGTTCCTGACGGCCAAGACTTCGGCCATGGTATGCTGGTTGTTTGTCGGGTCGTGGACGTTTGCTTCGGTGTTTTCGTACCTCGGTGGTCATGACATCATCCGAGATTGGTTCTTGGCGCTAGATATTGGCACCGTAGGCTTCTTGATCTTGGCTCAGGTGACGATCTTCTTGTTGGGTTGGCCTTTGGAATGGACCGAGATCATTATTATCTTTGTGCCGATTTTCCTACCGATGTTGGAAACCTTCAATGTTGACCCGCTGTTCTTCGGTATGTTGGTGGCGTTGAACTTGCAAACCTCGTTCCTCACCCCACCGATGGCCATGGCGGCTTATTATTTGAAGGGCGTTGCCGGAGATGACATCGAGTTGATGGAAATTTTCAAGGGCATTATGCCGTATTTGGGGATTGTGATTTTCTCCATGGTTCTGCTCTATCAATTCCCGGCGATTGCCTTGTGGTTACCTGAATATCTGTTTGGCCAGTAGAACATTGGATTAAGACGAATATGACCAATCTTAACCTGCTATCTGCCGCCGAGGCCGCTCGATCAATCCGAGAGGGAGAAAGCTCGGCTGAAGATCTTGTTCAAGATTGTTTGGACCGTATCGCAGAGATTGACGATACGGTCCACGCTTGGACCAGCTTTGATGCTGAATACGCGTTAGAGCAGGCGCGGGCTTCGGACAGCCATCGCCGATCCGGCGCCCCCATCGGGCCGTTACATGGTGTTCCGGTTGGCGTCAAAGATATTTTTGATACCAAAGACTTTCCGACGCAATATGGATCGCCCCTGCACAAGGGCCGAAAAACCACCAAAGACGCGTCCGTTGTGGCTCAGTTGCGCCAAGCCGGGGCAATTGTTCTTGGCAAGACGGTCAGCGCTGAATTTGCCGTTCTGTCTCCAGGACCAACGACCAATCCGCACGATCCAGCCCGGACCCCCGGAGGCTCTAGCAGTGGGTCTGCCGCCGCCGTTGCTGCGGGTATGGTGCCGCTGGCTTTGGGGACACAAACCAATGGTTCGATCATCCGTCCGGCGTCTTACTGTGGGGTTGTTGGCTATAAGCCAACCTTTGGCTTGGTGTCACGTCACCGCGTTCTACAGACGTCTCGCAACTTAGATCATGTCGGGGTGTTCGCGCGCTCTATCGAAGACGCCGCTTTAATGGCCGAGGTGATCATTGGCTATGACGAGCACGATCCAGACACCAGTTTAGCACCGCGCCCGGACTTAGTCGCGAAGGCGTCCGAAGAGCCACCGATGCCGCCTAAATTAGCCTACATCAAAGGTCCGGCTTGGTCTCAATGTGAGCCCGCGACCCAAGAAGCCTTTGCAGAATTATCGGAGGCCCTGGGTGACCGCGTTGAAGGCGTTGACTTAGGCCCCGTATATGACGAAGCGCTCGAGTGGCACCGCATCATTATGGAAGCCGATATCGCAAAAAATTTAGCGTCCGATTACCAACAAGGGGCGGATCAGTTTAGCCTCGGTCTGAGCGCCATGATTGAACGTGGCCGTAAGGTTCATGCTGTTGACTACAATCTAGCCGTCGATCGGATGGCGATGTTTGCCAAGGCGTTCGAAGGCATGTTTGAAGATTTTGATGCCATCATCACCCCCGCCGCCACCAGCGAGGCCCCGCTTGGGCTTGAGAGTACGGGCAATCCTGCGTGTGCCACGTTGTGGACCTTTGCTGGCATGCCGGCGCTGTCTTTGCCGCTGATGCAGGGCGAAGCCGGGTTGCCATTGGGTGTGCAATTGGTTGCCGCCCGTGGTGATGATGCCAGACTTTTTAGAAATGCCAGCTGGCTGACAAACCATTTGGATCATTTAACAAGCGAAGCTTAGGCACGCACACGGGCGGGAACGCCAAAACAGGAAATTTTGAGGAGCGATCTTATGGACAACACCATTACCGGCCTAATTGGCATTGGCATATTTCTCGCCTTCATTGGTGGTTTAGCCCACTCGATTGGGGCCACGCCGTTCATTTTCATCGTGATCATCATTGGCGCGATGGCCATTTATGATTTTTACGAATCGGTCCGCGATGCGCGCAAAGCAGTCGCAGAAAAGTCGGCCGCAAACGCAGGCCCTACTTTAGAATCTTAATCAAGGCCGCGTGATCCAAATCGCCGAACCCGGCTTTAATCACGCAGTCATACTGTTCCATCACAAGTTTGGTGGTGGGCAGGTCTAGACCATGTTCGCCCGCCAATTTCAAAGCCTGATACAGGTCTTTGCGTTGGGTCGTGCATTTTCCACCGGGCGTGAAATCGCCGCTGATCATGCGTTGTCCATGCACTTCTAATATCCGTGACGCCGCAAATCCACCGCCCAACGCTTCGCGCACTTTGGCGGGGTCGGCCCCGGCGCGTTCGGCGAGTTTTAGGGCTTCACCAACGGCGCTGATGGTCAACCCGACAATGACTTGATTGGCGGCCTTGGCAACTTGCCCACAGCCAACGGGACCAACGTGCACGATGCTGGTGCCTAAGCATTGGAGGATGGGGCGGGCCCGTTCAATCGCTAGGTCCAGGCCACCAGCCATAATGGAGAGGCTGCCGTTTTCAGCCCCGATGGTGCCACCAGAGACTGGCGCATCCACATAGTGTCCGCCCGCCGCCGCAATGCGCTCGGCCAGGGTACGGCTGAGCGTTGTTTCGGTGGTGCCCATGTCGATGACCAGGGTGCCGGGGGTAAGCCCATCAAGGACGCCATTTTCGCCTTCAATGCACGTTTTGACGGTTTGGGAATCGGGAAGCATTAAGATCACAACGTCTGCCTGGTGCGCGACATCGGCCGCAGACGTTGCCGCAATCATACCGATGCGGGTTAAGTCTTGGATCACACCTTGTGAGCGGTTGAAGATCACCAGTTGCGCCCCCGCCTTGTGTAAGTTGAGGGCCATGGGTTTGCCCATTAAGCCCAAGCCGATAAAACCGAGGATCTGATCTTGAAGGGGGCGGATGCTGTCAGCGGTCATGATTTTATTATCCCTTATATTTCACAATTACGACTGGATATTATAAACAATAGTGTTATATGATGTCATTATGAAATCCAATCTTATAATGTGGAAATCTAGAATTAGTATTTTAATTCAATGCACTGATTGCTAATTTTTTGGGAGTTTTGTCATGGTTAAAGAGGTTAAACGCAAAGCCCGTATTAAGGCCGTTGTGAAAAAAAGCACTGACGGCGGCGGTCAGGTCCAATCTTTATGCCGTGCCTTGTCGATCCTCAACGTCATTGCCGAAGAAGATCACGGCCTCACCATGACCAATATCGCGCAACGGACCGGGTTGCCCCTGTCGACCACCCACAGGCTGCTGACGACCTTGCAACACGAACGTTATGTACGTTGCGATAACGACCAGTCGTTGTGGAAAGCTGGGGTTCAGGCGTTTATCATCGGCAATGCCTTTGTTCGCTCTCGCGACATCATCGCAACCTCCAGGCCCTTTATGACGGCGCTGATGGAAAAAAGTGAAGAAACCACAAACCTCGCCGTTGCCGATCAGGGGGAATGTATTTATTTGGCTCAGGTTGAATGTCGCCAGATGATGCGTGTGCAAGCAAAACCTGGGTCGCGGGTACCGATCCACAGCTCCGCCGTGGGCAAAGCTTTACTGGCAGCAATGCCCGATGAAAAGGCTAAGAAGTTCATTCAGATGCGTGAGTTTGAACGCTCTACAGACAAAACAGTGACGGAACAACGCGCGATTTATCATGAGGTCGAAGACGTGCGCGAGCACGGCTATGGTCGCGATGACGAAGAGCATTGCATCGGTTTGCGGTGCGTTGCTTCAGCCATTTATGATGAATTTGGTGAGCCGATGGCGGCGGTATCTCTGTCAGGCCCCAGAGCGCGGATTAGTGATGAGCGCTTCCCAATTCTTGGTGAAATGGTCAAGGAAACGGCGGAACAAATTACCGCTGCAATGGGCGGCGTGTTGCCGAAAAAATTGAAAACGTCGTATTCCGGTTAACGCATTAGCTCAAGGTCGCGAGAAACGCCTTAATGCCGGCTTGGGCACAGGCAATATCTTGTTCTGGTCTTCCGCCAGAAATACCGATGGCGCCCACAATTGCTCCCTTGACCTCGACCGGAATGCCGCCACCGACAATGGAAAAACGCCCCGCTGCGGCCGTGTTAATGCCAAACGATAAGTTTCCCGGCACACAAATTTCGTTATAGGCCTCGGTGCTTTTTAAGGAAATGGCCGCTGTGTGGGCTTTGTCTTGGGCCAATGTCGTCGATAACGGCTTGCCGCCATCCATGCGCTGAAAAGCAATCAAGAATCCAGATTCATCGACCACCGCAATGCACATAGCAAGGCCAGATTCCAAAGCCTTTGTTTCAGCACCCTTGATTAAAAGCAAAGCGTCTTCATAGGACAGGCGGTTAATAACAAGCATAATTTTTCCTTCAATGTGTGAGCGTTTGAAGCCGTCATAAGCATCCTATTTTATCTATACGCCGAAGGTCCCTAAAGTTCAAACCGAAAGACACCAAACCTCAACATTATTGCGTCATTGCAAGGTCAGATAAGTCACTGTTAAATAGATCATAAATGACGATTTTCCGGATTATGGAAAAGATTATCATTTTCGTTGTTGTTGGGCGCGTGGAGGGGTAAATATAGAGGCAACACATTAACCCATCAGAAAATTATTAAGGAGACCCGTCATGGCACGTATGACTGCAGTAGATGCCGCAATTCAAGTTCTTGAGAAAGAAGGTGTCGATACTGCGTTCGGTGTCCCGGGAGCCGCAATCAACCCGTTCTATAGTGCGATGAACAAAGCGGGTTCCATTCGCCACATTCTCGCGCGCCACGTTGAAGGCGCTTCGCACATGGCGGAAGGCTATACCCGCGCCAATCCCGACAATATCGGATTGTGCATTGGGACCTCTGGCCCGGCAGGGACAGATATGATCACCGGCCTGTATTCTGCGGCCGCTGATTCGATTCCAATTCTCTGCATCACGGGGCAAGCGCCGATTGCCAAACTGCATAAAGAAGACTTCCAGGCTGTCGACATCGAAAGCATTGCCAAACCCGTGGCCAAATGGGCCGTGACCGTCCGCGAAGCCGCTCAGGTCCCGCGTGCGTTTCAAAAAGCTTTCCAGTTGATGCGCACTGGCCGTCCCGGCCCGGTCCTCATTGATCTGCCGATTGATGTGCAGATGACGGAAATTGAATTTGATATTGATACCTATGAGCCGTTGCCTGTTGATGCGCCAAAAGCCACGCGCAAGCAGGCCGAACGCGTCATTGAAATGCTGCAAGAGTCTGAACGGCCCTTGATTGTCGCTGGTGGCGGCATCATCAATGCTGGTGGTTCCGATGCCTTGGTCGAATTTGCCGAATTGGTTGGCGTGCCTGTGATTCCCACTTTGATGGGGTGGGGCGCTATTCCTGATGATCATGATTTGATGGCGGGTATGGTTGGTTTGCAAACGTCACATCGCTATGGCAATGCGACCTTGTTGGCGTCTGACTTTGTTTTGGGTGTCGGTAACCGTTGGGCCAATCGCCACACCGGTTCTGTCGACAAATACACCGAAGGCCGCAAAATTGTTCACGTTGATATTGAAGCCACCCAGTTGGGCCGGATTTTCTGCCCAGACTTAGGCATCGTTTCAGACGCCAAGGCGGCCTTGGAAATGTTTGTCGAAGTGGCCAAAGACATGAAGGCTGCGGGTAAACTTAAAGACCGCAGTGCTTGGGCTAAAGATTGCAATGATCGCAAGCGCACCATGCTGCGTAAAACTGATTTTGATGCCGTGCCCATGAAGCCGCATCGGGTCTATCAGGAAATGAACGAAGCGTTCGGCAAAGATGTTTGTTACATCACCACCATCGGCTTGTCGCAAATTGCGGGCGCTCAGATGTTGCATGTTTACAAGCCAAACCACTGGATTAACGCGGGTCAAGCGGGGCCTTTGGGTTGGACTTTGCCAGCGGCTTTGGGTGTACGTGCGGCTGATCCTGATCGCAAAATTGTGGCCCTTTCGGGTGACTATGACTTCCAGTTTTTGATTGAAGAATTGGCGGTTGGTGCACAATTCAAACTGCCTTATCTGCATGTGGTGGTGAACAATTCGTACCTTGGTTTGATCCGTCAGGCCCAACGTGGGTTCCAGATGGATTACTGTGTGCAGTTGGCGTTCGACAACATCAATTCACCTGAACTCGAAGGTTATGGCGTTGATCATGTTAAAGTGGCTGAAGGCTTAGGCTGTAAGGCGATCCGCGTCACCGAACCTGACCAAATTCAAGCCGCCTTCAAACAGGCCGAAGCTTGGATGGAAGAATTTAAGGTTCCCGTTGTCGTCGAATTGATTTTGGAACGCGTCACCAACATCGCCATGGGTACAGAGCTCGACAACTTGGTCGAATTTGAAGAGGTCGTCGACCTGCCTTTGGACACCATTAAAACCGTTTAATCCCTTCCAGGGGACCTTAAGTACTTGGAGTAAAATTATGACTCGTCTCGCCGCTAACCTGACCATGATGTTCACCGAAGTCGATTTTATCGACCGTTTTGAAGCCGCCGCTCAGGCTGGGTTCAAGGGGGTTGAGTACCTGTTTCCCTACGACTTCCCGGCGTCTGAATTGAAAGCACGTTTGGACCAGTTTGGTCTCACCCAGGTTCTGCACAATCTTCCCGCAGGCGATTGGGGTGCCGGTGAACGTGGCATAGCGTGCCATCCAGACCGTGTCGAAGAATTTAAAGCTGGTGTTGATACGGCGATTGAATACGCGACCGCCCTGGGGTGTGCGCAGGTCAATTGCTTGGTTGGGATTGCTCCCGAAGGCGTAGATGCTGACACGCTGCGCCAGACGGTTGTCGCAAACCTTGCGTTTGCGGCCGACAAATTGAAGGCAGCGGGAATCAAGTTGATTATCGAAGCCATCAACACCCGCGATATTCCGGGTTTCTACCTGTGTGGCACCCAACAAGCGTTGGACCTCATCGCCGAAACGGGTTCCGACAATATTGGCGTGCAGTACGACATTTATCACATGCAAATTATGGAAGGCGATCTTGCGCCCACCATGGAAAAGCATTTGGCCTCTATCGACCACATCCAGTTGGCCGACAATCCAGGCCGCAATGAACCTGGCACGGGCGAAATCAATTACCCGTTCTTGTTCTCGTTTTTGGACAAAATTGGCTATCAGGGTTGGATCGGCTGCGAATATAAGCCCGCCACCACCACAAACGGCGGCTTGGGCTGGGCAGATGCCTACCTTAAAGGCTAACCCGCAATCATAACAAAATTCTAAGGAGTACAAGACATGGCTAAAATCGGTTTTATCGGCCTCGGCATCATGGGTTACCCTATGGCGCAACACCTTCAAAAAGGTGGCAACGACCTGTTTGTGGTGAAGCGTTCTAAGCCCACCCCCAAAGACCTTTTGGATGGCGGCGCCGTTGAATGCGCAACCGCCAAGGCTGTCGCAGAACAAGCAGACATCATCATCACCATGGTTCCCGACACCCCCGACGTCGAAGCCGTACTATTTGGTGACGAGGGCGTTGCCGAAGGCTTGAGTGCTGGCAAAATGGTCATCGATATGAGCTCGATTTCGCCCACCGCAACCAAAACCTTCGCCGCCAAAATTAATGCGCTCGATTGCTTGTATTTGGATGCGCCTGTATCGGGTGGGCAAGTTGGCGCACAAAATGCGGCTCTGACCATTATGATCGGTGGCCCACAGGCCGCTTTCGATACGGCTCAGCCTTTGTTTGAACTGATGGGTAAAAACATCACCTTGGTCGGCACCGATAACGGTGTTGGGCAAACCTGTAAAGTTGCCAACCAGATCATCGTCGCCTTGAACATCGAAGCCGTCGGGGAAGCCTTGTTGTTTGCGTCCAAGGCTGGGGCTGATCCGGCTAAAGTTCGCGAAGCTTTGATGGGTGGATTTGCCGCGTCGAAAATTCTTGAAGTTCACGGCGAACGCATGATCAAGCGCACCTTCGACCCTGGTTTCCGTATTGAGCTGCATCAAAAAGATCTGAATTTGGCGTTGCAGTCGGCGCGTGAACTTGGCGTGTCTTTACCAAATACCGCCACTGCACAAGAACTGTTCAGTGCCTGTAAAGCTCAAGGCGGCGCTGGCTGGGATCATTCGGCAATGGTACGGGCGTTGGAAAAATTAGCAAACCACGACATCGCCTAAATACAAACAAATAAGGACCTATAAGCGACCTCCCCAGGATATGGCCCTTGTATTGAAAGTAGCGAAACGAAACCATGGTTATTGCCGCACCAGACCTGCTCCGAAAGCTCTTTGACGCTGCGACGGATGCCGCCTTGCCAGAAAAGTGCCTGGCTGCGTATCTGCCTGCGGCCCCGAAGGGGCGGGTGGTTGTTATTGGTGCAGGGAAAGCCGCCGCCGCCATGGCGCGGGCGGTCGAAGATAACTGGACCCATGGTAAACTCGAAGGCTTGGTGGTCACCCGTTACGGCCACGGCGTGCCGACCCAGCACATAGAGGTCTTAGAAGCCAGCCATCCGGTGCCCGATCAGGCGGGGATGGATGCGTCTCAACGCATCTTGGAAACGGTTAGTGATCTTACGGAAGACGATCTGGTGTTGTGCCTGATTTCAGGCGGCGGCTCGGCGTTATTGTCGTTGCCCGCCGATGGCATTTCTATGGCGGATAAACAGGCATTAACCAGTGACTTATTGCGTTCAGGCGCCACCATCACAGAAATGAATTGCGTGCGAAAGCATCTGTCAAAGATTAAGGGCGGACGGCTTGCCATGGCGTGTCACCCGGCGCGGGTGGTGTCGCTGATCATTTCTGACGTTCCGGGCGACGATTTATCATCCATTGCCTCAGGCGCGACGGTTCCTGATCCCAGCACCTATGCGGATGCCCGCAACGTGCTGGCGAAATATGGAATTACGCCCGCCGCCTCAATTTCACAGCATCTCAACGCCCAGCCGGATGAAACAGCAAAGCCCGGTGATGCACGTTTTGATACGGTCGAAAACATTTTGATCGCGACGCCGCAGATGGCTCTAGAAGCAGCGGCCTTGGTCGCCGCAAACGCGGGGTATACGCCGATGATTTTGTCGGACCGGATCGAAGGCGAAACCCGCGATGTAGCCCAAATGCACGGGGCCATAGCGCGTCAAGTGGCGGCACATGGACAACCCTTGAAGGCCCCGGCGGTGCTTTTGTCGGGTGGTGAAACGACGGTGACCATCAGTGGCAAAGGCGGACGCGGCGGTCCCAATTCTGAGTTCTTGCTGGCGCTCGCCATCAGTCTTGACGGACACTCCGGCATTCACGCGATTGCCTGTGATACCGATGGCATAGATGGATCAGAAGACAACGCAGGCGCGGTGATTGGTCCGGATACCTTAGCCCGTGGTCACGACCTGGGTTTAGACGCCAAGGCCTATCTAGCGAACAATGATGCGTACAGCTTTTTCAAAGGTGTGAGCGATTTGGTGGTTCCTGGTCCAACCCTCACCAACGTCAACGACTTCCGTGCTATTGTTGTAGAGGCGTGAAACCATGAAGCAAATCAAGATTACCATGGGCGCGGTCGAACTGAACGTCGAATTGTTAGACACCCCAACGGCGACGGCCATTTATGACGCTGCGCCCTTTGAGGGGATCGCACAAACGTGGGGCGACGAAGTGTATTTCAACACAGACGTTTTTGCCGATGCAGAACCTGATGCCCGTGACGTGATGGAGCCGGGGGAAATTGCCTTTTGGTTGGCCGGGAGCTGCATCGCCATTCCGTTTGGCCCGACGCCGGTTTCTCAAGGTGATGAATTGCGCTTGGCCTCGGCGGCGAATGTATGGGGACGGGCTGTGCAAGACGTTAAAAGCTTAGCCGCTGTGCAATCTGGTGATAATATTACAGTTGAACGTGTGGATTAAAAGCCCGCAAAGTACGGATGGAAAGGCTGTGAAATGAGTATACCGAACGGGGTGAAAGCTTATTTTCGCGTGCCTTTTGTCATGATCGTTTGGGTCATGGAAACGTATTCGAAAAACCGCGCACAATTTAAGGCGTTCCTGGCAAAACCTCGTGTTGCCTTGGCGTTTAAGGTGGCGTTGGCGTTGACCGCCGTGGCGTGGTTGAGCGTTGCGTTGGTGGCCAATCAAAAGGACGGTGAACGCCTCACCGATGCCGTTAAGGGAATTGTGAACGACGCCCAGTCGCTCAATGACCAAAAAAAACAAATGAACTTGCAAAAAGAACGGACCTCAGGAGGAGCAGCGCAATGAAAATGCCAGCCCCCGACCAGGACATTATCGCCCGGCGCGCTGAAATTATCAGCCGCCTCAAAGCCATCGTACCCGGCGAAGGCGTGATCAGCGAAGAAGGCGAGCTGAGCGTATTCGAATGCGATGGTTTGATGGCCTATAAACAGTTGCCGATGGTGGTGGTGTTGCCAGAATCGACCCAGCAAGTTTCCGATATCCTCAAAGCCTGTAGCGAATTGGGCGTCAAGGTGGTGCCGCGTGGTGCGGGGACCGGCCTATCCGGCGGTGCACTTCCCTTGGCCGATGGCGTCACTTTGGGGCTTGGCAAGTTCAAGAAAATCATCGACATCGACTATGACAATCGCTGTGCCGTTGTTCAGCCGGGGGTCACCAACCAAGCCATCACCAATGCGGTGATGGACCAAGATTTTTATTACGCGCCCGACCCATCGTCGCGCATTGCCTGCACCATCGGCGGCAACGTGGCGGAAAACGCTGGCGGTATGCACTGCTTGAAATACGGCCTCACCACCAACAATTTGCTGGGCGTGGAAATGGTTTTGATGGACGGCGATGTGATCCGTTTGGGCGGCAAACACTTAGACCCTGGCGGCTTGGACCTCTTGGGCGCGGTGACTGGATCGGAAGGCTTGTTGGGCATCATCACCGAAGTCACGGTGCGAATTTTAAAGAAACCCGAAACCCAACAGGCGATGCTGGTCGGATTTGATACGGTGGAAGCCGGCGGCGATTGCGTGGCGAAAATTATTGGTTCAGGGATCGTGCCTGGAGCCATGGAAATGATGGATAAAATGGCCATTGATGCCATGCAACGCTTTGTCGACAGCGGCTATCCGTTGGACGTCGAAGCTTTGCTGGTCATCGAATTGGATGGGCCCGTTGCCGAAGTCGATTTTTTGGTCGAACGCGTCAAAACCATCGCCGAAAGCGTTGGTTCGACCTTCTTGCGTGTTAGCCAATCGGAAGACGAACGGATGCAATTTTGGAAGGGACGAATGTCGGCCTTTCCATCGGTTGGGCGAATCTCACCAGATTACCTGACCATGGATGGCACCATTCCCCGCCACCGCTTGCCCGAAGTTCTCGTGCGTATGAAAGAGCTTTCGGTCTCCTATGGACTGCGCGTTGCCAACGTCTTTCACGCGGGCGACGGCAATTTGCATCCGCTCATTCTGTACGATGCCAATCAACCCGGCGATTTGGATAAGGCCGAGGCTTTTGGCTCTGATATCTTGAGGCTGTGCGTCGAAGTTGGTGGCGTGTTAAGCGGCGAACACGGCATCGGCGTGGAAAAACGCGATCTGATGGGGGAGATGTTTAGCGAAGACGACATGAAACAGCAGCAACGTTTGAAGTGCGCGTTTGATACCATGGGGTTGTTAAACCCCGGCAAGGTCTATCCGACCCTGCATCGATGCGCCGAACTGGGTCATATGCATGTGCATGGCGGTAAGTTGCCGTTCCCAGATATTCCGAGGTATTGAGCATGGTTGAAATCTTTAAACCCGAAACCGAAGCTCAGGTTCTTGAGGCTGTCCAATGGGCGGTGTCGAACAAGAATGCGTTGGAAATCATTGGACAAGGGACCAAGCGTGGCCTTGGGTGTCCTGTCGTTGCCAAGGCCGTGCTGGAAATGTCGGCTGTGAGCGGTATCACCTTGTATGAACCTGAAGAATTGGTGATGACGGCTAAGGCTGGAACGCCCATCGCTGAGGTCGAGACGGCCCTTGATGACGCCAATCAGATGCTGGCGTTTGAACCCTGGTCACCAAAGTATATGTATGGCTGTGAAGGCGGTACGGTCGGCGGTGTGTTCGCGGCCAATCTATCCGGTCCCAGGCGTCCCTTGGTCGGGGCCGCCCGTGATCATATGCTTGGCTTTCAGGCCATCAGTGGTCGCGGTGAACGGTTTAAGTCTGGCGGTCGGGTGGTCAAAAACGTCACCGGCTTCGATCTCACCAAATTGATGGCGGGGTCCATGGGAACGTTGGGAGCCATGACCGAAGTGTCGTTCAAAGTTTTGCCCAAGCCTGAAAAGTCGCGGACCGTGCTGCTGATCGGCGCCACGTTTGCGCATCGCGCCATGATCGCCGCCCAGTGCAGTTCGTATGAAGTTTCGGCCGTCGCCCATTTGCCCCGCAATATTGCCCAGCGGTCTGCTGTTGATTATGTAAAGAATGCGGGGCGGGACGTCACCGCCGTGCGCATTGAAGGCCCCGCACCTTCGGTCACCGTGCGCTGTCAGGCGCTGCGCGATGTGTTGGCCCCGTTGGGGGTGTCAGTGGAAGAATTGCACAGTTCCAATACCCAGACGTTGTGGGCAGAAATTCGCGATCTTTCTTATTTTACAGACAAAAAACAAATCTGGCGGCTGTCGGTAACACCCAGCGAAGGTCAGGCCTTGGCCGAGGCTTTGGCGGGGGAGTATATCCTCGATTGGGCCGGGGGTTTGATCTGGCTGGCGCTTGATCCTTCTGATGATGCCCAAGCCTTTCGGGTTCGGGGTGCTTTTACCAACGGTCACGCCACCTGTATGCGGGCGGCCGATGACGTACGGGCCAAAATCGATGTGTTCCAGCCCCATGCGGCGGCCTTAGCAGCCTTAGACGGACGGGTGCGTGCAGGTTTTGATCCGCACGGCCTTTTGAACCCTGGTCGGATGGGAGGGGGATAAAATGGAAACGCACTTTGACCCTGACCAACTGCAAGTTCCCGCGCTGAAAATTGCCAACGATATCTTGCGGACCTGTGTGCATTGCGGTTTTTGCACCGCCACCTGTCCGACCTATGTGCATTTGGGCGATGAATTGGATAGTCCCCGAGGCCGCATCCATTTGATTCGTTCCATGTTGGAAGAGGGCGGACAGCCCACGGAACCCGTGGTCAAACACGTTGACCGTTGCCTCAGCTGCCTATCGTGCATGACCACCTGCCCCTCGGGGGTCGATTACATGCATTTGATCGATCATGCGCGCAACCATATCGATGCCAGCTATACGCGGCCGTTGGTGGAACGTTTTCTGCGCGCCATTTTAGCCGTGGTGCTGCCAAACGCGACGCTGTTTCGCTTGTCATTGATGGGCGCTCGGTTGGTGCAACCGTTTAAGGCTCTGCTGCCCGGACGTTTGAAGGGCATGGTGGCGATGGCGCCGAAAAGCCTGCCGGCCTCGACGGCTCCGATTAATGTCAAAGCCGAAGGTACGGCGCGCTTGCGGGTTGCCTTGTTGCCGGGCTGTGCGCAGAAGGTTTTACAGCCCCGCATCAACGCCGCTGCGGCACGCTTGTTGGCGCGTTTGGGGGCCGATGTGGCAGAGCCCGAAGGCGTTGGCTGTTGTGGTGCCCTGGTCCATCACATGGGCAAAGAACATGCGGCCTTGGACCAAGCGCGCGCCAACATTGCCGCTTTCGAACGTGCGGACCCAACCGTTATCGCCATCACGGCGTCGGGCTGTGGCACCACGGTGAAGGATTATGGGCATATGCTCAAAGACGATCCCTTGTGGGCGGAGCGTGCGGCCAAAGTTTCGGCGATGGCGCGCGATGTGAGCGAGCTGGTCACGGAATTGGGGCTTTCCAACATTCAAGATTTTGCCAAACCCCGCGTGGCGTATCACGCCCCGTGTTCGATGCAGCACGGCCAGAAAATTGGTGATGTGCCCGCACATTTATTGTCACAGGCTGGCTTTGACGTTGCAATCCCTAAGGATGCGCATTTGTGCTGCGGTTCGGCGGGGACTTACAACATTATGCAGCCCGAACTGGCGACGAAACTGGGCGATGAAAAAGCCCAAAGCTTAGACGTGCTGAGCGCGGACGTGATTGCCACGGGCAACATCGGTTGCCTGATTCAGATTGGCGAATATGCAGGCACACCCGTGTTGCATTTCGTAGAACTTCTCGACTGGGCCACCGGTGGCCCGTCACCCTTGAACTCTAAGTAACTTAGGACAGATCATGACAGAACAGCTCACCCACTTTATTGACGGCGCACGCGTTCCCGGCACTTCAGGAAAGTTCCAAGACGTGTTTAATCCAGCCTCTGGGGACACTCATGCCCAGGTGCCGCTGGCCAGCAGTGACGAAGTGAAGGCTGCCGTGGCCTCGGCCCAAGCGGCCTTCCCGGCTTGGTCGGGAATGGCTCCGGCCAAGCGCGCGGCGGTGTTGTTTAAGTTCCGTGAACTGTTGTACGCCCACGCCGACGAAATCGCCGAATTGGTGTCCAAGGAACACGGCAAGACCTTGCCTGACGCCAAGGGTGAATTGATGCGCGGCATTGAAGTTGTCGAATTCGCCTGTGGTATTCCACAACTGTTGAAAGGCGAGTTTTCGGACTCCGTTGCGACCAACGTCGATACCCATTCGTTCCGCCAACCGTTGGGTGTGGTGGCGGGGATTACGCCGTTCAACTTCCCCACCATGGTGCCCATGTGGATGTTCCCGGTGGCTTTGGCGGCGGGCAATACATTCATTATCAAACCTTCCGAACGCGATCCGTCTTCGACCTTGCGTTTGGTCGAACTGTTGCACGAAGCCGGACTGCCCAAGGGCGTGATGAATTTGGTCAATGGCGGCAAAGAAGCGGTGGATGAATTGCTGTCGAACCCAGACGTCAAAGCCATTAGCTTCGTCGGTTCAACCCAGGTTGGCGAATACATCTATGCCGAAGGCTGCAAACATGGCAAACGGGTACAAGCGTTGTGCGGGGCAAAAAATCATATGGTGGTGATGCCCGATGCCGATATCGAAAAAAGCGTCGATGCTTTGATGGGGGCTGCTTACGGCTCGGCGGGCGAACGGTGTATGGCGATTTCCGTTGTGGTCGCGGTCGGCGATGAAACGGCGGATGCGTTGATTGCCAATCTGACCCCAAAAATTAAGGCCCTCAAAGTTGGACCATATACCGACCCGCAAACGGAAATGGGTCCAGTGGTGACAGCGGACTCCAAAAAGAAAATCGAAGGCTACATCCAGTCCGGTGTCGATCAAGGTGCCGAGCTGTTGATTGATGGCCGTGGCCTGAGCATCAAAGGGCATGAAAACGGCTACTTTGTGGGCGGCACCTTGTTCGACAAAGTGACCACCGATATGGACATTTACACCGACGAAATTTTTGGCCCGGTTTTGGCCGTAGTTCGTGCTGACGATTATGAAACGGCGTTGCAGATGGTCAATGATCATGAATACGGCAACGGCACCGCGATCTTCACCCGCGATGGCGATACCGCACGCAATTTCACCACGCGGGTTCAGGCCGGTATGGTTGGCGTGAATGTGCCCATTCCGGTGCCAGTGGCGTATCACAGCTTTGGTGGTTGGAAGCGTTCTTTGTTCGGCGATCACGACATCCACGGCATGGAAGGGGTGCGGTTCTACACCAAACTCAAAGCCGTCACGTCGCGTTGGCCGTCCGGCATCAAAGATGGGGCGCTGTTCCACTTTAAGGCCGCCAAAGACCACTAAAGCCCATTTGAATCAGGAGCGACAGTTATGGCGAAAACCATTCGATTGAACGCAGCCGACAACGTTGTTGTTGCTTCGGCGGATATTGCTTCGGGCACATCCCTGGTGCGCGAAAGCATGGCGGTGACCGCCGACATCCCCCGTGGTCATAAGATCGCCACGTCCGGTATTAAAACGGGCGAAGCGGTGCGTAAGTACGATCAGATCATTGGTTTCGCCACCTCCGACATTCAACCGGGCGACCATGTTCACAGCCACAACTTAGCCTTTGGTGATTTTCACCGGGATTATGCGTTTGGCGAAGGGGCCGAACAAACACGCATGGTGCCTGACGCGGAACAAGCAACGTTTCAGGGGTATGTGCGGGCAAACGGATCCGTTGGCACCCGCAACTACGTCGGCGTTTTGGCAAGCGTAAACTGTTCCAACTCGGTCGCGGATCTTATCGCCAAGGCCTTTGGCCCTGACTTGTGGGCAGAAGAATTTATCAACGTTGATGGCGTGGTGGCTTTGCCGCATCAGACCGGGTGTTGTATTCCGTTGGATGGCGACACCCATTCTAACCTTGAACGCACCTTGGTCGGCTATGCCAAACACCCCAATTTTGCCGGTGTTTTGATTGTTGGTCTGGGCTGTGAAGTGGCGCAAATCGACGATATGTTGATGCGCTATGGTTTGGACAAAAATGATCGTCTGCGCACCTTGGTCATTCAAGACAATGGCGGCACAACGGCCACCGTGGCAAAGGGGATTGAATATGTCCGCGAAATGGTCGGACAGGCCAATCAATTCGAACGGCAAACGTGCCCGGCTAGCGATTTGACCGTGGCGTTGGAATGCGGCGGGTCTGATGCGTACTCGGGCATCACCGCCAATCCGGCGCTGGGCTTTGCCGTGGACACCTTGGTGCGCCATGGCGGCACCGCGATCTTGGCAGAAACGCCGGAAATTTTTGGTGCCGAACATTTGCTCACGCGGCGCGCCGTAAGCCGTGAAGTTGGCGAAAAATTGATCGCCCGTGTCGATTGGTGGAAACAACACACCTTGGCCAACAATGCCGCCATGGATAACAATCCCACCCCCGGCAACAAAAAAGGGGGCCTCACCACCATTTTGGAAAAATCCTTAGGGGCCGCCGCCAAAGGGGGCACCACGGCTTTGGTTGATGTGTATCGGTACGCTGAACCCGTGACCGCCAAAGGGTTCGTATTTATGGATAGTCCCGGTTATGACCCAGCTTCGATCACTGGCATGGTCGCGGGGGGGGCCAATGTCACCTGCTTTACCACCGGGCGAGGGTCCGTTTATGGCGGCAAACCTGTGCCCAGTATCAAGTTGGCGACCAATACACAAATGTTTGAGCGGATGTCTGACGACATGGATATCAATTGCGGTGGTGTGGTCGATGGCGAAACAACAACTGCGGAACTGGGTCAGGTGATTTTCCACAAGATCCTAGACACGGCCTCTGGCTACAAACCACACAGCGAACGTCACGGCATTGGTGGCTTGGAATTCTGTCCCTGGCAAGTTGGCGTGGTGTTGTGACGTTGATCTAAGGATCGAACTTTCCGACCTCAAAAAAGCAAGGATCGCCTAAGTGTTTGAACAGCTATTTTCAATTATTTCGCCCGTTATGATCTGTGCCATCATTGGCTACACGTGGGCGTACTTAGGCCGTCCTTATAACACCGAAATGGTCACCCACTTGGTGTCAACGGTTGGCGTTCCGTGTCTGGTCTTTACCACCCTGGTCAACGTCGAGGTCGAACTTGACGCGTTGGGACAAATGGCGGTCGCAACGTTGGCCGTGATGGTCATTACCGGAATTGTCGGCACGATTATCTTGAGGCTTTGGGGGCAATCCATAGGCGCGTTCCTACCGGCATTGGTGTTTCCCAATACCGGCAACATGGGTTTGCCATTGGCGTTGTTGGCGTTTGGCGCGGAGGGCATGGCGCTGGCGGTGGCGAACTTCACGGTGAGCATCATTTTGCAATTTACCATCGGCGTGGCGGTTGCCGCCGGGGCGACATCGGTGCAGGCGTTGCTGCGGGTACCGACCTTGTATGCTATGGCTTTGGCCCTGATTTTCAAAATGTCTGACACCACGGTGCCCTTGTGGGCGGGTAACACCATCCATTTGTTAAGTGGCTTGACGATCCCTTTGATGTTGATCACGCTGGGCATTTCCTTGCGTCAGTTGAAAATCAGCCAGTTTGGAAAAAGTGCGATTATTGCAGCCCTGCGCATGGCATCGGGCTTCGCCTTGGCTTTGCTGCTGGCCAATATTATGGGTTTTGAAGGTATGATGAAGGGGGTCTTGATTTTGCAGATGACCATGCCCGTGGCGGTGTTTAATTATCTATTTGCCGCGCGCTACGAGACCGAACCCGAAGCCGTCGCAGGGGCCGTGGTGCTGTCCACAGTGGCTTCCTTTGCAACTTTGCCTGCGTTGATGTGGTTCGTGCTTTAGGGTTTGAGGCGGGGTATTCGGCGTAGGCTCGAAAACGCTGACGTCACCTGTTCAGTAACGTCAGCGGTGTGTTGCCAGCAATCACGTAGAGACGGCTTAAACGTTGCTGTGAGAAGCCACCTTGCCGGCCCCAATTTTCTGGCAGGCTTTTTTGAACAGATTGGTAATGTTGAGTAGGGTTTTGAGAATGTTGGTCATGATAGAGTTCCTTTGATAAAGACCTTCGGCTGCATTTGATGAATATTTTATACACTATTTTCAGAGCGTTAAGGCACAGTGAGTTTGAGTGTCAGCATTGCATAACTGACATGGCTAAGTGGTATCGGCATTCTTAAATGAAGGCAGTTTAATGAGCAGTGAGCCCATAATACTTCATCATTACCCACAGTCGCCTGTGGCCGAAAAAATTCGTGTTGCGTTTGGTCTGAAGGGGCTGGCTTGGAAATCCGTGCAGATTCCACGGCTGCCGCCAAAACCGAACTTGATGCCGTTGACCGGAGGATATCGTCTGACCCCGGTGATGCAAATTGGCGCCGACATTTATTGCGACACCAAATGTATCCTGCTCGAACTTGAACGCCGTTTTCCTGACCCAGCCCTTTTCCTGGATATGGCTGTTGAGGATGATTTGTGGTCCGATGATGTGTTGTTTAAGGATGTCGTGACGGTGGCTCTTGTGGAAATGAGTCCGACCATGCCTGCTGAATTTCTTGCGGATCGTGGGCCTTTATATTTTGGCCAAGGTTTTTCTCTGGAAGTCCTTCAAGCCAATTATAAAGACAGTTTGGAAACTGTCCGGGCCCAGTTCGCTAAATTTGATGCATGTTTGCAAGGGCATGATTTTTTGCAAGGCCAAGCCCCAAGGTTAGCCGATGTGTTGGCTTATTATTTGGTTTGGTTCCTACGTGATCGCATGGCAGAAGGAGATCAATTCTTTTGCCAATTTAAAAACTTGGAACGCTGGGAACAGCGGATTAAAAAACGCGGCCATGGGACTTCGGAAACGATGCGTGATTTAGAAGCCCTGGAGATCGCAAAAAAGGCTGTCCCGCAAACTCTAGAGAAGGTCGCCTCCGTAGACCCTCTGGGGCTAAAGGTGGGGGACAATATCACCATAGAACCCATCAATGGCGGTCCTCAGGTTGCGGGAACCTTACACAGCCTTTCAGCCCTCAGGCTCTCTATTTTGCGTGAAGACGAACGGGTTGGGCAAGTTTGTGTCCATTTTCCTCGCACTGGATATGTCGTAAAACGGACCTAGGGCATTCCCACGGCGGTCCTGCATTTTGTATCCCCTCCATCCGTCCGTTCCATTAGTGGATGCCTCCTATTTGGGCATGTCCAACCAGTGTAAAAATCCGAAAGCGCGGAAACGTGGGGTTTTGGTCTTGGCATTGCTCTTGCAATCTATTCCTAAAATTGACTTGGTGCCTCTTGCCTATGTGGGATAAATGACACTTAACCTTAAAATTCTCGTGTTAGATGAGAACCCAATTCGTGCCGCCATCCTTATGGAAGGCTTAAGCGAAGCGGGCATGACTTGCGTAGAGTGGGTCGCCGATACCACCGATCTCTTGGCGCGCATACAGGCGCTTGATCCCGATGTGGTGCTGGTGGATTTGGAAAACCCCAATCGCGATGTGTTGGAACAGATGTTTCAGGTGAGCCGTATCGTTAAGCGGCCGATTGCGATGTTTGTCGATCAATCCGATACGGCGATGATAAAGGCGTCGGTCGATGCGGGGGTGAGTGCCTATATCGTTGGCGGCCTGCAGAAAGAAAGGATCAAGCCGATCTTGGATATGACCATCAGCCGTTTCAATGCTTTTTCCCGTCTGCAAAGTGAATTGGCAGACACCAAAACGGAACTCCAAGACCGCAAAACCATTGATCGCGCCAAAGGCATTTTGATGAAGAAAAAAGGCATCAGCGAAAATGATGCTTATGCGTTGCTGCGCCGGACGGCAATGAATAAAAAGAAAAAAATTGCAGATATTGCGGCCAGTGTTATCACGACGGTTGATTTGTTAAGTGAGTAGCGGCCTCTATGGATACTCATGAGACCGCCCCTAAGCTCACCCCTTATCCCCCTGATCGATTGCGCGGGACTTGTCGTTGCGAAAGAAAAAGGCTTTGCCCAAGCGCACGGCCTTAACCTTCAGCTGTTCAAAGGCATGCCTTGGGCCATCATTCGAGATCACATCAACGTCGGTACATATGATTTATATTGAAGGTTATATTCATCGCCTCACCATCAAGGTGCCTAAATAATAGGCTTGATAAAAATACTGCCTGAATTATAGGCACAAACTCACCTTGCTCCACTCACGAGAAACCGTTGAAATATATTTTTAACATATATATCAGTTAGTTATATGATTTTTCAAGAACTGGCACGCATCTTGTACTTAAGACACCATCTGGCAATGCCGTCAGTGTCTTACTTTCTCACCCGGTGCTGGGTGAAAGCTGCAACGCTGCAGATTCCAGGACCGGAAGGTTACCTGAGTCTCTGTGGCATTTTTTATGAGCGCTGTGTTTTTTTTAAGGAGAAAATAAAATGACGAGGCTTAGAAGTCAGAAATCATATCTAAAGACGATAACGCGACGCACGGCCTTGGGCATGGGTGTCGCCGCCTTAGGCCTGGGCTTGATGCACGTTCCTGCTCAGGCCGAAATGCTTGAACTTGAAAAAGAAGAATTGAAGTTTGGCTTTATTAAGCTCACCGATATGGCCCCGTTGGCAGTTGCCTATGAAAAGGGATTTTTTGAAGACGAAGGCCTGTACGTCACGATTGAACCACAAGCCAACTGGAAAGTTCTGTTGGATCGCGTGATCTCTGGCGAATTAGACGGCGCACACATGTTGGCGGGTCAGCCTTTGGGGGCGACCATCGGTTATGGCACCAAGGCTCATATCGTCACTGCCTTTTCCATGGATTTAAATGGCAACGCCATCACCGTTTCCAATGATGTGTGGGCACAAATGAAACCACATGTGCCGATGCAAGCAGACGGCAAACCCGTTCACCCTATCAAGGCTGATGCCTTAAAGCCCGTTGTGGATAAATATCGCGATGAAGGCAAACCTTTCAACATGGGTATGGTGTTCCCGGTTTCCACCCATAACTACGAGCTCCGGTACTGGTTGGCGGCGGGTGGTATACATCCTGGTTTTTATTCCAAAAACGACATTTCTGGACAAATTCAAGCCGATGCCTTGTTGTCCGTGACACCCCCGCCTCAGATGCCTGCGACCATGGAAGCCGGGACCATCTTGGGCTATTGCGTGGGTGAACCTTGGAACCAACAAGCTGTGTTCAAAGGGATCGGCGTTCCGGTCGTTACCGATTACGAAATCTGGAAAAACAATCCTGAAAAAGTCTTCGGCGTGAACAGCGACTGGGCTAAGAAAAATCCCAACACCCACCTAGCTGTCGTCAAAGCGCTCATTCGGGCCGCCATGTGGTTGGACGAAAACAACAACGCCAACCGCACCGAAGCGGTGGAAATCTTGTCCCGCTCTGAATACGTTGGTGCCGATAAGGACGTGATTGCGAACTCTATGACGGGTACTTTTGAATACGAAAAAGGCGACAAACGTGATGTTCCTGATTTTAACGTGTTCTTCCGTCATTTCGCGACCTACCCGTATCAATCCGACGCTGTTTGGTATTTATCCCAAATGCGCCGTTGGGGACAAATCGCCGAACCTAAATCCGATGCTTGGTACAAAGAAACCGCAGCTAAGGTTTATCGCCCTGACATCTATTTGCAGGCAGCTCAACTGCTGGTCGATGAAGGCAAGGCTAAGAAAGAAGACTTCCCATGGGATAGCAACGGTTACCGGGCTCCGGTGTCAGACTTTATTGACGGTGTTGCTTACGATGGAACGAAGCCCAACGCCTATCTTGCAAGCTTCGACATCGGCCTAAAAGGCACCCAAGTTGTTAAAGGTAACAAAGTCCTGGCGAAATAACCGCCATTGGCGGAGAGGGGCCAAGGGCTCCTCTCCTCCGTTTAGGAAAATATTTAAAGGAAGGCCATCATGAACACCGAGACCACCGCCCAAGACTCCCCTGAAACCCTCAAGGCTCAACAAAAAGCCTTGAGGCTTCAACGCCTGCACAGCGGCATCAACAAAACCGCAAAGTACTTAGATGTTGCTGGGTTGGGTTGGATTACGCCGATCTTGAAAATGATCGCGGGCGAAGACGTACAGACCCAAAGCAAAGAGCTGTGGCGTCTGTTGGGCGTGCCGGTGGTGGCCATCGGATTGTTTTTGATGGTTTGGTCGAACACCGCTCCGATGATTCAAACCTCGCTTGGCAATATTCCGGGTCCGACCCAGGTATGGGAACAAACGCTTAATCTGTATGATGATCATGTGCGTGAACGCACCAAAGAAGTTTCATTCTACGAACGTCAACACAAGCGCAATGCGGCTAAGTTGGCTAAAAACCCAAATGCCGAAATCAAAATTCGCCAATACACGGGTAAGCCAACGTATTTCGATCAAATTATCACCAGCCTTAAAACCGTGTTCATGGGCTTTTTGGTGGGCTCAATAATTGCCGTGCCAATCGGCGTTTTATGCGGTCTGTCGCCGCTTGTAAATGCGGCGCTTAACCCAATTATTCAAATCTTCAAACCGGTCTCGCCGCTTGCCTGGTTGCCCCTGGTTACCATGGTGGTGAGTGCGCTGTACGTATCGAAAGATCCGATGTTTGAAAAAGCATTCGTTACGTCCGCCATCACCGTGACGTTGTGTTCCTTGTGGCCGACCCTGATCAACACCGCCGTTGGCGTGGCGTCGATTGACAAAGACCTGATGAATGTTGGTCGGGTGTTGCGTTTGAAATGGGACACCACATTGACCAAGCTGATTTTGCCCAGCTCGCTGCCGTACATTTTTACCGGACTGCGTTTATCATTGGGCGTGGGCTGGATGGTTTTGATCGCCGCTGAAATGTTGGCGCAAAACCCTGGTCTTGGTAAATTCGTTTGGGACGAGTTCCAAAATGGCTCTTCGCAATCGCTCGCCAAAATCATGGTCGCGGTGTTTACCATCGGCATCATTGGCTTCGCCTTGGACCGGGTCATGTCCGCCTTGCAAGCCTTGTTCACCTACGGCGACGTTCGTTAAGTTTGAAAGAGGAATTCGATATGTCTCCGATTTTAGAATTCAAGGCCGTAACCAAGTCCTTTGGCACAGCCGCATCAAAGACCGATGTGTTGGGCGGCATTGACCTTGCCATTGAAGAAGGTGAATTTGTTGCCATCGTCGGCTTTTCGGGGTCTGGAAAAACCACCCTGATCAATCTGATTGCGGGCCTGGAAGCTGCGGATGGTGGTGAAGTTTTGCTCAACGGCAAGCCGATCACTGGCCCCGGTCCAGAACGCGGCTTGGTTTTTCAAAGCTATTCCCTGATGCCGTGGCTCACCGTTATGGGCAACATTAAACTGGCCGTTGAAAGTGTCCATCCTGAACTTTCAAAAGCCGAATGTGAAGCCAAGACCCAACATTATATCGACATGGTGGGCTTGACCCATGCGGCAGACCGTCACCCAACCGAGCTTTCAGGGGGTATGCGTCAACGGGTGTCCGTGGCCCGTGCCTTGGCGATGAATCCACAGATTTTGTTGTTGGATGAGCCGTTGTCAGCTTTGGATGCGTTGACCCGTGCCAAGCTGCAAGATGAGATCGAACAAATTTGGTCGCAAGACAAAAAGACCGTGGTTCTGATCACCAACGATGTGGACGAAGCGATTTTGTTGGCGGACCGTATCATTCCTTTGAACCCCGGCCCGAATGCGACGCTTGGTCCCGATTTCAAGGTCGACATCGCGCGTCCCCGTGATCGTACAGCCATGAACTCTGACCCCGCTTTCAAAAAGTTACGCGCTGATGTCACAAAATATTTGATGGACGTGGGCAAGGCGGCCCAGGACACTACGGCTCTAGACGGTGTGCTGCCAAACATCGCCCCCGTTTTCCCAGATCAAAAACTCCCCAAAGCTTTTGTCGAAGCGACCCGCAGTCATACCGATGAACGTTATCTTGAATTTTTTAATCTCAAAAAAGTTTATCCCACCCCCAAGGGCCCGCTCACCGTTGTTGATGGTTTTGAAATTATCCTCAAAAAAGGCGAATTCATTTCCCTAATCGGTCACTCGGGCTGTGGCAAGTCTACGGTGCTGTCTATGGCGGCGGGGCTAAATCCCATCAGCGATGGCGGCATTGTGTTAGATGGTCGCGAAGTTGCCGGGGCCAACCCGGAACGGGCCGTGGTGTTTCAAGCTCCCAACCTCTACACCTGGCTGTCGGCTAAGGACAACGTGATGCTGGGCGTGGAACGGGTCTACCCCCACGCCACCAAAGCTGAACGCGAAGACATCGTTGATTATTACTTGTCACGTGTCGGTCTTAAAGATTCGATGAATAAAAATACTGGCGATATGTCGAATGGTATGCGCCAACGGGTCGGCATCGCGCGTGCTTTTGCTCTGTCACCAAAGCTGTTGCTGTTGGATGAACCGTTTGGAATGCTCGATAGCCTGACGCGGTGGGAACTTCAAGAAGTGCTGATGGAAGTCTGGGACCGCACTAAGGTCACCACCGTTTGCGTCACCCATGATGTGGATGAAGCCATCCTATTGGCCGACCGTGTGGTGATGATGACCAATGGTCCAAATGCGCGCATCGGCAAAATCATGGACGTTGATTTGCCGCGCCCACGTTCACGCAAGGCTCTGTTGGAACATCCCCGCTATTATGAACTCCGCGAACAATTGTTGGGTTTCCTTGAAGAGTACGAACACGGACATCAAGGCAAAAGCGAAGGCAAACAAAAAACCGAAAAGGCAGTGGCATGAAACAGAAACTGATTGTTGTTGGCAATGGCATGGCCGGCATGCGCACGGTCGAAGAGCTGCTTGAACTGGCCCCCGACATGTATGACATCACGGTGTTCGGGGCTGAACCACACGGCAATTACAACCGGATTCTCTTATCTCTGGTTTTATCTGGGGAAAAACGCATTGATGAGATCATGATCAATGACCGGGCTTGGTACGATGAGCATGGCATTACCTTGCACACAGACGCCAAGATCACCCAAATTGAACGCGGTACCAAACGCGTTCTGACCCATGATGGACGGGCCTTTGAATATGACCGTTTGTTGCTGGCCACGGGATCAGACCCGGTGATGTTACCATTGCCGGGCCATGATCTTCCGGGCGTTGTTGGCTTTCGTGATATCCAAGATGTCGATGATATGATTGTTGCCGCGAACACCTATAAAAACGCAGTTGTCATCGGCGGTGGATTGTTAGGGTTAGAAGCGGCCAACGGCCTGATGAAGCAAGGTATGGACGTTACGGTCGTTCATTTGATGGACACTTTGATGGAACGCCAGCTGGATGTAACCGCTGGGTCTATGTTGCGTGCGAACCTGGAATCGCGCGGCATGAAGTTTGCTTTGTCGGCACAAAGTGAAGCCATTATGGGCACAGACCGGGTGACTGGATTGCGCCTCAAAGATGGCACCGAAATTCCGGCTGATGTGTTGGTGATGGCGGTGGGCATTCGTCCCAACGTCGCCTTGGCCGCCGATTGTCGACTGCACTTTGAACGCGGCATCGTGGTCGATGATTCCATGCTGACCTTTGATCCAAGTATTTATGCGGTTGGCGAATGTGTCCAACACCGAGGTACCGCGTATGGCTTGGTCGCCCCTTTGTTTGAACAGGCGCGGGTGTGCGCCAATCACCTGGCTCAACTGGGCTATGCCGCCTACAAGGGTTCGGTCACGTCCACAAAATTAAAAGTGACGGGCATTGATGTGTTTTCGGCGGGCGACTTTATTGGTGATGACAGCACCGAAGACATTGTCTTTAACGATCCAGGCAATGGTGCCTACAAGAAACTGGTTTTGAAAGACGGTCAAATTCAAGGGGCTGTGTTGTATGGCGATACCGTTGATGGCGCTTGGTATTTCCAAATGATGCGGGACGGTACGGATACCAAAGACATCCGTTCCAGCCTGTTGTTTGGTCAAAGCCACCTCGGTGATTCCGGACACGGTGGTGAAAACGCAGCGGCGGCGATGGCAGATAGCGCCGAAGTGTGCGGCTGTAACGGGGTCTGCAAAGGCGATGTTGTGAACGCCATTTTGGACAACAACCTGTTCACCTTGGATGAGGTGCGCGCCCACACCAAAGCGTCGTCGTCTTGTGGATCGTGTACTGGTCTAGTGGAACAAATCATGGCTTCAACCTTGGGCGGTGATTATTCTGCCACGGACAAAGAAAAGCCGTTGTGTGCGTGCACCGAGCTGACCCATGAAGAGGTCCGTTCGGCGATTGTCCGCGAGGATCTAAAAACCATTCCCACCCTGATGACCTCTTTGAATTGGAAAACGGAGGACGGTTGCCCAAGCTGTCGTCCCGCCCTGAATTATTATTTACTGTGTGCATGGCCCGGCGAATATGTTGATGATGCGCGGTCGCGTTTCATCAATGAACGGGCGCACGGCAACATTCAAAAAGACGGCACCTATTCTGTGGTGCCACGTATGTGGGGTGGGGTTACCACGCCCAATGAATTGCGTGCGATTGCCGATGTAGCCGACAAATTCAAGGTCCCCATGGTCAAAGTCACCGGCGGGCAACGTGTTGATTTGTTCGGCATCGCCAAAAGGGATCTTCCGGCTGTGTGGGAAGACTTAAACAATGCCGGCATGGTGTCCGGCCATGCTTACGGCAAGTCCTTGCGCACGGTTAAAACGTGTGCCGGGGAACAATGGTGTCGCTTTGGCACCCAAGATTCCATCCAGTTGGGCATTGATCTGGAAAAAATGACGTGGGGGTCGTGGACGCCTCATAAATTTAAAATGGCGGTATCGGGGTGTCCGCGCAACTGTGCCGAAGCGACCATCAAAGACTTTGGCGTGGTGGCCGTGGACTCTGGCTATGAACTGCACATTGCAGGCAATGGCGGCATCAAAGTGCGGGTCACCGATTTGTTGTGCAAGGTCGAAACCGAAGCACAAGTTATGGAATTCGCCGGGGCCTTTATGCAGCTCTATCGTGAAGAAGCCCGCTATCTGGAACGTACAGCCCCTTGGGTAGAACGGGTGAGCCTGAGCTATGTTCAAGAAAAAATAGTTATCGATGAAGCCAGTCGCAAAATCTTGAATGAGCGGTTCTTGCACAGTCAAAGCTTCGCCCAATTTGATCCCTGGAAAGACTGCTGCACGGATGCAGACAAGCGTGCTGAATTTGAACCTCTAACCGAAGTAGGCCAAGCATGAGCAAGTGGATTGAAATTGGAACCTTAAGCGACATCCCGCGCCAAGGATCACGGATCGTTGCCGGACCCGATGGTAACATCGCCGTCATTCGCACCGAAGATGATCATCTTTTCGCTGTTCACGACCGCTGCCCGCACAAGCATGGCCCGCTGTCGCAAGGCATCGTTTTTGGTCACAAGGTTGCGTGTCCACTGCACAACTGGTCCATTGACTTGAGTTCTGGTCAAGCCCAGGCCCCAGATGAAGGTCAGGTCGCTTGCTACCCGGTTAAACTTGAAAACGACAAAATCCTTTTATCAATGGAGAAGTCTCACTAATGCTTTTCGGGCGCACCAAAAAGAACCCCATCAAGATTGCCGACAAGAAGGTTGTTGAATGGAAAACCTCGACCTGCGGCTATTGTTCGACCGGGTGTTCAATCGAAATTGGCATGAACGGGGAAGGGGTGCCCGTGTCTTCACGGGGCGCTGCCGAGGCCGACGTTAATCGAGGAAAATTGTGCATCAAGGGCATCTATGAGCACGAATTGTTCACATCGGCCGGGCGGGGGACAACGCCTTTGATGCGGGATAAAATTTATGATGACTTCCAGCCCGCCTCTTGGGACACGGCTCTGGACCATATGGGGTCTGAAATCAAACGCATCCAAGCCGAACATGGTCCAGATTCTTTTGCCATCGTTTCCACCGGGCAATTGATGACCGAAGAATTCTATACCCTGGGCAAGTTGGCTCGGGGGGCGATTGGCACCAACAATTATGATGGCAACACCACCTTGTGCATGGCCTCGGCGGTGTCGGGCTACAAGCGGTCGTTTGGCTCTGATGGCCCGCCGGGATGCTATGACGATTTTTCTCATACGGACTGTTTATTGGCTTTTGGATCGAACCTGCCGGAACAACATCCCGTCATTTATTGGCGCATGAAGGAAGAGTTGGAAAAACGAAAATTTCCGCTGATCGTTATTGATCCACGCGTCACCATGTTGGCCCAATTTGCCGATATGCATTTGCCCATTCGCCCCGGCACGGACGTGGTGCTGTTAAATGCGTTTGCCCAGGTGATCTTAGACGAAGGCTTGGAAGACGCCGATTATCTGTTTAAAAACACCACCCGACCCAACGATTTTGAAAATGTCTTACAAGACTACGCCCCGGACAAAGCGGCGCCCATTTGCGATATCGATGCCGATACCATCCGCACCGTGGCGCGTTTGTATGCAAAATCCAAAGCCGCCATGAGCATCTGGACCATGGGCATCAATCAAAGCACCCATGGGTCGGATGGTGTTGTTGGCATCAACAATTTGAACTTGCTGACGGGTAATGTTGGTAAGCCCGGGGGCGGTGGGCTTTCCATCACCGGGCAATGCAACGCCATGGGCACCCGCGAATGGTCTTCGTGTTCGGGGCTGCCGGGGTACCGCGTTCTGGAAAACCCAGAGCACCGCAAAGAGGTCGCTGATTTTTGGGGCATTGAGGAAAGCATCTTCCCCAAAAAGGTTGGCCTCAAAGAAACCGATATTTTTCCCGCCATTGAAACCGGGCAAATTAAAGGGCTGTGGTTGGTTGCAACGAACCCCTTAACGTCCATGGCGAACACCGCGCGCATTCGCAAAACGCTGGAAAAACTTGATTTCTTAGTGGTTCAAGACGCTTACGAAGACGTGGAAAGCAACCAGTATGCGCACATGTTTTTGCCAGCGGCTTTGTGGTCGGAAAAAGAAGGCGTTTTCACCAACACCGAACGCCGGGTCAACATCATTTCAAAAGTCACCGAAGCGCCGGGATCCGCCAAGCCCGATCATGAAATTTTCAGTGAATTGGCAAAGCGTTTTGACAATGGAAAAAAGATCAAATTTCCAGACACAACGTCGGAAATTTTTGACGAAATGCGCGAACTGTCCAAAGGCCGACTGGTTGACATATCTGGCATGTCCCACGACTTGATCCGTGAAAACCACGGCCTTCAATGGCCGTATAAGGAAGGTGACACAGTCGCAACGCCGCGTCTGTATACGGATGGTAAATTCCAGCATAGCGACGGCAAAGCGCACCTGCTGTCCTTGCCTTTTTTCGACAATAACGAAAGTCCCGACGAAGACTATCCATTTTGGCTCAACACCGGACGCGTGGTCGAACATTTTCACACCCGAACCCGCACCGGAAAAATTGGCAACCTCAATAAATTTAGCCCCACGCCATACATGGAAATGAACACCGATATGGCGATCGAGCTTGGTATTGAGCACATGAAATACATCCGTCTGGTGTCACGCCGAGGCGATGCCGTGGTGTTGGTCCAGCATACTCAAAGGGTGCCCCGCAACATGGTGTTTATCCCGTTCCATTTTCATGATTGCGTCAACCGATTGACCTTAGGTCTTCTGGACCCGCATTCGCGCCAACCCGCTTTCAAACAAAGTTCTGTGCGGATTGAGGCTGTTGATCAAAAAACCGCAGCGCGCCTCAACATGCAAGCAAGGACGTTTTGATATGTTTAAAGAGCGCACCGGTGAACGCGACTACGCCCGACTGAACGATCCGACCGCAGCCAAAACAAACCGCTATGGAACAGATATCGATTTAACGTGTGAGACGGGCGTTAGCCTCAAAATCAATGGGGATGCGGGTGTTGGCGACAACCCCAACCGCAACAAACAACACGGTTTTCACTTCACCGCCGACAATTGCATCGGGTGTCATGCCTGTGAATCGGCGTGCAGTGAAAAAAATGATCTGCCGCCACACTTGGCTTTTCGGTCCGTTGGCTATGTCGAAGGCGGCACGTGGCCCGACTATACGCGGGTCAATATTTCCATGGCGTGCAATCATTGTGATGATCCGGTGTGCCTCAAGGGCTGTCCGACCCGCGCTTATACCAAACACCCTGAATATGGTGCCGTCATTCAAGACCCAGACATTTGTT
>Ga0316202_10000331_pt1 | contig 58384 bp, 47 predicted proteins | sample 3monrhotite_MG_FD_204934 | JGI IMG/M metagenome (GOLD analysis project Ga0316202, IMG submission 204934) | Microbial mat bacterial communities from mineral coupon in-situ incubated in ocean water Damariscotta River, Maine, United States -... | ecosystem: Environmental > Aquatic > Marine >...
CTCGTCGCCCATGCCGTCGGCGGGGGGCTCGTCGCCCATGCCGTCGGCGGGGGGCTCGTCGCCCATGCCGTCGGCGGGGGCCTCGTCGCCCATGCCGTCAGCGGGGGCCTCGTCGCCCGCGCCCTCAGCGGGGGCCTCGTCACCTGAGGGGGTCTCGAGGGTCTCACCAGCTTCCGCACCGGGCGCGTCGGCGCCGACGTCGAGAGCCTCGGGCTTCTTCTTGGGCTTGTAGGTCTTGCCCTTGAAGAAGGCCTTGACTCCCCAGCTGCGGACTCGGGACCGTTGGAACTCGACCTTGGCAATGGCGGCCTCGAAGCCCTCGGCGAAGGTCTCGGTGTCGCGCTTGGAGCCGTCGATCAGCTCCTCTGCCGAGAAGCGACTCATGCCAACGAGAATCGCGCGCTTGCAGAAGCTCTCGGCTTCCACCGCGGAGAATCCGAGGCGCATCAGGTCCTTGTAGACCGGCAGCCAGTGGAGCGCGTTGCCGCAGCGAGGAGGGCGATCCGCGAGGGTCGCGATCTCATGCCAACGCTCGACGGCGTCGTCCGAGGGGAGGCCGTAGGGGAACTCGTCCTCCGCGCCCTTCTTGGCTGGAGAGCCCGCGGCGAGGTGCGCCTCGTCGAGGGCGTCGAGGAAGGCTTCAGCGTCGGCCTCGTGCTTGTCGAGGAGCTTGTCGACGTCACGGGCGCTGACGGTCGAGCGCGCCGAGCGGCGAACCTGGTGGTCGGCCTCCTCGGGGAGGACGCCTATCGCGACCATGCCTCGGAACACGCTGCCCCAGCGGAGCGAGCTCGCGTAGTAGGGCGGGTGCTCGAGGTCGTCGCAGAGCTCGTGATAGATCTCGTCGGCCAGAGCCTCCTCGTCTACCTCGACCTCTGGGTCAGAGCCCTTGTCGTGCTGATGTGCACAGCCGGCGAAGACGCCCAATAGGACAGCCGTAACAAAGAGTCGTGCTTTCACAGCCCACCTCCACGTGATGCGAGCGCCCACGATAACTCCCACAGCGGTCGTTTACCTCTGCCTTCGCGCAGCTCGTTTTTCTCCAATCAAGCGGCTCAGGGGTCGCTGACACCGGCTAGGGCTGCTCTTGGCTCGAGAACGCTCTGCGGATTCGGCTCGATCTGAGATACCTGAGCATCAGCACGAGCGGGAGCCCAAACATGAGGCCCTGCATCCCAAGGATCAGGGCTAGCTCTAGAGGGGCGATCTCGACGCTGGTCGCAGCGCCTACCCAGGTGAGCGAGACTGCGATCAAGAGGAGCCAGGTCAGGGCCTCCAAGGCCGTCCGGGCCCAAGCTCGAAGCCGCAGGAACATGACGCCGCTGGTGGCGCCGAGCAAACCCACTCCAACTTGGCCGATCGCAAAGAGCGGGAAGAAGCTTAGGAATGGGTCCGCCTCGAACTCCTCGGCGAGCTGCGACCAAACCAGCAGGACTGCCAGGCCTGTCAAGCAGGTGAATCCCCCCAAGAGGATCCAGGCCCAGCCGATCACGAAGACGCTGGTCGGCAGGACGGTGCTCTGTCCCGCGAGGTCCTCTGGCGAGACCTCCGACAGGCATGAGGTCGCTCCACAAGATCCACAGGAGGCTGACTCCGTCCAGCAGGACTCGTGGTGTCGTGCCTGGCAGGACTTGCAGGAGACCCAGTCTTGAGCCTCGATCTCTACATGGTCATGGCAGTAGGGACAGCGGTTGGTCGAGACGTGGACGTCGTCTCTTTCGCTGGTGGGGAGCGCGCTTGGCGCGAACTTGGCTGGTTTGACCTGCGTCATTGGGACCCTCTCTTCACTACCTCCTTCGGGCGGGGCTGAGAGTGTGCGCAGCTTCCTCCTAACTCCTTCCAGGACCTCGAGGAATTCGCGGGCGTCCCTCGGCCGCTCTTCGGCCTCGTAGGCCATGGCTTCGAGGAGGAACTCAATGACAGCGCGCGGCGTACCGGAGCGCTCGAGGGCAAAGGCGTCGGGTCGTCCCGGCATCGAGTTCTCGCCCGTCAAGAGGTAGGAGAGGGTCGCCCCGAGACCGTAGACGTCCACTCGAGACCGACGGGTCGGCTCGATGCGGCCGGCGATCACCTCGGGCGCCGAGAAGGCGGGAGAACCCGCGGTCGAGACCGACCCGTCGAGATCGCGAGACAGACCAAAGTCGCCGAGTCGGACCCTGTTGTCGCTGCCCAAGAGCAGGTTCGCGGGCTTGACGTCGCGGTGGAACATTCCAGCCTCGTGAAGGACGCTGAGGGCCGTCGCGGCCTGCTCAATCCAGTCAAGCGCCTCGTCGCACTCGATCGCCCCCCCCCGCTGCACTCGGTCCTGGAGGCTTCCCTCCTCGAGATACTCGAGGGCGATCCAGCCGCAGCCAGCGTGCTCACCGCTCGAGAAGGCCTGGACGATCCCCGTGTGTCTGCCCTCCCGGCGAAGCTCTTCGACGCGCTTCATGACCTCGAGCTCTCGGAGGAAGGCCTCGTGGGCCTGCCCCGCGAACACCTTGAGCGCCACCAGCCGTGCCAGACCTGCGGTTTCGCGAGCCAGATAGACGCGGCCAGAGGCGCCTTGACCGAGCAGTCGCTGCAGCTGGAACTCGGGAATCTGGGGTAGGTCTTCCACGTGAGTCACCTTGCCATCTACTTCGGAGTCAGAAGGGTGTGTGCGCTGGCTAGACTGAGCTCATGCAGGACAGCTTCTGGTTTACGACGCGCTCCAGACTCTTCGAGGCGGGAGACGGGGCGTGGCAGGAGGTCGCTCGCTATGACCAGCCCCTCCGGCGCCTGCTGGCGCGGCGATACGCGCATTGTCTGTCCGTCGAGGAGCGAGACGACCTCGTCCAGAACACCCTGATCGAGATCAAGGAGAAGCTGAGCTCTCGCTTCGACGCTTCGCGGGGGCGATTTCGAGCTCTGATCCAGACCGTGGTCGCGCGGAGGGTGACAGACGAGCTGCGCCGCGCTCGGACCCGCTCGCTCCCACCCGGCCTCGAGGAGACCCTCGCGGCACCCCTGCCGGAAGACTTGGAGGCCCTTGACCTCGAGGCGGCGCTCGTCCAAGCCGTCGCCGCCTGCCGCGATCACTTCAGCGGGGGGAGCTCGAAGGACCTAGCGGTCTTGCACGCCCTCAGCGGCCGCCTAGTTCACGGAAGATCCACGGTGCGAATCGCGGAGCAGGAAGGCCTCAGCCGCGACCAAGTCTCTCGGCTCTTGATCAAGGGGCGCGACGTGATCTTCGCGATCCTCCTCGCGGACCAGCTCGGCCTCAGCCCCTCGGGGCCCGAATCAGAGGCGTGCGTGACGGCGTTCAAGCGAATGCTGCGAAAGCCAACTGACTCTCGAGCCGCGCTGGCGGGGCTGAACGACCCTGAACTAGCGGAGTCCCTCGACGACTTTTGGTCTCGGTTCAGGGCAGCTCTGCCACGCTTCGAAGGTGACGTCACAGCCGCCGGGCGAGAGCTGGCTCAGGGGGTAGGGTTGATCCTCGAGGCTCCAGCCTAGGTCGAGTCTCTCAGCTAGCGCTGGCGCAGCGCGCCTGAGAGGCCGCTCGAGGAGCCGAGCTTGGCGTCGAGCTCGGCCTGGCGGCGGAGGGTCGCGCGGGTCTCGTCGAGGGCGAGGCGGTCTTCGGCTCTGAGGAGCGCCGCGGCGAGTTCCAAGACAGCGGCCTGGTCCTCGTAGGTCTGGGGGCGATTGTGGCCGGCGTTGCCGAGGGCGGCCGCTACTGTTCGGCGAGCGCGCTGGCGGCCGAGCTTGGCCAGGGAGTCGCTTCGGCCGGCGTAGGGGTCGTGGGTCGCGCCGAGGCCTGCGCGGAGCCAGCGCAGCTCACCGGGATCGAGCTCGCTCAGGAGGCCGCCTCCGCGACGCGGGGCGGAGTAGAGGGCGTCGAGGGTCTCAGAGACTCCGCGCTGGTGGGCCTCGAGGGTGGCCTGGGAGTCTGCGGCCAGCTCGGCTCGATCCTTGGCCTCGCGGGCGGCGGCCCAGGCCTCGAGGGAGCCGTGGCGGGCCACGAGGCGGGCCTTGAGGGAGGGTGTCCGCTGGAGACGGCTGAGAGAAGCTTCGTGCTCGTCGTCGAGGACCTTGGCCCGCTCACCGATCTTGGCCATCCGGGACATCAGGCGGGCCTCGTGCTCCTGGAGCGGGGCTAGGAGCCAGGCCCGGTAGTCGTCCCAAGCCTCGGCGTAGGCTTCGGCGGCCGCCGTAGCGTCCGCGCGGGACGGGTTGGCCGCGAAGGCCTCGATCAGCGTGACTCCGGCCTCGCCGAGGGCGGCGCGGGCGGCGCGAGCGTCCTTCCAGGCCGTCAGCTTGCGCTCGATCACGTCGGCCGCGATCAAGACGACGGTCGTCTCAGCGACGCTGTAAACGAAGCTCCCGAGCTTGGTCGCGCGGCGCCAAGTCAGGCCGAGCTTGGTCAGGCGCGAGGAGCGGGCCCCGACCCAGCGCAGGGCGCTGATCTGCGCGCGCACCGCCGTCGAGGCCAGCCCGAGGGCGGTCAGCGAGATCGCGAAGCGCTCGCCGGAGAAGGTGCCCGTCGCGAGCTGGGGGAGGGCCAAGCCCGCCGCCAGGGCCAGGTTCGACTTGAGGAGCCCGCCCACGAAGCCGGGTCGGACGTGGGCTTGGAGGTAGCGCGAGTAGGCGACCTCGCCCAACCGGGCGCCGGCCGCGAAGAGTCCGTAGTGGACGAAGAAGTCGGTCGTGGCCAGGCCCTCGAAGAACTCCTCGATCCGGAGCTTGTCGCCGGTCTGGACCACCACCGCGAGCTCCTTGAGGAAGAGCGCTAGGGTGAAGCGCGCCAGGCCGCTGCCCTCCTCGATCAGGACCCGATCCCGGATCACGGACTTCCAGCGGAGCGTCTTGTCGGCGCGGCGATAGGTGTCGAGGAGCCCAGTCTTGCGGGCCAGCTCGGTCTGATACTTGGCTCGCAGCTCTGAGACGCTGCGCTCGAGCTTCTGGGCCAGGTCGGGCGACTTGGCGCGCAGGGACTCGACGACCTTCTCTTGCGTGGACTGGAGGTAGCCGAGCTTGCCCTCGAGGGCGAAGCCCTTCATGTCGCGAATGTTGTCGGTCCGGTCGTAGAACTTGAGGACCTGAGCCGGGCGGGGCGCGTTCTTGAAGCGCTCGTAATAGGCCTTGTCCCGGGCCTCCTTGTCGCCGCGAAAGCGCTCGACAGGATCAAGGGTCACCCACTGCACGATCCGCGCCGTCTTGGGCCCGAAAGCCCGACGGATCTTGTCGATTCCGACCTTGGTGTCCTCGACCACGTCGTGAAGGATCGCAGCCTCGACCGCGACTCGGCTGGCCTGGGGCGAGCCAGTCAGGATCGCGCGGGAGACCCGGAGGGGGTGCAAGATCGCTGGCTTCCCGCCGTTGCGAAGCTGTCCCTGGTGGGCTGACTTCGCGAACTCGATCACCTGGGCCAGGCGCGCGACCTCAGCTGGCGTCCAGCCTGCTTGACGCGCCGAGGTCAGGGTCTCGGCCACCGACTCCGCCACCCGATCCTGAGCCGCCGCCGGCGCGAGGAGCGCGAGGCAGAGCAGGGCAGGCGCGCAGGCGAGTGAGGGGCGGAGGGTCACGACTGGCTAGAGAGCGCTGGTTAGCGCTTCTCTCCCATGCCGCGCAGGATCTGCGACGCGCCGTCCTTGGGCGGTCCCGAGCGGACGATTCCGTCCTTGTGCGTCACGAGCTCCATGTCCATGGACTTGGTCTTCTCGATCAGCTTCAGGAGGTCCTCGATCGGAGCGGCGTTGGCAGCGCGGCCTCGCGCCTTGAGCGCCGTCGCCATGGCCGTCAGGACCTCAGCCTCGTCGTCGTAGGCCTGGATCCGGTTGATCGAGGGCCTCCCGAGGGTCTTGCGCAGGATGTTCTCGGACCGGCTCCTCCCGGCGCGCGCGAAGAGATCGCTGCGGTCCTGGTAGGGGTCTCCCGAGGCGCCCTTGACTCCGCCCAGCAGGTGCCACTCGAGGTCTTCGGCGTCGTCAAGGAGCCCGTCCTCGCGAACGTTTTTGCGATAGACGGTCTCGAGGCCCTCGCCGAGGGCGTCAATGTAGGACTTCGAATACATGTTGGCCTTGCGATCGAGCTCGGCTTCGTCGGCCTTCATGAGGTGATCGGCGTAGCCCTGCATGGATCCGTAGCGTCGCTCCATGCTCTTGCGCATCGCGGGGTGCTTGGCGACGCGGTCGAGGGCGGCTGCCCGCTTGTCGGCTGCCAGCTTGGCCTCGCGGGCCAGGCCGCTCAGGCGATCGGCGTAGAGGGCCTCCTCCATGTAGATCGGGCTGTAGAGGTAGTTGCGGTAGTCGATCCAGGCGTCGTGATAGGTGTCGCTGGCCTCCTTGACCTCCTCGGGCGTGGCTTCGGGGTTCCCCGCCGCATCAAAGAAGGTCTTGCCGGCCTCGAGCATGCGGGCGCGGGCCTCCTTCAGCTCGAGCTTCTCGTTGACCCAGCCCCCGATCTCGTCGGCCAAGTAGAGGACCACGGCCAGCTCGGCGGCGGTGTAGAACCAGCCCGTCATGCGCATCGCGCGGGCGCCGAGGCCCAAGCGAGCCAGGGTCCCGGCCTTGCGAGCCTTGCTCAGGTCGGCGACCCACTTGATCCCCTGGACGCCGCTCTTGACCAGCGCGCTCGAGAGGCCGAGGGAGCCGACCGAGATCGTCAACGCGCGACCGCTGAAGTTGCCCTCGGCGATCATGGGCAGGGCCACGCCAGCGGCCAGGACGAGGTTCGTCTTGAGCATGCTGTTGACGAAGCCGGGCCGGACGTAGCGCTGGAGATACTTGACGTAGGCCACCTCACCGACGCGGGCGCCGGCCACGAAGAGCCCGTAGTGCTTGTAGAAGTCCGTCGTCATCAGCCCGTCGAAGAACTCCTCGATCCGGGTCTGGTCGCCGGTGGCGGCGACGGTCGCGACCTCCTTGAGGAAGAGGGCCAGGCCGAAGTGAGCCAAGCCGCCGACCTCGCTCAGGGCCTTGCTGCGCGTCAGCTCCTTCCACTTGAGCGTCCCGTCGGCGCGGCGGAACTCCTTGAGCGGGTCCTTGTTGCCGAGCGCCGCGTCTTGCAGGTTGCGGATCCGAGCCCGCTCGCTTCCGTAGCGGTTGAACGCCTTGAGGCGCTCGATCAGCGAGCGGGTGTGGGGCTTGCCGACGGGCTCCTTGAACACGCCGACGGCGCTGCGGATCGCCATGTCGCTGAGGGGACCGCGGGCGGTCTCGTAGGCGCGGACGCCCTCCATGTCGGCGACCTTCTCGACCCGGATCCCGCTGACGTGAGCCAGCTCGTGGGAGACGATCAGGCCGAGGGCTTGGCGGACCGCGGAGTGGCGCGCCTCGGTCGGAAGGTTCGCCGTGCGCTCGGCCAGGGCGTCGATCAGGCCCTGGCTGACGCTGACGACGTTGCCCTTGGCCTCGGCGAAGATCTCGCCGGTTCGCTCGAGCTGGAAGCGCGCCTGGGCCACGTTCCGGATCCCTCGCTCGATCTCGGCGCGCTCCTGGGGGGTCGTGGCCTCGGCCAGGCGCTCGTTCAAGCGCGCGCCCATGCTCTCGCGGAACACCAAGAGCTCGACCATCAGGCTGCGGGCGCCGGCGTAGCGCTCGGTCTCGGCGTTGCCCGCGCGACGGGGCGCGAAGCCCTCGGTCGGCGTGACGGGGTTGTTCGCCTTCCACTCAGCGGCGCGGTTCTTGCCGGTCTCGTTGCGGTAGCGCTCGGTCCGCTCCTCGATCTCGCCGGGCTTGAAGACCGACATCTCGTACCACTCGAAGAGCTTGGCGCTCTTGTTGCCGTCCTTGTAGACCTCGTTCATGAAGTCGTAGAGGATTCGCCGCGCGCGGCTGGCCGACTTCATGGGTTGGTAACCCTCGGTCCCGAGCTGACCAAACTCGCCGCCCACGGTCCGCTCGGCGAGGCGGATCAGCTTGCGCGTGTAGGCGGCCTTCTGCTTGGCGACCTGCTCCTGGACGCCCTCAGGCAGAGCTCGGTCGTATTCCAGAGGCAGGAAGAGCCAGTTGAACGAGCTCGGGAGGAGCATCTTCTTGCCGGCCTGGGTGTCGGCGGTGGCCAGGGCCTTGATCCCCTCGCGGAGCTCGGCTTCGGCCACGTTGGAGCTGACGTTGTAGGTCGCCTTGTTCTTGAGCGTCTCGTTGGCGAGCCACTCCAGCTCAGCGGTGTTCCAGCTCCCCTTGCCCGTCATGCCGAAGGTCCGGAACTGGATCACGTCCTTCGAGCTGTGATCGAACATGGGGTTGGTCGCGTCGTAGACGGTCTTGGAGCCGTTGGTCCCGCCGTTGCCGAAGGTCTCGGCCGTGGCCCGGAGGTAGCTCTCGAGGCGCCCCGTGTCCTTCATGAGCCCGCGGAACTCAATGTCGATCTTGCGATCCTCGCCGTGGCCGAGGCGCGAGACGCGGATCCCGCGCCGCTCGATGATGTCGTTCTGCGCCGTCGGGTTCGCCGAAGAGAAGCTCTTGAGCGCCTTCTGCAGTTCGCTGACGTTGATCGGCTGGTTGTCCATGGACTTGAGGACGAAGTCGGTCTTGGAGCTGTAGTCCGCGCGCTTGAGGGCCACGGCCCACGAGGTCCGGCGGAGCCACTCGGTCATCTCCGCAGCCTTCGCGGCGTTGACCGTGTCCGGGAAGCGGAGGTGCATGTGGAAGGCGATCGTCTCTTTGACGTCGGCCTTGAGCGCCTTCATGTTGGCGAGGGCTTCGCGCGGGTTGGTGTAGGGGTTACTCCGCACCTCGATGTGCGGAATGTTCATGGAGCCGTACCAGCTCACGGTCTTGTCGAGGTAGGGATACTTCGCGACGTTCGCCTGGAAGTTGCTCGAGTTGTAGCCGCCCTTGTAGGCCTTGAAGAAGAAGCCCGTCCGCTCCTTGATCGAGAGCTCGCTCCAGCGATCGACGACGGCGCGCTCCTCGGCGGTCCAAGACGCTGTCTCGACCGGAATGATGTATTTCATCAGCCCGTGGCTCGTCGTGCGGCCCTCGGGGCCGCTGCCGTGGGTCGTCGTCTTGAGTTCGTAGCCCACCGTCATGGGCCCGTTGCCGACCGTGACCGACTCGGGGACGGGCTGAGCGAAGGCCAGGCCGCCCCCGCCGAAGGCCAACAGGCAGGCGAGGATGGGCGCGGCGTGGAAAGCGCGGGCGTGAGTGCCGGACATACGTACTCCCTCTCTTGCTGGGCCAGCGAGTGGCCCAACAGAGCGTCGGCGGGGATGACAACACGTCTAGGGGGCCAGAATCAAGGGATTTAGCGCGAATGGCCCCCTTCGCTCAGCCATCGCCGCGCGGCGCGCCTCGGCGCCGCGAGATCTCGAGGATGTGAGTCGAAATCAGAAGGCCTATGAACCCGCACCTAGCTGCGGCGCCTCGCTCGACTGGCCTCGTCGCTCAAGCGCCTCGCCCGCGCCGGGCCCGAGCCCACCGGCGAATGGGGTCACCGTGCCCTAAGAGCCAAGGGCTGAGGTCAGCCCGGAGGATCTGCAGGCAGAACTCGGCTCCCGCGCAGGTTGCTGCGGCCGTCAGGGAAGAGCGAGTGCAGTGGAGGACCAACTTGGAATCCCCGTGGGGGCTGGGTTGGGGGAGAATCTCACGGCGAGGGCCGACGATCGCTGCTCGCGCCAACATCCCAAGGGTGTAGCCGAGCTTGTAGGTCTTGGTGTAGCGAGCGGCCATCGTGATTTCGTCGCTGGGACGACAGGGGTCCAGCGCGTCCAACACAAGGAGTGCCTCGAGTCGCTCCTCGGATGGCTCCAAGAGCCACGCCTGAGCGGCGACCAGAGACTTGTAAGCCCACTCCAGGTCGCGGGGTCCTTCGCGCGAGGGGGGAGGGAAGGCTCTCCGCTTCCAGGTGGGGAAGGCAGCGCGGGCGGCGGAGAGCGCGACTCGGAGGCCGGCTTCCGAAGGACGAAAGGCACCAGCCGGGACGCACTGGGCCAAGGCGTCTAGTTCGTCTAGCCAGGGATCGGGTCGAGTGTGGCGCCTGAGGCGCTCGAGCATGGAAGGCGGGGGGAGAGGAGCTCCCTCGACGAACATTTCCTCCAGGGTCCGGGGCGGCGTCACCAAGTCGGGGTAGCTGTTGTGGCGCTTCTGGAGGGCCTCGAGGCCGACCGAAGGAAGGGGAGAAGAGTCGTCTAGCGCCTCCAGCGCTACTCGCGCCGCGCTGTGCTCGACCGAAGCGGCGAGGCGGAGGCGCGCACGAGCCAAGGCTGGGGGCCCCAGCGCACCGCTCCGGAGGCGTGCTACGACGAGGTCGGGCTCAACCTGGCGCTCACCGCCGGCAAAAGCCCTTTCCAGCTGTCGAAGTCTGGCGTCGGTCACTCGAAGTTGCCTCGGGTCTCGTGAAGCTCGAACATCCGTCTCGGGTCGGACATCCCCTCAGCGGCGTTCTAGGGCAGGGAGCGGCGTCCAGTCCAGGGCCCGACCCAAGGTCGGCTCCCTGCCCTTGGAGGCCGTGATCTACGTCTGAGCCCCCCTCGCGGCTCTACCCCCCCAGGGATCGGCGTCTGAGGGGCTCTCTGACCCCCCCAGAAGACGATGAGCGCGGACTGTCAGGAGAGCCCGTTCGCGGGTAAGATCCCGCCCCTTCTTGTCGGTCCCCTTACAGGTGGAATAGCGAAATGAAGCGCTCGACCCCGATCATCGCCGCACTCTGTCTCTTGGCCACTGGCTGCCCAGACGGACGCTCGTCGCGCAACCCCCAGACCGTGAACGATATCGCGCGCGTCGAAGCCGACGTCCAAGGCCTCAAGGCCCGCGTCAACGCGATCGAAGGCGGCAACAGCGACGTCAAGTCCCTCGAGAAGCGCGTCGCCGCCCTCGAGTCGCGCCCCGTCAACGTCTACGTCGCAGGTGGCACCGGACCGGCTGTTGACTGGAAGCAGCAACAAGGCGCCAGCGGGGGTCAGCCCGTGGCCGCCAAGACGGCCAGCACCGACACCACGCCCAGCAAGGGCGGCGGGGACACGAGCCCCGTCCAAGAGGGCGAGAAGACCGGCGTCGACGCCTGGAACACGCTCCGCCCGCGCGCCAAGGACGAGAAGCCCGTCAAGGGCGGTCGCGTCCGCGTCTGCTTCTCGGCGCAGCCCGACAAGCTCAACACCCACCTCGATAACAGCGCGGTGACCTCCTATATCACCGCCTACATCAACGAGACCCTCGTCGAGCAAAACGGCGTGACCTTCGAGATGGAGCCGCTCCTGGCCAAGTCTTGGACCCAAGAGGACATGCTCTTCGAGATCGTGGGCACCGAGGCCATAGACAAGGTCGAGTTCGTCGCCAGCCAGCAGAAGTGGGTTCGCAAGGAAGAGGACGGCAGCACCCAGGACTGGTGGCCCTGGGAGATTCGCAAGAAGGGCGAGGGCTTCGAGAAGCTGATCCTGGCCGAGCACCTCGGGATGGCGACCCAGACCGCCGACGGCTGGTCCCTCAAGGACACTAAGGGCGGCGTCAAGACCTTCCCCGCGGACAAGGTGACCGAGGTCAACAAGGGCACCGTGTTCACCTTCCAGCTCCGCGACAACGCGACCTGGCACGACGGCAAGCCGGTGACCGTCGAGGACATCATCTTCTCGCTCGACATCGTCAAGTGCGAATACGTGGACTGCCCCTCGATCCGCGCCTACTACCAGGACGTCCGCGCGGCGACCAAGGTCGGGCCCAACGCGGTCCAGGTGATCTACGAGAAGCAGTATTTCAAGGCGATCGAGTTCGCCGGCGGAATCACCGCCTTCCCGAAGCACATCTTCGACCCGGACAACCTCCTCGCCAACGACCCCAAGACCTTCGGCGAGAAGTTCAACAAGCACCCCATGCACCGGACCCCGATCGGCAGCGGCCCCTACAAGTTCAAGAAGTGGGACGAGGGGATCTCGGTCACCGTCGAGCGCTACGAGGGCTATCACACCCCCGAGAAGGGCGGCTACCTCGACGAGCTGACCTGGCGCTTCATTCCCGAGACTCAAGCGGCCCTCGCGGCCATGCGCGCGGGTGAGGTCGACCTCCTCCCGACCATGTCTCCGACCCAGTATTTCGAAGAGACCAAGGGCGACTTCGAGAAGAGCTACGTCAAGCCGCTCTACTACTACGGCAACATGGGCTACATGGGCTGGAACATGCGCCGCCCGCCCTTCGACAACGTCAAGGTCCGCAAGGCCATGGCTCACGGCGCCCTGGACGTCCAAGAGTTCATGAAGACCGTGCTCTACGGCGCAGGAACTCAGGTCGCCGGTTCGCAATACGTCCACGGCCCCGCCTACGACCACTCGATCCAGCCCTACGGCTTCGACCCGGCCATGGCGCGCAAGCTCCTCCGCGAGGCGGGCTGGTTCGATCGCGACGGCGACGGCGTGATCGAGAACGCCGACGGGATGCCCTTCGAGTTCGAGATGCTGACGCCCCAGGGCGGCAGCACCACGCGCCAAATGATGGCGATCGTCGAGCAGAACCTGAGCAAGCTCGGGATCAAGATGAGCATCAAGGAGCTCGAGTGGGCGGTGTTCATCGAGAACATCAACAGCCGGGCCTTCGACGCCTGCCGCCTCGGCTGGGGCCAGTCCATTGAGAGCGACCCCTTCCAGCTCTGGCACAGCTCGGGCAGCGAGAACCGGGGCAGCAACCACTGCGGCTTCGTCTCGCCCGAGGCTGACGAGCTGATCCTCAAGCTGCGCAAGACGATCGACCCCGTGGAGCGCCAGAAGCTGCACTTCGCGTTCCAGAAGATCCTCTACGAGACCCAGCCGTACCTCTTCCTCTACTGCAGCCCGGCGCTGGGTGCCTACAACCCGCGCTTCCACGGGATCCGCTTCACGCCGCTCCGTCCGGGTTACGACCTGCGCGAGTGGTACGACATAGACGCCCAGAAGAAGTAGACCCCTCCAGTTCGACTCGCTGAGCTCCGCTCCAGGACTCGAGGCCGATGCGCGATTACATCCTTAGAAGACTCCTCTTGGTGCCGATCACTCTGTTCGGCATCAGCGTGATCACGTTCATCATCATTCAGAACGCGCCGGGTGATCCGGCCGAGATGAAGGTCTCGCCTGGCGTCGGTGGTGAGCAGCAGGCCGACAAGAGCGTCAGTAAGGAGATCTACGAGCGGACCCTCGAGCAGTTCGACCTCGACAAGCCGATCCACATGCAATACGTGCGCTGGGTCGGGCGCTTGTGCGGCGTGGACGTTCGGGTCAAGGGCGCCAAGAAGACCTACAAGGCTGAGGTCCAGGCGCTCCTGGTCGAAAAGTATCGCGCCGCCCACCCGGCCGAGATCGAGACCCAACGCGCCAAGGCTCGCAAGACCGTCGCGGAGCAGAACGCGGACCTCTCAGAAGAGGACCAGCTCGCCCGGGCCGAGAAGCAGCTCGACGACTGGATCAACGCCCAGGCCAAGGAGCAGCGCTTCAAGTACGGAGCCGAGATCGACACGATCCGGACCAAGTTCCGGGCCGACTACGGCGAGGACTTCGAGACCTACTTCAGCTGGGACGGGCTAGCGCTCAACCGCTACAAGGACGGCGCCAAGGAAGGCGAGTGGTATCCCCTCGACTTCGGCCGGTCCTTCAAGGACGACCGCGAGGTGATCGACGTCCTCAAGGAGAAGGTCCCTCGCTCGCTCGAGCTCTCGCTCTTCTCGATCTTCCTGGCTTACATCATCGCGATCCCCCTCGGCATTCACAGCTCGGTCAGCCAGGGCAAGCTCAGCGATCAGGTCGTGACCACGACCCTCTTCGTCCTCTACTCGCTGCCCAGCTTCTGGGTCGCGATCATGCTCCTGCTCTACGTGTCGAAGGGCGGAATCTTCGTGCGCTGGTTCCCGGTCGGAGGCCTCTGGCCCGAGCTCGAACCCGGACAGACTCAGACCGACCCCTCGGTGATCCTGTCCCACTTCAAGCACTTGATCTTGCCGGTGTTCTGCCTGACCTACGCCAGCTTTGCCTATATCTCGCGCCAAATGCGGGCCGGCATGCTCGAGGTGATCCGCCAGGACTTCATTCGCACCGCGCGCGCCAAGGGCCTCCCTGAGAGCGTCGTGATCCTCAAGCACGCCCTCCGCAACGGCATGATCCCCCTCGTCACGATCGTGGCCGTGATCCTGCCCTCGCTGATCGGCGGCTCGGTGATCATTGAGACGATCTTCAACATCGACGGCGTCGGGCGGCTGAGCTTTACCGCGATCCTGACCCGCGACTATCCGATCATCATGGCGATCTTCACCCTCTCAGCGCTCCTGACCCTGGTCGGGATCCTGATCTCCGACGTGCTCTACGTCATGGTCGATCCCCAGATCTCCTTCGAGGGCAAATAGTGGCTGGCGGCGAATCCCAAAGCGAAGCGCGCGCCCGAAGCGAGGAGCGCTCCCGGGAGCAGGCGACCGGCGTCGTCGACCGGACCTACTTCGACCTCGTCATCGGTCAGTTCAAGAAGAACCGGCTGGCCGTGTTCGGCCTCCGGGTAATCACCTTCCTGGTCCTGGTCGCGGTCTTCGCGCCCTTCCTGGCCAACAGCCGGCCGCTGGTGTTCCACGGCTATCGCTACAAGAGCTACCTCGCGGCCTACGACCAGCTGGTCTACGCCCACGGTGACCTCTTCGGCGTCGGCCGGACGCCCGAGGGCCTAGACCTCCCCGGCATGGACGAGCCCGTCAGCCTCCCCGGCCTGGGTTCGGTCTATCAGAAGGAGATCGCGGACTGGGACGCGGGGACGCAGACCTGGAAGCAGGTCCGCAACGTCTCCTTCGGCGCCGCCGAGCCCCTCATGAACCGCCTCCGGAGGCGGATCGAAGAGGAGATCCCCAAGCTCGAGAAGGACAACCTCTGGGCCCGCGGGTTCCGCAAGGTCTCCTGGTTGCGCAAGCAGGGGCTGCCCTCGGACATCGAGCGCGACCTCCAAGAGCTCCTGACCATCGCGCGCAAGAACCTCGATCAAGGCTACCGGGCCAAGGCCGAGCTTCGTCAGCGCTCGCTCCTCCAGCAGTTCAAGTCCCTCAAGGCCGAAGTGTCCTCTGAGGACCGAAAGGCGATCGCGGCCTTCGGTAAGCGCTATCGGAGCTCTATCGGCGCGGACTTCCACACTCGCGATCCGGCGACCCTGGCCGAGTTCGACGAGCTCTTGGTCGAGATCCGAACGCGCCTGATCCCCAAGAGCATCAAGCAGCCCCAGGGCGTGACCTTCGAGCCGCACTGGGACTTCCCCGCGATTCGCCAGCTCGAGGCCCTCGAGGTCCTGTTCATTCTCCTGATCTTGGTCGGCGCGAGCGTCCCGCTCTGGGGCCGCTTCGTGAAGGGCGAGCGGGCTCAAGACGAGCTGACGCGCAAGGCGATCTTGATCGCCGTGATCCCCATCGTGGGCGCCTTGCTGTGGGCCGTCGCGATCCCGAAATACAGCGACTCGACGGACTACCAGGCGGGCATGGTCAACGGCGACCTGGCCACGAGCTTCCGCGTCATGGCGCCTCTTCGCTACGGCGTCAACGACAACGACCCGACCAAGAAGTGGGCCGCCCCCTGGTGGTATGGCTCCGACGCCAAGGAGCAGAAGGTCAAGACCCTCCCCGTCGGCGCGACCTCCCTCGAGCGCGACCTCTTCGTCCTCGAGCAGCGGATCGAGAAGCTCAAGAACGCGCCCCAGGCCAGCGAAGGCGGCTGGAACGGGATCCTCGACTTCCTCAACCGACACCACATGGGGACCGACGGCACGGGCCGCGACCTGACGACGCGCATGATCTGGGGCTCTCGGATCTCGCTCTCGATCGGGTTCGTGGCGGTCGGGATCTACATCTTCATAGGCATCGTGCTCGGCGCCTTGGCCGGCTACTTCGGCGGCTGGGTCGACATGCTGATCAGCCGCGTGATCGAGGTCGTGATCTGCTTCCCGACCTTCTTCCTGATCCTGACGGTGATCGCCTTCATTGGTCCGAGCATCTGGAACATCATGGTCGTGATCGGCATCACCGGTTGGCCTGGAGTCGCGCGCCTGGTCCGCGGTGAGTTCCTCCGCCTCCGGAGCCGCGACTTCGTGACCGCCGGCACCGCGCTGGGCTTCGGCGACGTGCGGATCATCTTCCGCCACATTCTCCCCAACGCCTTGGCGCCGGTCCTCGTGGCCGCGACCTTCGGCGTCGCGAGCGCGATCCTGGTCGAGTCCAGCCTGTCCTTCTTGGGCTTCGGCGTGAAGGTCCCGACCCCGACCTGGGGCTCAGTCCTGAGCTCGGCCCGCGAGAGCTACAAGTTCTGGTGGATCACGCTCTTCCCTGGGTTCGCGATCTTCCTCACGGTCACGATGTACAACCTCGTCGGCGAGGGCATTCGCGACGCGGTCGACCCCAAGCTCCGCCAGTAGTCCCGCGTGGGCGCCTTCGTCCGCGGGATCTTCATCTACGAGCGCAGAGCCGAGTTCCTCTCGCTCTTTCTCTGGTGCGGCCTGATCGCCGTGGGAATGGTCGGCTACGCCAAGCTCCAGGGGAACCCCTTCGCGGTCTTCGACTCCCTGATGCTCTTCTGGGGCAGCATGGCGCTCACGACCTGGGCTGGCCTCAAGTGGAGGTGGCCCGGGGCGCGTTGGTTGGGCGTGTTCAGCCTGATCTGCTTCGCCTGCGTGTCCTGGTTCTTGGACCTGATGGTGGGGAGGTTCACCTTTACGACCCTGTTCGGGTTCGTGGTCGTGGGTTGGGCGGTCCAGCTCGCGCGGATGGACTTCGCCAAGGAGGACCTCGAGCGCGAGCTCCTCGGGACCCACGTCGTCATGGCGAGCCTCCTGAGTGGCGGGATCGAGCCGCCGGCAGGCTTGGGCGAGGAGACCGTGGCCTCGGCCCTCCAATACCACCTCCGCAAGCACGACTGCGCCTGGGAGGTCTGCGACCAAGAGCCCTGCCCGGGCGCTCGCCAGCTCGAGGGCCTCTTGACCAAGATCCAGGACCCTGCCTTCCGCGAGGAGTTCATGCGCCTCGCGCACGAGCACGCCCACAGCGAAGAAGCCGAAACGTCCAGCGAGGACGCTTCGGCTTCGGGGTAGTTCTCTTCCGCGAAGAGCCCCTTGCGAAGCAAGGGAGCGCTCACACCTCCCAGCTGGCGGAACCGATCCTGCGGAGCAGGGGTCGGGAGAAGAGGGAGCCCCGCGAGCGAAGATCGCGACGGCGAGCGAAGGGAGCTCATTCCGCGGAGCGGAATACAGAGACAGAGCTATCCAGCCCCTTGCGAAGCAAGGGAGCGCTCACACCTCCCAGCTGGCGGAACCGATCCTGCGGAGCAGGGGTCGGGAGAAGAGGGAGCCCCGCGAGCGAAGATCGCGACGGCGAGCGAAGCGAGCTCATTCCGCGGAGCGGAATCCAGAGACAGAACCTCAGGCCGCGACGAGGACTCGCGTGGCGTAGATCAAGAGCCCGCGGCGAGCGCGGGTGCCGGTCGGCTCCAAGACCGTGATCGACTTGTCCATGCCCACCTGGCGCACCAGGTAGAGGGTCAGGTCGCCGTCGAGGTAGTAGCGGTGGAGCGCCTCGCCGGGGGCGGTCGGGCTGCGGAAGCCCTCCTCCAGCCAGGCCACGCGCTCGAGGCCCGTCGCGTTTTGGAGGATCTGGGAGACCTCTTGGCCCGAGAGCTCGGGCTGGCTGTTGCGCTTGAAGCTGCCTGAGCCGCGCTTGTAGCTGCCAGAGCCCGCGTCGAGGCGCGGCTCGAGGGCGATCACGCCCTGGCGGTGGTTGCCCTCCGCGTCGCGGCGCGGGCCGCAGATCTTGGCGCTCGGGAGGGAGCGGATCCCTCGCGAGCGGAGCTCGAGCCAGAGCCGCTGCTGGCGACGGAGCGGCGCCATGGGCATCGACTCCGAGAGGTCGATGCGGCCGAAGGGCTCATAGCCCTCGCTGCCGAAGTCGCGCGGTTCGAGGCAGGTCAGGTATTCCACGCTGTGGCGTCCCTGGACCCGCCGCTGAAAGCAGCGCATCTCGTCGAAAGGCCCTGCCTTGAAGAGCAGGGTCGAGCCCGTGGCCGTTGCCAAGCGCAGCTCGAAAGGCAAGAGACGGCGTCGCCCGGCTTCTGCGGTCGTTCCGACCGACGCCGTGACGACGGCACCCTCGCGTCGCTCCAACCGAGGGTGGCGACCACTCGGACAGACTTCTCCGCGCGCCTCCATCAGCTTGCGGGCCCATGCCCGCGAGCCGAAGCGCTGCGTTGCTTCCTGCCGAGGCCGCTCGGCCCCACTCGTATCTTGTTGCTCCACGTTGGGCTCCTCCTCGACGCCCGTCCTCTGACCCGCTACCTATCGGCCCGGATCCCGGGGGACCTGAGGGGAAAGATGCATCAAAGAGGGCCCCAAGATGCGCTGGTAGCGAGCCGATAACGGGCGCTTGGCCGGAACCGAAGGCTGGCAGGTGGGCGCTGCTCTAGTCGCTCAGCTCGTCTTTCCCCCGACGACGAGGACGGTCGTAATCATGGCGCCGATCGGTCCGGCCAGCGCCAGGCCCCCCAAGAAAGAGTCACCCACATGCGCGAGGAGGCCCGCCCCTCCGAGCGCAACTGCCGCGCCCAAGAGGACCTTCAAGATCAGCTCGATCCGCTCCTCTCGCTCGAAGGAGGGCCTCGCCGCGGCTTCTGCCCGAGGCTCCTCGAAAGCGTGGGCCCTCTCCGCGCAGCCCAAGGTCGAGCAGCCACCCAACTCGGCGTGGCAATCGGCGTGGTAGCGAGTCCGACACCCGCCACAGGTTTGGAGCGAGCCCTCCTCAAGCCCCCCAAAGCAGAGCGGGCAGCGAGTCGCCTCGCCGCGTCCTTTCTCCCGCTTAGAGATCGCAGCGTTCATAGCGGCCAACGCGGAAAGCTCGAAGGGAAGAGGATGAAGCTGCCCAGCAGGACACCGAAGGCCGACCCGAACAGGGCCCCATGCAAGGGGGGCATGCCTAGCAGGACGAAGAAGACGACCGCGCCGATCCAGATCCCGAGGCTGAGCAAGACCCTGAGCTGGAACCCAGCCTGCTCCCACTCGGGTGGCTCGAGGTCTCGAGCGAACCTGGCGCGCGCTGGGGTCCAGGCGCCGCAGCCGAGGGTCGAGCAGCCGCCGAGCTCCTCGAGGCACTCGGTGTGAAAGCGGGTTCGGCAACCTGTGCACCGCTCCCGGGCTGCCTGCTCGATCCCCTCGAAGCAGAGCGGACAGCGCACCGACTCTTCGACTCGGACCTGCCGTCTAACTCGCTGAACGACCCTCGTTCCCATGGCTTCTCCTAGGAGTCAGGTCGAGCAAGTCCAGGTCCAGGGCCATGCGTCTCCTTTGGTTGCGATTCACCTCACCGAATCGCTCAACGAGGACCTCAGGCTTCAATCGAATCGGCCCCTCGCACCAGATACGTGCCGATCAGCTCAGCCAGCGCGCGGGTGTCTCGGCTCTCCCTTACCCTGCAGAGGTGAGCGACGACCTCGTCCCAGTCTTCATTCCGGCCCTGGCGGTCCTCCTCCTCAATCAGGAGCGCGCCAAGGGCTCGCCCCTGACCCAGAGCGAGGTCGAGGAGATCCGCGACCGCTCGGTCGTGACCCAAATGGCGCGTGAGCGGGCAGAGGCCATGGCCGAGGAGCGGGGATACGAGGACCTCGACCCCGAGCGGGCCTGGGAGACGTGGCGAGCGGCGCGCCACCAGCTCCTCAACGGGAAGGAGCTCGAGCTCCCGACCCTGCCAGAGGACCTCCTCGAGCGCCTGATCGGCCTCATGGGCGCCAGCACCGAAGCGATCGAGCTCGCGCTCTCGGACTTGGTCGGCCTCGACCGCGGTCAGAGCGACTTTTGGAGCTGGTTCGACTACGGGGTCTCGCTCTCGACCGAGCGGGAGCGAGTGGTCGCGGTGTTCCTCTACGGCGAGCGGCGCGAGGGCTTCGAGCCCTACCAGGGCCCGCTTCCCCTCGGCTTGAGCTACGACTTGGGCGAAGCCGAAGCCCTCGAGCGCTGCGGGGAGCCCATGGTCTCGAGCGGCTCGGCTGGGCTCTGCTGGCACAAGTTCGAGGTCGAGTTCGGCTACCTCCACCTTCAGTTCGCGCCCGGCGGCGAGCGGATCGCCCTCGTGACGCTGATGCCAGACCCGGTCTAGGCTTGCTTGATCGGGCAGACAGGATGGAACGGACTCCCTAGAGTGGCGGGACGTTCGCCAGGAGGCCATAGCGTGCAGAAGGAGAAGCCGAGGCCAGTTCGCCACGAAGAGGCAGCCGAGGGGATGGAGACCTTGGTCGTGCATCGCTGCCCCTTTTGCCACGACGACTGCCGCTCGGAAGGATCCGTGGCGTGCCGTGAGTGCCTGGCGCGACACCACGAGGCTTGCTGGCTCGAAGCGACCCAGTGCTCGTCCTGCGGTTCTATGAACAAACTAGTGCTCGAAGGGAGCGGCGAAGCGCGAACGCATGACCCTCTCAGCGCCATGCGCTGGGCCTTCCTCTTTCAGGGGCTTGGGTTGTCGCTCTCGGCGCTCCTGGTCGACGCGATCCTGATGGCCTCGGGCGCGCTCGGGAGCTTCCTGGTCGCCTCGATTTGGCTGGCCTGCGTTCGCTCGAAGGAGGTCAAGGGCCTCTGGATCGTCGGACTCCAGGCCTCTTTGCTGGGAGTCGCGATTACGGTCGGGACCCTCTTGGCCGTGGTCAACCAGATCGGCCCCACGACGCCGGACTATCCCCCCAGCTTCGTCGCCCTGGCCCTGGCTCTAGGAGCGACCTCGGCCGCCGTGGCTTACCTGCTCCCCAGGGCTCGCCGGGAATCCGAGGCTCTGGAGAAGCCGCCCGCCTAGGTTCGAAGCGCAGACTCGCTTCGTCACGGGAGGTTCAGACCTGGCGCGGGCTGCGTCCCCAGCCTGGCCCAGGAGCGGGGCCCTGATAGCCTCTGGGCCCGATAGGAGGCCCCCGTGAGCGACGCCAACCCCCTTCTCTTTACCGACGGCACCCCCCGCTTCGAGTCGATCAAGCCCGAGCACGTCGAGCCGGCGGTCAAGCAGCGGATCGACGAATACAAGGCGACCCTGGAGGAGGTCCTCGGGCGCGGGAGCGGCTACACCTGGGAGAACCTGGTCGAGCCCCTCGATCGCGTCGACGAGAACCTCAGCCGCGCCTGGGGCCCGGTCACGCACCTCAACGGCGTCATGAACAGCGACGAGCTGCGCGCGGCCTACGAGACGGCCCAGCCCCTGATCACCGAGTTCGTGGCGACCCTCGGCCAAGACGCGCGCCTCTTCGCCGCGACCCAGGAGGTCGCCAAGACGCCCGGCCTCGACGCCGTCCAGCAGCGGATCCTGGAGCTGCGGATCCGCGACTTCCGCCTGGCGGGCGTGGAGCTCCCCGACGCCAAGAAGGAGCGCTACCGCGAGATCCAGGTCGAGCTGAGTCAGCTCGGGACGAAGTTCATGAACAACGTCCTCGACGTGACCAAGGCCTATCGCCTCGTGATCGAAGACGCCGCCGACCTCGAGGGGCTCCCGGCGAGCCTTCTGGCCATGGCCCGCGGCCAGGCCGAAGCCGACGCCAAGGACAAGGAGGAAGAGGCACCCGAGGGTCGCCACAGCTTCACGCTCCAGGCTCCCTTCGTGGTCCCCTTCCTCCAGTTCCAGCCCAAGCGGGCCCTGCGCGAGGAGCTCTATCGGGCGTTTACGACCCGAGCCAGCGAGGGCGAGCACGACAACGCGCCGAATATTGATCGGACCCTCGAGCTGCGGGCCGAGCTGGCCAAGCTCCTGGGCCTCGCGAACTACGCCGAGCTCTCGGTCCAGACCAAGATGGCGCGTAGCCCGGAGGAGGTCCTGACCTTCCTGAGCGATATCGGCGAGAAGGCCAAGGAGTTCGGCGAGCGCGACGCCAACGAGCTGCGTGAGGTCGCCAAGCGCGACGGGATCGACGACCTCCAGGCCTACGACACCTCCTACTACCGCGAGAAGCTCCGCGAGGAGCGCTACTCCTTCTCCGACGAGGAGGTCCGCCAGTATTTCCCGCTGCCCAAGGTCCTGACGGGACTCTTCGCCACGATCGAGCGGATCTACGGCCTCAAGCTGAGCGAGGTCGACGCCAAGGCGGCCAACGTGGACAAGTGGCACGAGGACGTGCGCGTGGTCCGGGTCGAGGACGAGCAGGGTCTCCGCGGCCACATGCTGATGGACCTCTTCGCCCGCGACGGCAAGCGCCAAGGCGCCTGGATGGACGTCTGCGTCGAGCGGCGTCGCCTCAGCAGCGACGCGGTCCAGAGCCCGGTGGCCTATCTGGTCTGCAACTTCTCGCCGCCGACCGGCGACACCCCGGCCCTCCTCCGTCACCGCGAGGTGGTGACCCTCTTCCACGAGTGCGGCCACGCTCTGCACCACGTCCTGACCAAGGTCGACTACCGGGCCTGCGCCGGGATCAACGAGGTCCCCTGGGACGGCGTCGAGCTCCCGAGCCAGTTCCACGAGAACTGGGTCTGGCAGCGCGAGTCCCTGGCTGAGCTCAGCGCCCACGCCGAGAGCGGCGAGTCCTTGCCAGACGATCTCCTCGACAAGATGCTGGCCGCCAAGAACTTCCAGCGCGCGGCCGATATCCTCCGCCAGCTGACCTTCGGCGTGTTCGACCTCGAGCTGCACCTCGCCGGCGCCGGCGCCGACGTCCAGGCCACCATTGACGGAGTCCGCGCGCGGATCGGCACGATCCAACCCCCGGCCTACAACCGCTTCCAGAACGCCTTTGGGCATATCTTCGCGGGCGGCTACGCCGCGGGCTACTACAGCTACATGTGGGCCGACGTCCTCGCGTCCGACGCCTTCTCGCGCTTCGAGGAGGAGGGCCTCTTCTCCCCCGAGGCCGGCGCCGCCTTCCGCGAGAACATCCTCGAGCGCGGCGGCTCGGCGGAGCTCATGGACCTCTACGTCGCGTTCCGCGGCCGCGAGCCCAACACCGACGCCCTGCTGCGCCACAGCGGGCTGGTCGGCGCCGGGACCTAGGTCTCTAGCGCTCTATATCCCAGTGGAGCTCCGCGAAGAAGTCGCCTTCTCCCGCGGCGTGGACGAACGTCCAGGACAGCTCCGTGTCGAACGCGAACACTTCCTTTCTCAGGCTCCGTAGGTCGGGTCTTTGGGGCGAGTCGAGTCGCCAGGCCGGTGAGCGTTCGTCCCACTGGACGATCCAGATGGAGCCACCGGGCGCCTCCGAGTAGCGCTCGAGGGCCTTGTCAGCCTCCCAGCGCCGCCAGTCAGGTTGCGCAGAGAGCGAAAGGCCCCAGGTGAAGGTGTGCCAATCGAGCCCTTTGAGGGTCCAACGTCCCGTAGCAAGGTGAACGTGGCGTGAGAACGCGCGTCGCCACTCTTGCTGCAAGCTCCACTTCTGCTTTCGCGGGACCGAGGAGAGGCACAAGCCCAAGGCGCGGGCTGCGGCCTGATCACCACCGAGCGCGTTCTCTAGTACGACGGCGCGGGTGACCAGCCCGAGGCGCATTGCCAGGCTGTAGTAGGCCGAGCCCTCTTCGAGAGATCCGCTCGACTGCCAGGCCGATTCGAGCTCTCGCACCTGGGCGTCTTGCGTCATCGGACCTCATTCTCCGCCAACCTGCGCTTCACCGTCTCTCGCCCGGAGAGCCTGTCAAGATCAGCGTTTTCGGTGGACCCCGACAGACTTTCTGCCGCAGCAGAACTGCGGTGGGCGACCCGGGACGATTCTGCCGTGGCAGAAATCTGCAGGCCGATCCCTAGCTGCCGCTGAGCGACCCGATCCCGCAGGCGCCGCCCCGCCCCTCGGGCCGACTCCCCAACCCTCCCGCCGAGCGACCCGATCCCGCCGATCCGAGACCGACTCGCGCCAGAGCCGCCGACCTCTCCTCGACCTTCCCCTCCGACTCCTAAGACCCCCTTCCCTCCGCTACGCTCGTGCCCATGGATTGGAGCGCTCTCCAGATCGACGCCGACATTCGGCGCGCTGAGACCTTGCCGGGGAGCTTCTACGCCTCGCCCGAGGTCTTCGAGCGCGCACGGGCCGAGCTCTTCCCGCGCTCTTGGCTCCCCGTGGCGCCCGACCCGCTCCCCGCCAGCCTCCCCGCTCCCGGCGAGCTGCTGCCCTTCACGCTCTCGCCTGGCCTCCTCGACGAGCCCCTCCTTCTCGTCCACGACGCCGAGGGGCCGGAGCTGCGCTGCCTCAGCAACGTGTGCACCCACCGAGGCATGCTCCTCCACCAGGCGCCCTGCAGCGTCCAGCGCGGCCTGCGCTGTCCCTATCACGGGCGACGCTTCGGCCTCGACGGAGCCTTTCGCTCCATGCCCGAGTTTCAAGAGGCCCAGGACTTCCCTCGCCCGGAGGACGACCTCCCCAGGCTCCCGCTCGGTCGCCTGGGTCCCCTGGCCTTCACTGCGCTCACGCCAGAGACGTCCTTCGAGGACTGGATAGGGCCGATCCCCGACCGGTTGAGCTTCTTCCCCTGGGAGGAGCTCTCCCTTGACGTCGACGGAGCCCAGACCTACCTCGTCGAGGCCAACTGGGCGCTCTACTGCGAGAACTTCCTCGAGGGCTTCCACATTCCCTACGTCCACCCGGGCCTCGCCCAGGCGGTCGACTACTCGGCCTACTCGACCGAGCTCTTCCCGAGGGGCACGCTCCAGCTCGGCGTCGCCCAGCCCAAAGAGCTGGCTTTCGAGCTCCCGGCTGAGCATCCGGACGCGGCGCAGCGGATCGCGGCCTATTACTACTGGCTCTTCCCGGCCACGATGCTCAACGTCTACCCTTGGGGCGTGAGCCTGAACGTGATCGAGCCCCTGGGCCCTACTCAGACTCGCGTGCGCTTTCTCCCCTACGTGTGGCGAGCCGAGCTGCGCGAGCAAGGCGCCGGCGCGGGCCTCGATCAGGTCGAGCAGGAGGACGAGGCCGTGGTCGAGGCGGTTCAGCTCGGCGTCCGCTCGCGCCTCTACACCCGCGGACGCTACTCGCCGACTCGCGAGCGGGGCGTCCACCACTTCCACCGCCTCCTGGCCGAGGCCCTCTCGTGAGCCTCGGACGAGCTGTCCGCGAGCGACTTCGCCACCACCTCCTCGACCGTCGCCTGGAGCGGATCGACGCCGTGGCGCGCGAGCTCGAGGAACTCCGCCGCGAGCGGGCCGAGATCTCGCTCCAGATCCCGACCTGGGATCGGGTCTACGTGTTCGACGACACGCCCGACGAAGACCGGCTCCACAAGATCGACCTAGCCCTCGAGCCGCGGGTCAAGGTCCTTCGCCAGCTCCGAGAAGAGGTCGCCAAGGACCTCGAGAAGATCGGCGCTGACTTCCCGCCTTTCGGGATCGGCGTCGCCATCGAGCGGGCCTTTCGCCTCGCGGCGGGCGAGCTCCGCCCAGGACCGACCTGGGCGGCAGACAAGGCGACCCTCGGCGAACTCCTGAGCGGGATCGCGGACCGCGTCGCCTCTAACTGGGTCCCTGACTTCGACCCTAGCGCGCTCCTCAACAAGCTCGGCGACGCCGAGCGCTGTCGCCGAGCGGCGGCCCAGGCGCCGGGCCCGCTCCCGACTCACGCGCGTCTAGGCCTGGCGCCCCTCTCCCATGAAGCGCTGGCGCCTCTTGTCGCCAAGCGACTCTTGGAGGGAGAGTTCTTCACGGCTCAGGCCGAGCAGCGCAGCGCCCAGCAGCTCTATGACGTCGCGGCCCGCGCGGCGGCCGAGGCCTCGACGCGGGTCCCGCTCTTCGAGCGCCTGAACGTGTTCAGCGAAGGCCCGGCCCAGATCGCCCTCAGCGAACGCCAGGAGGAGCTGACCAAGGCCGAGGAGGGACTCCGGCGCGGCTTCGAGCGCTCCCAGGCTCTCCTCCACGAGGCCCTAGGCGGCTACCCGCCGCTCCTGGTCCACCAGCGGGCCCTCGAGGCGCGCGGCATGGCTGAGCTGCTCCGCGTCGAGCGCGTCCCGACCCTCTCGCCCGAGGGCCGCCGCCGCGAGGAGGAGGTCGTCGTTCCGCGGGCGCTGATGGTGGCCGCCCTGCGCCGCCTGATCCACGCCTTCGGCGAGGCCTTCCCCGGCGTCCCGCTCCCGCTGAGCGTGGCCCAAGAGCGCTCGGCCATAGGCGCCCGGAGGCGCTCGCCGCGGGAGCACCTCGAGCGGGCCGTGTTCACGGCCCTCGAAGAAGGCTGGGCTCGCGACCTCCGCCAGCGGGCCCTCGAGCACGCGGCCCTCCTCGGGATGACGACGCGGGACCTCGCGAGTCAGCAGGCGAGCGGCGGGTGGCTGGGGCGCCTCGGGGCGGGCGCAGAGTCCCTCGAAGAGCGTCGGGCCTGGCACGAGGTCGCGGCGACGGACTGCTGGCGCCACGTGCTCCTCCACACGCGCCGCCAGTGCGAGACCCTAGCGCCCCTCGCGGCGCGCGATCTGGTGCTGCGCGCCTCGTGGGCCCTGACCGAGGTCCGGACGACGGCCGGCGAGTTCAGCAGCCCCCAGGATTGCCCGCTCCAAGGTCTGCCGGCGGTCCGCTCCGCCCTGAGCGCCGTCGAGCGCTCGCTCGGTTCGCACTACGACCTGGGCGGGTCGCCCTTCGAGCTCCTGCAGGCGATCGCGACGGCGGCCCCGAGCCAGAGCGAGGAGATCCCGAGCGCCCCCTTCGAGCCCCTCTCGCGACCGCAGCTCGTGGCGCGCCTCGCGGGTTGGTTCCCCTCGGGCCTCGCGGAGCGCCTCGCGGCCCTGGGGCCCGTCGAGGCCGAGGAGTGGCTTCGGGCCACAGACCCCGAGGAGCCCGACTCGGACGCCGCCGAGCGCGCGCGCGAGCTGCGCGCCTTGGCGAGCGAGCTCGACCTCGCGCTCCAGGCGGCCTACCCCCCGGCCCGCCTCTACTTCGAGCTGGCCCGCGTCGTCCGGCGGGTGGACGCGATCCGGACCGAGTGCGCGCCCCGTCGGGTTGAGATCAACGGTCGGCTCGAGACCCGCTACACCTGCGAGCTCGTCCACCAGGGACCGGCTGTGGAGGCCATGGAGACGCTGGGCCGCCTTCACCACGAGACCTACGGCGAGCTCCCCGGCGCCCACGAGCTGCTCCTGATCTGGGAGCGCTCCGCGGTGGTCGAGTCGAGCTGGCTCGCGGAGTAGCAGGACCGCCTAGTGGGCCTTGGACTCGGGAGCGGGGTCGCCCGGGGACCATGTGCTCTGCGAGGTTCGCTGCAAGAGGGCTTGCTCCGTCTTGCCGTTCTGGGTCAAGAGGTAGACAGCCGTGTCTTTCTCTCCCGAGTAAGTGATCTCGCGAGAGGAGCCCTCCTTCAGGCCGTATTCAGTCAGGCTCCAGGAGCCGTCTGAGCTCCAACCGACCCCTAGGGGGCGTCCCTTGGAGACGCTTAGGCTGCCTCCGTCGTCGAACTCGACCTCCGGAGCGAGGAGCCAGTCTGGATGGGAATAGACCCAGACTACGCAGACCCCGTCTCGAAAAGCTCCTTCCCAGCGTTCGACCTTGAGGACGAGGTTCGCGGAGGACTTCAGCAGGCGGCAGCGCCCGCCAGGCATCAGGATCAGCGACTGACTGGCGGCCTCAGCTGCGCTCGTCGTCAGCGAGCCAATGAAGTAGTGGGCTTCGCGAGCGCCGAGCGGGGCGACGAAGGGCTGGCCACGACCTAGCCAGGTCAGAGCGGGCAGGTCACCTTCTGCCAGCCCAGGGCCGACGCAGCCCGGCCCCAGCAGAACCGGCAACGAGGGCCCCTCCTCCCAGCTCAGGACCAAGCCCTCGTCGCTTCGCGAGAGGGTCGCAGGAGCCTGCCCGGCTTGAAGGAGCAGGTATCCCCCGCCGACCAAGGCCGCCAAGAGGAGCCCCACAGCCAAGGCGCTCCCCAGGGGCCCCAGGCGTGACCGCTCTTGCTCCAGGGATTCAGGCCCGTCCGTGGCCGGAGGTTCGTCCATGTTCGTCACTCCCGCGCCCCCTGCGCTGCCTGAGCAAGCCTAGCGCGGAGACCGCTCGGAAACAGCCAGCCCGCAGCCTTAGAGCGCGCCGATCGATCTGCGCGCCATTAGGATCCTGGCCGTGTCGGAATCGCCCCCTCCACCCCACCTTCCAGCTCCAGCGGCCGCGCAGGGCTCCCTCGCCTCGCGCCTGCGAGCTGGGCTCCCGGTCCTTCGTTTGGCTGGGCTCTTTCTAGTGCTGTCCTGGCTGTGGCGCTTCCTGCTCCTCGGCGGGCGCGCCCAGGGCGAGCTGGTCTGGGTCGATCTCCGCGGCCTGACCGTCGACCTCTGGCTCTCGCTCTTGCTCGGCCTCGGCCTCAGCGGTCGACGGATCCTGGCTGGCGTCACGGCTGTGGTCTGGGTCTTCCTCCACTACACCGTGTTCCAGCACGTCGACGTGCTGGGCGTCCTCCCGAACGTCAAGCACACCAGCTTCCTCGGCGACGCGACCTTCTTCGAGGGCTCGGTCACCGGCGTCCGCTTCCTCCCGCTCTGCCTGCTCTCCCTCTTCGGCGGGGCCTTCGGCGCCGCCTGGGCGGCCGAGCGCGCCAAGGACGCCCCGCGTCGCGAGCTCGCGGTCGCGGCCACAGCCCTGGGGCTGGTCTTCCTCTTCGTGCCCGTTCAGCCTGGCTATGCCCGCTGGCGACAAACCAACGCGATCGCGAACCTGCCGGCGGACCTCTTCGCGAGCGACGCGCTCGAGGGGGGGACCAAGGACCCCGCGGTCCTGGCCGACGTGGCGGCGGTCTTCTCAGCGGACCTCAGCGGCGCGCCCCGGGAACGACCCGCCGGGAAGAAGCGGGCCAAGAACGTGCTCCTGCTCGTGATCGAGCGGCTCTCGGCGGGCTACACGACCCAGGGCCAGCGCGCCCAGGGGATCGACTACAGCCTCCAGCTCCCGGGCTTGAGCGCGCTCTCGGAGGAGCACCTCTTCTTCCCGAACTTCTTCAGCCACCAAGCCCAAAGCAACCGCGGGCTCTACGCGCTCTTGGCGGGCGAGCTGCCGCACCTCCGCACCCAGACCTCGAAAATGACCGAGGTCACGAGCGGGATCCTGCGGCGCCAGGCTTTCTTGCCGGCTGCCCTCGAGGCCCGGGGATATCGGACGGTGTTCGTCGAGGCCACGCCGCTCCACTTCATGGGCATGGGGCAGTTCATGGACCAGATCGGGTTCGACGACGCCCACGACAGCAGCGACGTCAAGAACCCGCGCGTCCGGGGGGGCTGGGGCGTCGACGACGGCTCGCTCCTGGTGCATACGGCCGAGGTGATCGGCGACCTAGAGCAGGAGGCCAAGCCTTGGTTCGTGACGGTCTTCACCTCGGGCACGCACCACCCCTACACGATCCCAGACCCCGAGTTCCAGCGCGGCGAGGAGGACTTCGTCCGCTCCTTCCACTACCTGGATCAGGTCCTTGGAGAGTTCCTCGCGGACCTCGAGCGACGAGGTGTCCTCGAGGACACCTTGGTCTTGATCACCTGCGACGAGTCGGCCGGGCTCCCCGCGAGCTATGAGAAGCCCACCGAGCGCCTGGACAAGAACTGGGGCTTCCTCCTGGCCCTGACCCCCGAGGGCTGGAAGGGCCAGGACACCGCGCCCTGCGGTCAGGCCGACCTCGCGCTCTCGATCCTCGACTATCTCGGCCTGGGGGAGGAGGCCCAGGGCTTCAGCGGGCGGAGCGTGTTTCGCAGCTACCCCGAGCCGCGCGACTTCTACCTCGGCAACACCTACACCCGTCAGCTCGCGGTCTACTCCAAGACCGGGACCCTGGCCGTGTTCGACGAGCGACTGAACCTCGTCTCGAGCCGGGCCTATGACCCCCAGGCCCTCCTCCGCCTCGGCGAGGCGCGCCCCGAGCCGCCCGGCCTCCGCGACCGGCTCTTGGGGGTCCTTCAGCGCGGGAGCGCCCCTCCCGACCAGGAGGTCAGCTACGCCTTCGCGGGAACGGCCAAGGAGCTGGAGGCCGAGGGCTGGGGCCTCCTCGTGAGCGGCCAGTGGTTCGAGACCCCGCCGAACTCGATCCTCGAGCTCGACCTCGACCTCGTGCTCCACCCCGAGCCAGGAGAGGCCGTGTTCCTCTGGACCCAGCTCAACGACAACTCCGGGAACCGGACCCTTCACGGAGCCAAGAGCGGACCCTTCCTGGCCGGCGGACGCCGTCGCCTGCGCTTCCGCTTCCACTCGGCCGAAGCTCGGAATCGCGTCGAGGTTCGCCTGGGCGTCGATCAAAGTCCCGGGAAGACACGAATCGAGGTCAAGCAGGCCCAGCTCAAGGTCCGGCCCCGGAGCGCCGGCTCGCGCCCACCCGCCGGCGCGGTCGAGGTCGAGATCGACCAGGCCGAGCCCGCCGCCCCTGGCCCCTTCCGCCTGACCCTCGAGGGACGAGCCCTCAAGCAGGAGGGCCCCAGGCCCTGGGGACGAATTCCCCTCGCCACCGGCGCGGTGCTCCTAGAGACCCGCGAGCTCCTCTTGCCTGCAGGCCTCGAGCTCGTGCTCCGCGGCAAGACCGGCAAGCTCCCCCAAGGCGCGAAGCTGAAGCTCGCGGTGTCGGGCGCGGACACAAAGCAGGCGGCCCTCGCCGCCGAGTCGACCTTCGAAGTCCAGACCAAGACCCCCGGCGGCTCTTGCCGCGTGCACGTGATCTACGAGGGCCCGACTCAGAGCGTCGAGTTCCAGGACTTCGGCCTAGAGCTACGGCGGCGCTGAGCAGTCCCGGCAGGTCCGCAGGCTAGGTAGGCGGTGACTGGGCTCGGAAGGTTCGAGCTAGGGCTGAGCGCTAGAGGTTCTCGTAGTGGCCCGGGATCCAGCGCTGCTCTGAGGAGGGGCTGTGCCTCGGATAGGCCCGAGGATGGAGGCCGTGGTCCTCAATGCCCTGAAGGAGGGAGTGGGCTGCCTGGAGCTCTTCGGGGTCGGCGGTGAGGATAAAGGCGTTCGTGTGCGCGTCCCATTCGGCCCTTCGCCCGAGCTCGTCGCCGATCGAGCTCAAGACCTGAGGGAAATACTCTCCGCCACAGATCGAGCGCAGCTTGATCACGACGGTGTATAGCTCGCCTGGCTCCAGCTCGGCGGGAAGTGGCTCGAGCCGGACGGGAGCTCGCGCGGCACCGGCCGAGGTCGCCGCCTGTGCGAGCTCAGGCTCAGCCTCAGGGGCCGGAGCTGGGTCGCATTGGCAGGCGGCGAGGGTCAGGCAGAGTAGGGCGGCGATCAGACGCATGGGAGTCTCCTTGGCCGCCATAGTAGCTAGGCCGCTCGGCCCAGCTCGACGCCCAGGGGACCTTGAGCCCTCCCCCTAGACTCAACGCCGCCCCCCACCGACACTCTCCAGCCACCGGGGCTGACCGCCCGAGGAGCCTGTGCGCACACTCGATCTCGTAGACCTGGCCTGGACGGGCCTCAAGCGGAACCGCCTCCGTTCCTCGCTGACTTCGCTTGGGGTCACGGTCGGGGTGTTCGCGTTGACCACGATCATCGCGATCGGCGGGGGCCTCGAGAGGTCGATCCGGAAGGAGCTCAGCGACGGCGAGGATCCCCTCCGGATCGTGATTCGACCTGGCTTCGGCAAGGTCCAGCGCGGGAGCATGGAGGTCGAGGGCGTCACGGACCCCGTCAAGATCGATCGCTTGCGCAAGAGCATGGCCAAGCGCCGCCGCGGGGGCCCCGGGCAAATGCGCCGCTCGCAGCTGACCCTCGACGCCATAGCCAAGCTCACGAGTCGGGCCCACGTGGTTCAGGTCCGCCCCCTCGCCATTGATCGCTTCAAGGTCGCCTTCGAGGATCACGAGCTCGACGGCGCCCTCAGCTACGGGCTCTTGCCCAGCGACGAGCGCTGGAAGGCGCGCGTGATCCACGGCGCCCAGCTGGGCGAGGCGCCGCGCGGGGTCTGGCTCCACGAGTATCTCCTCTACCGCTGGGGCTATCGGACCGACGCCGAGCAGGCGGCCCTGGTCGGACGGAATATCGTCCTCTCGCGACCTCGCGAGGGCGCGAACATTGCCGCCTCCCTGAGCACGGCTCGGGCCCTAGGCTTCGACGTCAACGTCGATCCTGAGAAGGCTGAGGCGCTGGTCAAGCGCTTCCAGGCCATGATGGGAGGGGGGACGGCGCCGGTCACGACGCGCGCGGAGCTGGACCTGACCCTCGAGGTCGCGGGCGTGATCCGCGAGCGGGTCGAGAGCGACGGCTTCGACGTCGTCGAGGACAGCTTCACGACCCAGACGGACCTCTTCCTGCCCCAGGCCTTGGCCGAGGAGCTCTTCCTCCAGGTCCCCTCCAACGTGACCCGCGGCTACAACGCCGTCACGATCAACGTCGACTCCATAGCTCAGGTCCGCCAGATCGAGAAGGCGATCAAGGCCGAGGGCTACACCACGATCTCGATCGGCTCGATCCTGGAGCGAGTCAGCCAAGCCACGGCGCTGATCACGGCGGTCGTGGGCGGCCTGACTGCGATCGCGCTGATCGTGGCCATGCTCGGGATCGTGAACACCATGGTCATGAACGTGACCGAGCGGACCCGCGAGATCGGCGTCCTCAAGGCCCTGGGCGCCAGCGACAGCCAGGTCCGGGCGCTGTTCTTGGTCGAGAGCGGCATGATCGGGATCGTGGGCGGCGTGGCCGGCGTGGCGCTCTCGCTCCTAGCTTCGTACCCGGGCGACTTCTACACCCGCCAGGTGATCTTCAAGGTCAGCCAATACAACTTCGACGGGAGCGTGTTCGACTTCCAGCCTTGGCTGATCACGCTGGCGCTGGTGTTCGCCTTCGCGCTGAGCGTGCTGGCCGCCTTGGGCCCCTCGAGCCGGGCCAGCAAGATCGATCCGGTCCGGGCGCTGCGCGACGAGTAGGGCCACGGCCCTCGAGATCGCAGGTAGGGTCTGACCTCTGCCAAGGGCATGCGAGCGCCTCGCTCCTAGCCCTACCCAGCCGGCAGGTGAGAGGGTCTGCGCGATATGGAAGTCATGCTCTACATGTGGTCGTTCTTGGGGTTCATGGGCTTCTGCATGTCCGCTGCCCTCCCTGGGAAGGTCAAGGCCCTCAGCGAAGAGGTCGCTGAGCTCCGGGCTCTCGTCCAGGCTGGCGCCGCTTCGAGTGCGTATCCCGACAAGTGAGCTCTCCTCCATGAATCCACTCGCAACCTTGGCGGCGCGCGTCGTCGTTCCCGTCCTCGACCTCCGCCCCGGGCAGCCCGGTGTCCCGGAAGGACAGCGAGAGCGGGACCCTTGGGAGCGCGCTCGCGAGCTGCGCGCCCTGGGCGTGGGGGGGCTGATCCTCTTCGGCGGCGAGCGCGAGACCCTGGCTGAGGGCCTCGCAGCCCTCCGCGCAGCGGGCGAGAGCCCGCTCCTGATCGGGGCCGACCTCGAGCGCGGCGTCGGCCAGCAGGTCCGAGGCGGCTCGACCCTCCCGCCCCTGCTGGCGCTGGGCGCCACGGATTCGCCCGAGCTGGCCGAGCGCGTCGGGCGGGCCCTGGGCGCTGAGGCCCTCGGGTTCGGGATCGACTGGATCTACGCCCCCGTCCTCGACCTCGCCGACGAGCCCGAGAACCCGATCGTGGGGACCCGGGCCTTAGCGGCGGACCCCGCTCGCGTGGCTGCCCTAGGCCTGGCCTTCGTGCGAGGGATCCAGGAGGCGGGGGCCTTGGCCTGCGCCAAGCATTACCCCGGTCACGGCGGGACCCTCCGCGACTCCCACGCCAGCGCGGCCTCCGTCGAGCACTCGGCCGAGCGGCTCCGCGAGCGCGACCTGGCTCCCTTCAAGGCTGCCGTCGAGGCCGGCGTCGCGAGCGTCATGAGCGCCCACGTCGCCTTCCGGGCCCTCGACCCGAGCGAGGTCGCCGGCGGCGACTTGCTCCCAGCCACGCGCTCGCGGGTCCTCCAGATCGACCTCTTGCGCGAGTCCCTGGGCTTTCAGGGCGCGGTCGTAAGCGACGCTCTCCTGATGGACGGCGTCCGAGTCGGCGGCTTGAGCGAGGCTGAGGCCGGCTTGGCGTGCCTGGCTGGCGGCTGTGACCTCCTCCTCTACCCCGAGGACCCCGAGGGCTTGATCGAGGCCCTCGTGGGCTGGGCCGAGGCGGACCCGGCGCAACGCGCCCGCCTGGAAGAAGCGGCCGCACGCGTCGAGGCCCTCGCGGCTCGAGTCGGGTCTGTGACGTCTCTTGAGGACGATCCCCGCGCCCTCGAGGCCGAGGTCTTCGTCTCGGCCCTGACGCGCTTGGGGGACCCCGGCGCTCCCCTCCAAGCTGGGGACTCGGTCGCGCTCTTGGTCGTCGACGACGACGGCCAGCCGACCTTGGGCCACGCCTTGGCCGCAGAGCTGAGCGGGGCAGGGGTCGAGGTCTACCCGGCGGGGTTGGGGCCCGAGCCTAGCGAAGAGGCCAGGATCCGCTTCCGCGAGATCTCGGCCGCGCACTCACGCCGGATCGTGGCCGTGGGGTGCCAGACCCGGGCCTGGAAGGAGCGCGCCGGCTTGGGCGCTGACCTCGTGGCGGAGATCCAGGCGCTCCCGAGCGCGGGAACGCAGCTGGTCGGGCTCTGCGGGCCCTACGCCCTAGCGGGACTCGTGAGCGAGGAGGTCGAGGTCCTGATCGCCTACGGCGACGCACCAGCGGCCGAGCGGAGCGGAGCAGAGGTCCTCCTGGGACGAGCGGAGGCCACGGGCTCGCTGCCGGTCCCCTCTGAGGGGCTGCGGAGCAAGGCCTAGTGGGGTGTTGGGCGAAGGGCCGATGAGTCTCCTTGGTACGGGATCCGGGCTAAGCCTGTGAGGCCTCGAGGGCTCGCTCGAGGGCGGACAGGATCAGCTCGAGGCCAAAGTCGAACTCGCGGGCGAAGTCGTAGTCGGGACGGGTGACGTGCTCCGTCGTGAACTCCAAGAGGTAGGGGTAGTCTTCGAGGGAGACGTCTGTGGCGATCTCTGCTGCCAGCTCGCTCAAGTCCTCTCCGCTCGTCGCGGGGAGGCTCGCTTCTTGAAGGGCGAAGCCATAGACGAAGGCGTCTAGGAGAGCGTAGGCGTGCGCCGCGAGCTCGAGGGAAAAGCCCCCTGAGCGAAGGAAGCCCAGGACGGTGTCGTGGTGCCTGAGCGTGGCCGGGCCCGGCTTGCGACGGGACTCCATGAGGGGCGTCGCCCAGGGGTGTCGCGCCAGGACTCGGCGAGCTGAGGCGCATCGCTGGCGGAGGGCGCTCTTCCAGGGGCTGCCAGGAGCGGGGAGGTGGATCTCGGCGAAGACCGCTGCCACCATCCCGTCCAGGATCGCGTCCTTGTTGGGGACGTGGTGGTAGATCGTCATCGGCTTGACCTCGAGCTCGGTCGCGAGCTTTCGGATCGTGAGCGCCTCGACGCCGACTCGGTCTGCGAGGGAGACCGCCCCTTCCAGGACCCGCTGGCGGCTCAGGGGGGAGCGCTTCTTTGCCATGAACTTCCTCTCGACTTGACTAGCGTACTTAGTACGGTTACCTTCGTCAACGGAGACGTACTTAGTACGGTTCGTTTGGAGATCCCATGCTTGCAGAGAGTCCGACCCGCCAACGCACAACCATGCGAGCGATCACTCAGGACCGTTACGGGGGCCCGGAGACCCTAGCCTTAGACCAGGTCGAGGTCCCCAAGCCTGGCGCAGGCGAGGTCCTCGTCGAGGTCCACGCGGCCGGCGTGGACCGCGGCACGTGGCACCTCATGAGAGGGACGCCCTACTTGATCCGCCTGGGCTTTGGCCTGACTGAGCCCAAGCAGCGGGTCCTAGGCTTTGACGTTGCGGGCCGCGTGGTCGCGAGAGGAGCCGAGGTCAGTCGGTTTCGCGTCGGGGACGAGGTGTTCGGCTTCGCGCGCGGTTCGCTGGCCGAGTTCGCCCTCGCGAGCGAGGAGGCCTTGAGCCTGAAGCCCGCAGGAGTGTCCTTCGCCGAGGCAGGGGTGGTCGCGGTCTCAGGGAGCACGGCCCTCCAGGCCCTGACCGAGCATGGCCAGGTCCAGGCGGGGCAAGAGGTCTTGATCGTCGGCGCCTCGGGCGGAGTCGGGAGCCACGCCGTGCAGCTGGCCCGAGCCCTCGGTGCCAGGGTCACGGGCGTCGCGAGCGGGCCTAAGCTGGAGAGGGTGCGTGCCCTGGGCGCGAGTGAAGTCGTCGACTACAAAACGGAGGATTTCGTCAGCAGAGGACGCAGATACGACCTCGTGCTGGATATCGGCGGCCGCAACAGCATTTCGCGCCTCCGTCAGGTCCTGACGCCAGCTGGGACGCTCGTGGTCGTCGGCGGCGAAGGGAGCGACCCTTGGACCGGCGGGCTCGGGCGACAGCTCTGGGCCCTCGCGCTCTCACCCTTCTTGGCTCAGTCCTTGCAGGTCATGCTCAGCGAGGAGCACTCGGCGTGGCTGGATCGTCTGGGGGACTTCATGTCGAGGGGGGACCTCGTGCCAAAGGTCGGACAGCGCTATGCCCTCGAGGACGCACCTGCCGCCTTGGAAGACCTCGAGGCCGGCGTTGGCTTCGCGAAGTCAGTGATCGTGGTTCGAGGCAAGGTGTGAAGCGTCGGCAGCTCTTCGAGTTCGAGGACCAGGCCTGGTTTCCGGCTTGGATTCGCCTCCTCATGACCCGCTACATAGCGGCTTTTCACCGACTCCTGGCAACGGGGCCAGAGGTGGCAGAGCTCGCAGCCCGGGCTCTGCGGCACGTGGGCCGCTATCAGATCACGGACTTGGGCTCGGGCTATGGAGGACCTTGGCCCGAGGCGCTGGCAACCCTCCGTCAGGAGCCGGGGTTGGAGGAAGTGCGGCTCACGCTCAGCGATCTCTATCCGGACCCGGAAGTTGCCGCGGCCTTCAACGAGGGAGCGCAGGAGATCAGATATCTGACGCGCTCCGTCGACGCTGCCTCTCCGGGTGAGCTCGAGCCAGGCCTCCGCTCTATGGTCTGCAGCTTCCACCACATGCCCCAAGAGGTCGCGCGAGCGATCCTCGAGTCCGCAGCGAGCGCGCGGGATCCGCTCTTGGTCTATGAGATCAGCGACAACAGCAGCCCGCGCGCCCTGTGGTGGACTGCGCTCCCGATCGGCTTCCTGCTCGTGCTCTTCGTGACCCTGCGCGTTCGTCCGCTGACCTGGCGCCAGGTGGTCTTCACCTATCTGATCCCGATCTTGCCCGTCTTGCTCGCCTGGGACGGCGCGGTGAGCAACGCCCGGACCTACGCCAGGGAGGATCTGGAGGCCCTGATCGCCGAGGTCCCTGTTAGCGACTACCGCTGGGAGATCGGCGCCTTGGGCCAGGGGCCAGCCAAGCGACTCTACCTCTTGGGGCTTCCAGAGGGCTAGGCCTGATAGCGTCTAGCAGGCGGCGAGGAGCCGCCCCTCTCAGGGGCTCGAGATGCGTCCGACCAAGACAGACCACGTCAGCGACGCCGAGCTGGAGCGCTTCGGCATCTCCCGCGAGACGAACCTCGTCCTCGACCGGGAGGGGAACTTCTTCGCCGGGACCGAGCCTGTAGCTCACGAGGGGATCGCGGCCGGCTTCGCGCGCTGGATCGAGCGCACAGACGAAGGCCGCTACGTCCTGCGCAACGACCTCCACTACGTCTACCTCGACGTCCAAGGAGCGCCCCTTCACGCACGCAGCGCCCGCGTGGAGGCTGAAGGGGTGGTGTTGGAGCTGAGGGGCGGAGACGAGGAGCCGCTTCGTCCCGAGACGCTCCGCCGTGACCCCGAGGGTGTCCTCTACGCCAGCGGCCGCGACGGCACCTGGCCGATCCGCCTGGCCCCGCGCGCCGTGCTGGAGCTGGAGTCCTGTCTGGACGAAGACGAGTCTGGAGAGGTGACCTTCGCTCTGGGGGTCGAGCGCTTCTCGATCCCGACGCGCGCTGACCCCTTCGCCTGAGCTCTCCAGCCACCAGGGTCGGCGGACGAAGGCCGAGCGCTCAGTAGGTCCCCAGCCGCACCGAGGCCGGCCGGACCGCCACCCCTTCCTGCGTGTAACAAGGCACGACCACCGAGAAGATCCGCGTCGTCTTGGCGCGAGGCTTCTTGCCTCCCGGCTCCTTCTTGAAGCGCCCGACCAGCTCCTGGCTGTCCGCGCCAGCGACGACCTCGGTGTCGATATTGATCCCGTAGTGCCGGCTGAGGTAGGGACCCGCGCTGCGGAACACGACGTCCTTGAACACCAGCTCGTCGAAGGCGTGGCTGAGGCTGGCGTCGGGGAGCAGGGCTAGGGCGTCCCGGAGGCGGTGAATCTGGTCGATCAGGAACTTGATCAGGTCGCGTCGCGCGGTCGGGGCGGGGTCGACGGGGCGTCCCTCCTTTTTGGCGGTCGCCATTTGCTCGCGCATGCCCTCGATTCGGGACTTGGTGCGGGCTTGGAGCAGACGCTGCTTCTCTTCGAAGTGGGGATCGGCGACCCGGCCCAGGCCCTCGCCCCAGGTTCGCAGGAGCTCGAGGGTCTCGAAGAGGACGGAGTCAAAGGCCGCGACCTCCTCCTCCTCGACGGCGACGCCGCGCATCAGGAGCGCGGGCTGGAGGATCTGTCCGTTGAAGGTCACCAGCGGGCGACGTACCTCGACCCGGTCCGCCGAGCGTGAGGGGGCGAAGGCCCAGAGGGCCTGGCCAGCCTTGCTCCCGCCGAACTCACCGAGGGCTCCGCGGAACTCCTCGAGGGTCTTGAGCCCGTTGAAGCGCTCGATCTTGAGGATCTGCGCCTTGCGGAGTCGAGCCACGAGGTAGGCGCTGGCCTTGTGGAGGGCGCAGGCGGGGGGCTCGTGTTGGTGGAGGTCCACCAGGCCTGCCTCCCAGAGGGATTGAAACACCTGGAGGTCGATCTTCTGGCGATCGGCGGCGCTGGTGTTTAGGCCGACCCACTCCAGGAGGCCTTGAAGTCGCGCTTGGACGGGGGGACTCACGACCTTGGCGTCGAAGATCGGCTGGAGCGCCTCGGCGAGCTCGGTGTCTCCGCCGCCGATCCGGGCGACTCCCCCGAGGTGCGCCGTGGCAGGGTCGCGCGCGACCGCGGTCTCGAGGAGGACGAGGGCGCTGCGGAGCTTCTCGGCTGGGACTTCCATTCCAGGGAGGAGTCGGAGGCCCTCGTAGACCTGGCCCACGAGCTGGCGAGCCTCGCCGGGCTCTGAGTCTATGGCGCTCGGGGTCCCGACGCGGACGACTCCGCGGGGGTCACGATCCGGGTGAACCCGCTTGAAAGCTGCTCTAGCGGCCCGCCGCGCCTCGTCGCCAGAGGCGGCGTAGACGTTGCCTGCGGGGGATCCTTCCCAGGTGACTGGCCAGCGCTGCATGCCCCCATTGAAGCAGGGGCGGGCGCTCCGCGCCCGAGGGTCGGAATGGCAAGCTTCCAACAAGGCCCTTCGACTCGCATTCCTCTGCTCAAAGAGCTAGGGTACTTGAGCTTATGAACGTCGTTCCCTGCACGAGCTGTGGTCGGGTCGTGCCAACGCGCCACAAGAAGTGCGTGTATTGCGGCAACCCGGTCGATCCGTCGGCCACCTCCGGCAAACCGGCGGGGGGTGGCCGTAAGTCTGGGAAGCGCTCGACAAGCGGTACGCACGAAGAGCCCCGCATGCTCGGGGACAAGAAGGCGCGCTTCAAGAAGGTCTCGAGCGACAAGACCCACGTGCTCGTAGTCCCCACGGGCGAGCCCGTCGAGCTCTCGGCAGGCAAGCTCTTCGTGATCGGCCGCGACCCACGCGCCAGCCTGGTCGTGCGCTCGAGCGACGTCTCTCGCCAGCACGCTGAGATCGAGTGGGATAAGGCGGACCCGCCCCGACCCCTGATCAACGAGATCCGAGCCCAGAACGGGACCTTCCTCAACGGCGCCAAGGTCCGTCAGGGGACGCCGCAGCCCTTGCGAAGCGGCGACGAGATTCAACTCGGCGACTCCTTCCGGGCCCGCTACCTCCACGTCACGGCGCGCGAGCTTCGCCTCGAGCTCCAGGAGCGGGGAGGCGACGACACGCGCCGGGCCTCTCGGCCTCGCGCCGGCGGCGCGAACAGCTCCGCGGGCGGACCGGCTCCCATGACGGCTCGCGACGCCCCCCCCGCCGAGACCGTGCCTCAGCCCGACGCTACGGTCCTCGGCGACTTGGTCGCAGCGGCCTTCGGCGAAGGGGACCTGAGCGCCCTCGAGACCCAGGGAGATTTCTCGCGTCAGCACGGAAAGCTCCTCGTCAAGCGCCTGTATAGCCAGCGCCAGACCGGCGTCCTGACCGTGTTCGACGGGACCGACGTCGGGGAAATGATCCTCGTCGAGGGACGCTGCCGTCACGCTCGCCTGGGAATGCTGACGAACCGTGACGCCCTGGAATACGTGGCTCGCCTCAGCCGCGGGAAGTTCCGCTTCCGCGCCGAGGATCCGGATCTCTTGGTGGACGCCCCGCCGCCGGCCGAGGTCGACGAGCACGGGCTCTCCCTCAGCGGCGAGTTCCGCCAAACGCCCGCCAGCGACGTCGTGCGCGACCTCGTCGCCAGGCGCTCGAACGGCGTCCTGACCGTGTTCGGTGACCAGGCCACAGGTCAAGTCGTGCTTCGGGAGGGGATTTGCCAGGAGGCCGCCTACGCTGGCCAGCGCGAGCGTGACGCCCTGGACGCGATCGTGCGCCTGACGGCCGGGGTGTTCCGCTTCCGCCCGGCCACGATCGACGCCTTGACGCCGCCGACGTGGCCTAGCCCGCCTCGCGAAGAGCCCGTGCCCATGGCTCCGCGCGGGACCCTGCGTCGGAGCCCGCTCCGTCCACCTGAGGACGAGACCGGCGTCCTGCGCCGCTCGACGCAGCCGGTTCGTCCTCCCCGGGCAACTGGGGCCACGGGTGGGCACCGTCGTCGGGGCCCAGTTCCTCCGCCTCCGCCACGCGGACGTCGTCGTCCTCCACCGCCGCCACCCCGGTGAGCGTCTCTTGCGATCCCTGCCCTCGCTGCGACTCTCCCCTCGAGGGAGTGACCTGTCGCGAGTGCGGCTACGAGGAGGACCTCGCGGTCCGGAACTACCTCGGGCAAGACGCGGACCTCGGCGACGAAGAGGGTGAGGAATACGAGGCTTTCCTCGCGCGTGAAGGGCTGGCCGACGCTGGTGGTTCGCGCCTGGCCTTGATCGTGGGCGTCTTGGCGCTGCTCGGGATCGTGGTCGCGATCGCGGTCGGAGGGCGGCTGTGACGGCCACCTTTGGAATCCTGATCGGCGTGGCCGTGTTCTTGGGCGCGATCGTGGCGGCCTTCGTAGCGGGGGCTGCGGTCATGCGCTCGAACCGCGGCGGAGACTACCTCTGCGACTCGTGCAAATACAACGACGTCCGCTACTGCACTCAGCCAGAGCGTCCCAACGCGACGACCTGCACCGAATACAAGTCCCGATGAGCCTCCGCGTTCACGAGATATCGCTAACGAGCGCCGCGCCCGTGAGGGCGCGCCTCACCTCAGCCACAAAGGCGGTCCGCTAGTGGGCGCTCCAAACCCCGAGAGTCACGTGCCACCCGGTCAGGGGGACAAGGTCGCGGCCCCGCGCGGCCCGGAGGCCCGCGGCGTGCTCTTCGCAGCTCTGCTGCGAGCCTGCGAACTCCCCGTCGAGATCGTGAGCTCGAGCGCCGGACCCCTGGCGGCCGAAGAGGAGCGGGTCGGCGAAGCGATCGAGGCCCTCTGCCATCACGGCGCCTGGCGTCCGCCCGGGACCGACGTCGAGCTCGTGTGCGAGGTCCTCGACGAGCTCCCCCGCTGCGGAGAGTGGCTCTCGGCCCTCGACGCTCGCTCCATGCGCTCGGATCTAGACACCATGGATCGCTACCGGCTCGGGAAGCTCTTGGCCGCGAGCGGTGAGCTGGAGAAGGCCGCGACCTGCTATCGGCAGGTCCTCGCGCGATCCGAGCCGCTCTGCTTCGCCCTGGCTCTCGAGCTGGCCGAGGCCGCTGCGGCTGGCGATCGGCCCGCCCTGGCCTACGCGGCCATCGACCGCCTGGCGGCCGTGGCCCTCCACGAGCCGGGCGAGCACGGGCACCCGGGGGAGCGTTCGCGCGCCAAGACCCTCGGCGCGCTCCTGTCCCGAGGGCGCGACGCAGCGCTCCAGGCGGGGTCGCCGACGCGGGCCGCAGCGCTGGGACGCGCCGCGGTGAACTTCCTCGAGCGGGCCCACCTCGGGTCGGCCATGCGCGACGCTCAACTCGGAGCGATCGAGGCCCTCTGCGCCTCGGACCAGCCCGAGCTCGCCATGGGCTACGCCAAGCGCATGCGCGAGTCGGCGGTGGAGGACCAAGACTCCGAGCACGAGGCCCTCGCGATCTTGGCGGCCTCTCGGCAGCTCGAGCGGGACAACGAGCTCGACAAGGCGCTGGCGCTCAAGCGCCGCGCGGCGGGGATCCTCGAGGAGCGCGGCGAGGTGGCCCTAGCCGCTGAGCCCCGCCGCCTGGCGGCCGAGCTCTTGGCTCGCCGAGGACAGATCGAGCAGGCTCGCCAAGAGGTCGCGGCTGCGGCCGAGCAGCTCGAGACCGGAGACCACGCCAGCGACCCCGTCCGCCGGCGGCTCGGGCTCTCGCTCCGCATGGCCGAGGTCGGCTACGCGTTGCGGCTCGGCAAGCCGACCTCGGTGCTCAAGCGGGCCGATCAGATCCGTCGAGGCTACGAGGACCTGGGCGACAAGAAGGGCGCCGCTGGCGCCTTGGTCGTGTTGGCCCAGGCCCTGCTCCTGGTGGGCGACCAAGGCCGGGCTTGGAAGGCGCTGGAGCGCGCGGCCGACGACCTCGAGCTCTGCTTCGCGCGCGCCAGCTCGTTCCGGCTTCGGGCCGAGCTGCGCTACCTCGAGGGAGACGTGCGCGGCGCTAGGCTCCTCCTCCACGACGCCGAGCGGACCTTCCAAGAGGCCGGCGACACCGAGTGGCAATACGAGGCGCTCCTGCGCCGCGGCGAGCTCTTCCTCAGTCAGGGCGAGCTGGACTCCGCCCGGGGTGTCCTAGCGCAGGTCACCCGGATCGGGTCGGATCCGACCAACCGCTTCGAGCTCCGACGAGAGCTCCTGGGCGCCTGTCTCAGCGAGGACGAGGACGAGGTCGAGCTCCTCTTGGAGGACCTCCACGCCCAAGCCGAGAACGAGGGTCAGCTGGCGGACCGCGTCTTGGTCGCCGCCGCTAAGGCCAAGCGCCACCTCGACCAGGACGACCCGGGTCAGGCCGAAGCTACGATCCAGCCCGTCTTGGCCTCGCTCCTGGAGTTCCGCAAGGACCTCCCGGCCCCCTTCCAGAAGGGACTCAGGAGCTCACCCCTCGGGCGCCCGGTCCTGGAACTCGCGGACGCGATCAAGGCCCTCAACGACGACGACTAGCCCTTGTATTCCTGCTTGCCGCTCGCGGACCAACACGCCGCGTAGTTGTCTGCGAAGTCCTCGACTTGTTTCGCGTTGGCCTTGCTCCAGTGGCGCTGATACCAATCCACATGGTGGCCGACCTCATGCAGGACGAGGTGCTCGAGGTAGTAGCGGCGGAGGCTCTCTTCCGTCCAACGCAGCGCCCACTCACCTTCGGTCTGGATCAAGTTTGTGCACCAGGCACGGTATTGGTTGAGCGCGCGCCCCTGAGGTTCTTTGGCTCCCAGTCGGAGCAGCATGTCGCGAGGCCAGGGGTAGAGCACGACCAGGCGAACGCCGCTGCCGCAAATGAAGCTGGCTTGAGGTGCTGCCGCGAAGTCGCGCTTTCGGACGCGTCGTAGCCAGACGTGGGTCAGGGTGGCGACGTGATCACTCGGCAGGCTCCGCAAGGTCGCCAGGACCTCGTCTGCGGTGACGGGGAAGAAGAAGTCCCGCGAGGGGTTGTCCGTGATCGTGATCGGACGCTCGTCGTGGGGCCCTGGTGGCTGCAGTGAGTGCTGGCGATTGAAGACGTTGTCGACGAGCCGTGGGCGGGTTCTTCCGCCATGGACGTCTCCGAACTTCCTGTTCCGCCGCCAGGCGGTCTCCTTCGGTGTTCGCCTCATCTGCGCTCCCTCAGCCCTTGTGGACGAGGGTCCGCTCTTGGTCTGTGAAGGCGACGTCGATTCGGTCGCGGCGGACGGCGGTGACCTCGCCTGGGCCGAAGGTCGGGTGGAGGACGTGGTCGCCTGCCGTGTAGTGGTGGGACGGGTCGTAGGACCGACGGGCTCCTTGATCACCGGGTGCTAGGAGCCACTCGATGGCGGACTCCCGGAGGAGGGACCAGAGCTCCTCGTGCAGGAGGGGGCCCGGCTGAAGGGCAAGCTCCAGGACGTGTTGAGCGCCGACCCGAAACCTGGGGCGCTCGCAGTCCGTTTGGAGCGCGGCCACGAGGCGAAGCGCTGCCGCGACGGGGCGCGTGACGCTCGCAGGCTCCGGGTCAGACTCTGCCAACCACGCGATCTCGTGGGCCCCTTGGAGGAGCTCTTCAGCAGATCCGTCTTCTCTGATCAAGCGCTTCGCCGTCGCCACGACCTCCTGCGATCGCTGACTTGATTCGCCCTCCTCGGCGAGGCGCTCGGCCAGGTCCAGAGCCATGCGGGCGTAGAGCGCTCGCCACCAGGGTGGGAAGGTCAGCCCCTCGCCGAGCTCGGCGTCGTCAGGAGCTGAGCGGAGGTTCCGCAAGAGGTCCTCTCGAACGAGCGGGTCTCTGGGCTGTCCCTTGGAGACGCGGGCCAGGGCGGAGAGGATTGAGCCAGCCATGAGCGAAGCCCGTCCGGGAGGCGCCAGGTCAGGCTGGCCGGGAGGCTCGCACACGCACCAGGCAGCCGGTGAACCCAGGAGCGCGGCCAAGCGGACGCGCTCCTCGTTCAAGGTGCCCTGCTGGAGCGCGGCCTCGAGAGCCTCGCTCTCGGCGAGCGTGTCTGGGTCTTTGAGGGCCTTGCGGAAGTCTTGAAACAAGTCCTCGCGAGGGGCCGGCGCGACGCCGAAGGACTCCCAGGCAGCGGGGTCTGGAGGGAGGAGCTTCGCGGGAGGTGTCCCGTATCCCAGCAAGGCGTAGGGCTGGAGGGCTTCGCGCAAGTCGCGAACCCGATCACTGTCCGGGGAGCCCCTGCCGCCGCTGACCTCAGGCAGAATCGTCCGCAGAAGACGCTGGGCGGCTCCGGCCTCCGGGAGGAGGGCCATGTCGAGGATCGTGGAGACCGGGTCCCTGGCTCCCGGACGCTGCTCCTCCAACTCGGTGCGACGCGCCTCGCTGGGCGCCTCGACGTAGGCCAGGATCGCCAGCGCTGCCCGCTCGAGCCTCCCCGTGGCGGTCGGCTCCAGCCAGCCGACGGCCGCCCGGAGGGCGAGCTCCCGCGGCCAGGTGTCGACGCTGAGGGAGCGACGGATCGTGGCGTAGGTCGCGACAGGCACGAAGCGCCCCAGGGTGTTGCGGGCCGCCTTGTGCCCGAGGTGCGCGGCGGTCGCCAGCCACTCGCCCGAGAGGTCGCCTTGGCGGAGGCGGTAGTGGAGGAGCTCGACCTGAGCCTCCAGGCCGCCCTCGCTCTGAGCTAGCCGCTCGAGCTCCCGGAGTCGCTCGTCGGCCATGGCGGCGCTACTCCTCGCCGGCCTTGGCCAGGGCCTGCCAGGCGGCGCTCAGGCGCTCGGTGACCGGGCGCTCGGCGCCATAGTCGACGTCGTCTAGGCGAGCCACGGACATCAGGCCCCGAGTGGTCGAGGTCACGAAGAGCTCGTCGGCCTGGTGGGCCTCCTCGAGCTGAATCGGACGCTCGGCGGCCGGGATCTGGAGGTCCGCGCAGAGGCGAAGGACCGTGCTCCGGGTGATTCCCGGGAGGATCCCGCCGACCAGGGGCGGCGTCCAAAGCTGTCCTCCGGTGACGCCGAACAGGTTCCAACTCGGGCCCTCGCTGACGCAGCCCTCGGGGTTGACGAAGAGCGCGTCGTCGGCGCCGGCTTCGCGGGCGATCCGGTGGGCCATCAGGTTGGCCTGGCGGTTGTTGGACTTCACCGAGGGCGAGATCCGGGCCACGATCTCGTCGGGGCGGACGCTCTTGAGCGAGATCCCCTCGCGGTAGTAGTGCTCGGGCCAGGGCGGGAGGGGCTTGACCAGGACCACGCGCAAGGGCGTGGCCTCCTCGCTCGCCAGGAGGTCGAAGCCGGGGCTCTGGCCGCGGGTCAGCATGATCCGCACGTAGCGGTCGCCGGGGTCGGGGAGCGCGGCGATCAGCTCTTCGACCTCAGCCACGAGGGTCTCGCGCCAGGGCGAGACGTCGAGACCTATGGCGGCTCCGGACTCTTCGAGCCGATCGAGGTGGGCCTCGAGCTGGAACAGGCGTCCGTCCTGGGTCGCCACGACTTCGTAGATCGCGTCACCGAAGAGGAACCCACGATCGAAGACGGAGACCTGAGCCTCCTCTGGCGCGGTCCGGACTCCGTCGATCGAGAGGATCATTGGGCGGCTGTCTCCTGAGTGCAGGTCTCCCGCAGGACCGAGATCGTGACCTCGCCTGGGAGGGGTTCGCCTTGCTCGAGCTCCTTGGCGATCTCGCGAGCCAGCTTGGCCGCGCCGCGCTCCGAGACGGTGGTCGCGTCCACGATTACGCGCAGCTGGCGCCCCGCTTGGATCGCGTGGGCTCGCTTTACGCCGGGGTGTCGCAAGGCCGCGGCCTCGATCTCAGCCCTCCGCGCCACGGCCCGGTCCACGCGCTCGTCGATTGCGCCCGGGCGAGCCCGAATCACCCGGCGCGCGAGCTGAACGAGGGCCGCGTAGTGGGAGCCGACCTCGGGGCGGCGGCGGAGGGAGGCGATCGCGTCCACGACGCGCGGGTCTTCCCCGCAGCGGCGGGCGAACTCAGCGCCGACCTCGGCGGCGCTCCCGTCGACGTCGTTCTCGACGGCCCGCCCGACGTCGTGCAGGAGTCCGCAGCGGCGGGCTAGGGCCTCGTCCAGATCCAGCTCGGCGGCCAGAGTTCCAGAGAGGGCCGCGACCTCGAGGGCCGTCTGACGACCCGAGCGCCCGCCTGAGACGTGAAACTCTAGACGTCCTACGAGGACGAGCAGGCGCTGGTGGAGTCCCGTTACGCCGGCCTCTTCGGCGGCGGCGCGTCCGAGCTCGATCACGGCCTCGCTCATGTGTTGGCGAGCCTCGGCCACGGTGCTCGCGATCCGCTCGGGGTCGATCCGCCCGTCGTCGAGGAGGGTCTTGAGGGCTCGGTGGGCGACCTCGCGCCGGACCGGCTCGAAGGCCGAGAGGACGACGCTGCCGGGGGTGTCGTCGATCAAGAGGTCGACGCCGGTCTCGGCCTCGAAGGCGCGAGCGTTTCGCCCCTCGCGCCCGACCAGGCCCAGCTTGAGCTCTTCGTCGAGGTGCACGGTCGTGGTGAGGGCCTCGCGGGCGACGGGGCGGGCGATTCGGCGCAGGGCGCGGAGGAGCGTGGCGCGCGCCCGGACCTCCAGGCCGACCTCGACCTCGGCCTCGACCCGAGCCCGGACCTCGGCTGCTTCCTGCTGGCAGCCTTCTTCGACGCGCTCGAGGAGGAGGTGCTCGGCCTCTTCCCGGCGCATGCCCGAGATTCGCTCTAGCTCGCGCAGCTCTCGCTGCTGGGCGCGGCTGATCTCGGACTCGCGCACCTCGAGGGCGGCCTGCTCTGCCTTGACCCGCGCCTCGCGCTCGGCGAGGAGGCGCTCGCGCTCCTCGATTCGCTCGACGCGACCGTCCATGGCCTCTTCCCGCCGGCGCGTCCGCTCTTCGCGCTCGTCGAGCTCTTCGCCCGTGGCCGCGAGGGCGTTCTCGAAGCTCTCGCGCTCGAGGTAGAGCTGCTCCTTGGCGGCTAAGAGCGCTTCGCGTCGCAGCTGATCGCGGAACTCCTGCACGGCGTCGTGGCGGACGAAGGGCAGACGCCACAACGTGAGGGCGAGCGCGATCACGATCGCGACCAGGAGTCCAAAACCGAAAGCTATGCCGGGATCCACGGGGGCGAGTATAGCGGCCGTCGTGGCGGCAAATCAGTCTGAGTGGATTCGGGGGCGGGAGGTGCCTGGCTCAACACAGCGGCGCTTGGAGGGAGCGTGTCTCGAGAGCGAGCGACCCGCGTACGTCGGGCGGGGCGCCCCTCAACCCGTGGGCGCTGGGGGCTCCGACCTTGGCTCAGGACTCTGGCCTGGATCTTGAGCCTGGGTCGGCGCGGGGCTGGAGGCCTCAGGCTCCGCCTTGCGCTTGCAGAGCGCCCCGCCCAAGAGGCCTGGGAAGAGCAAGAGCAGGCCGGGCAGGATCATGAGGTCGGCCACGAGGGCGACGGCGATGGCGACGGCGGTCAGGAGCCCGAACTCACGGGTCGGCCCGAAGGTCCCAAAGGCCAGGACCCCGAACCCGCAGAAGAGCACGGCTGAGGTCGAGAAGAGGGCGGTCCCCTCGCGAGCCAAGGTCTCGCGGACCGCCTCCTCGAGGGGAAGCTTCTCGCTGGCGCGGCGGAAGCCGACCAGAATGTGGATCGTGTCGTCGACGGCGATCCCGAGGGCGATACTCCCGACCATGCTGCTGAAGGAGTTGAAGGCGATATCCAGATAGCCCATGGTCCCGAGGAGACATGCGATCGGGGCCAGGTTCGGGATCGCCGAGAGGAGCCCCAGTCGGACCGAGCGCAGGACGACGATCATGACCGCGGTGATCGCCAGGAACGCGAAGAGGAAGCTCTCGATCTGGCCCGAGACGATGGCGTCGGCGCTCTCGCCGAACACGACCGAGGTCCCGGTCGGGATCGCGGTGAGCCCGACGGGCTCGAGGTGGCGCTTCGAGAGGTCGCCGCGGATCCAGTCAGCGAGGAGCTTGAACTTCTTGGAGCCCGCCGAGCGCGCTCGGATCGAGATCCGGAGCCACTCCTGGTTCGGGTGAGCGGCGGCCGCGCCCCCGTCGCTGGGGGTGCTTATGAACTGTTTGGTCGGGAGGGCGCCGCCGGCGACCTGCTTGAGGAGGCCCTCGACCCTGGCCAAGCCTTCGCTCGTGGCCGGGACCGCGGCCTCGCCGCCCGAGACCAGGCGGTTGCCTTCGGCGACGACGTCGGCCGCCGAGAACGCGAAGTCCACGAGGTCGTGGCCTTCGAGCTCACGCTCCATGGCGTAGATCGCGCTCAGGACCTTGGGGTCGCGGGAGCAGCCGAGGGGGCCTTGGATCAGGATCTCGCAGGGCGCGACGCCGCTGAAGCGCTCTTGGATCTCCTCAACAGCCTGGATCAGGGGGTCGTCTTGGGGGAAGAAGGCCAGGAAGTCGGTCTCGGCGCGGACCTGGGTCCAGCCCAGCGAGAGGAGCACGCACAGGACGAGGGAGCCCGCCAGGAAGAGCCGCGGCCGAGCCAAGACGCGGTCGGCCAGGCCCTCGGCGCGGGCCTGAACGCCGCTTGCGGCTTGGGGCGCGGGGAGGAGGGCCGAGATCGCTGGGATCAGGAGGAAGGTCGCCGCGAAGGCCGCGAAGGCTCCCATCGCGGCCGCGACGCCGAAGCGCGAGATCGGGGGAATGTCCGAGGTGAAGAGCGAGCCGAACCCGATCATGGTCGTCGCTGTCGTCAGCAGACAAGGGACGAAGGTGTGCTTGGCCGCGGCCAAGATCGTCTCGGCGCCAGTGGCTTCGGGTCCCAAGGTGCGGGCTTGGGCGCGCTGCTCGACGAGGAGGTGGAGCGAGTCCGCGACGCCGATCACGAGGATCAGGGTCGGGACGAGGGTCGTCATAGGGTCGAGGGGGAGCCCCAGGAGACCCATGGTGCCGAGGGTCAGGTCGTTGGCCAGGAGGAGGACCCCGACCACGAGGAAGGGGCCGCGCAGGGAGCGGAGCAAGAGCCCCGCCATGACCAGCGCGATCAGGAGGAGCGGCGGGGTGAAGGTCACCAGGTCGTCCTGGATCGCCTGCATGATCCGGTGCTTGATCATGGGCGAGCCCGCGACGAAGAAGCGGGCCTGGGGGTGGGCTTGTTCGGCGCGCCGGACGACGTCTTCGAGGCCCGCGACGACTCGGGTGTTGAGCTCGGCTCCGGCTACGCCCGGCGGGAAGCGTTTGAGGCGGACGACGACGCTCGTCGAGCGCCGGTCCTTGCTGACCAAGGTCCCCTCGATCAGCGGCGCCGACTCGACGTTCTTGCGCCAACGCTCGATCTGCTCGGGAGTGGCCGTGGCTGGATCGTCTGGGAGGCCCGGGACGAGGGCGGGTCCCACCGGGGTCAAGACGAGGAGGGGCAGGTCGGCGAGGGCGATGGCGCGATCGACGCCCTCAATGGTGCTCGCCTCGCGCGCGAGGCGGCGCGCCAAGGCCAGGGGGTCGGGCTCGAAGACCGTGTGGCCCTCGGGGACTTCAAAGGCCAAGAACACCGACTCGTCGGCGCCGAAGGTGTCGCGGAAGGCCTCGTAGTTGCTGACCGCTGGGTGCCCCTCGGGGAACACCTTCTCGGTCGAGGGGTCGAACCCGAGCTTGAAGATCCCGCTCCCGAGGACCCCGCCCAGGAGGATCAGGATCGCCAGCACCAAGCGCGGCTTCCGGACGGGGATCGCGCAGAGGGGTTCGAGGCGAGAGAAGAGGCTCTGGGAGGGGGCCGACACGGCGTCCCTACTCGGGTTCGTTCCTGTCGCTCTCGAGAGGTGCGTTGTCCTCGAGAGACGCTTCCAGGATCGAGACCTTCTGGCCGAGGTTCTTGATCTGCTCGGTCATGCGCGAGAGGCGGACTGAGAACTGGAGGCAGAGGAAGGTCGTGGCGCAGAACCCGAGGAAGAAGATCGCGGCGGGAGGGTTGCTGCTCCCCATGATGTTCGCGACGGCCCGCAGGCCCTCCATGGGGACGAAGGTCGCGATCAGGATCACGACCCCTGCCAGGAGCCAGAGCCAAGCGTATTCCTCGCGGAGACGTCGTTTCCGGACGAGCTCGAAGATCGAGAGCATCAGGACCACGGCCACGCCGAAGATCAGGAATCGTTGTTGCAGAGGCATGGCAGGTCCTCAGCCAGAGGGGACTAGTGGGGGATCCGCTCGGGATCAGGCGGCTCGCGCAGGAGCGTCACGCAGATCGAGAGCAGCATCTTGAACACGTAGAACATCGGCCGCAGGATCCCGCCGTGCATGGACTGGCCAGTCACGCTGGCGCGCATCGCGACCGGGATTTCCTCCGCGCGGAAGCCCGCGCGGTAGAGCAGGATCAAGACGTCGGCGTCGGGATAGTCGGCGGGGAAGAGGTCGCTCTTGAAGAAGGTGAACACCCTCCGCGAGAGGGCCTGATAGCCGCTGGTCGGGTCCGTCACCCGCCGGTGGGTCACGATGGAGGCGATCTTGCCGAAGAGGACCATGCCCGCACGCCGCGCCAGGGGCGGAATGTAGCCTTCACCGATCAGGAAGCGCGAGCCGACGCAGGCGTCGCTGTGGCCTTCGAGGATCCGTCGCGCGAGGGGGACGATATAGGTGGGGTCGTGTTGGCCGTCGGCGTCGATCTGGACCAAGACCTCGTAGTCGCGCTTGGCGGCGTATTTGTAGCCGGTCTGGAGCGCAGCGCCATAGCCCATGTTGAAGGGGTGGCGAAGGACCGTCGCGCCGTGGGCGCGCGCGACCTTGGCGGTCTTGTCCACGCTTCCGTCGTCGACGATCACGATATCGAAGGGGCAGTGGGCTCGGATTCGATCTAGGACCTCACCCAAGCACTGCTCCTCGTTGTAGGCCGGGATCAAGACAGCGCCGCGACCCCGGAGGGACTCGACGTCGAAGCTCTCCTCGGAGTCTTCCTCGGTCCCACCCTCGGTCGGGGCAGCTTCGATCCCCTCGGACGTGGGAGCGTCGCTGGTTGGGGCGACGCTGTCCTCGGCGGCGGCGACTTCGGTCGGCGCTTCGGGCGTGGAGGCGAGCTGGGCGTTGAGTGGGGACATGAGGCTCTGGAGGAGGGTCGGCATGATACCCCTCACCTCACCCCTCCCAAGCACCGATCCGGTGGTGGGATAGAGGGGCTTCGGGCACTGGGCTGCCTGGGCGCGGCCCCTAGACTGCGTTCTGACCCGCCCGGAGCTCTAATCCGGCAGACAAGGAGGCTTTGGTGGGCAAGAAGGACGCATGGGAGGTGCCTCAGGAGCGCTTCGATCCGGCCGCGACGCAGTATTGGGTCCGCGAGCGGCGCAAGCTAGACGTCCCCGGAGCGAGCGGGATCGTGGTGATTGGGCCTGGACGCCTGGCTGTGGTCCACGACGACAAGGGAATCTACGAGGTCAGCGCTGAGGACACCGAGCGCGTGATCAAAGCCAAGGGTCGCAAGGACTTCCGAGACCTAGAGGGGATCTGCTCCGCCCCAGAGCCCGGCTCCTTGCTCGTCCTCAGCGAAGCCAAGGGAGCCGTGACCCAGGTCTACCTCGACAGCGCAGGCTCCCTCGACCCTGATCGCGAGCCCAAGGCCCTCGGCCGACTCGAGGCGATCGGCGACACGGACAACAAGGGCTGGGAGGGCCTCGACCTACTTCCGGGGAGCCTGACACCTGACGGCGCACCGCGGATCCTGGCGGTCCATGAGCGAGACCCACGGCGGCTGGGCGTGTTTAGCTGGCCTGGCTTGGAGCCTGAGGCCCTCCTCGAGCTGCCCGACGAGCTGAGAGATTCGGCCGACGACCTGGCCGACATCGCGGTTCACCCGCAGACTGGGCACGTGATCGTTGCTAGCGACGAATCCGAGACCCTCCTCGAGCTGCGCTTGCGCGCTCAACCCTGGCGCCTAGAGGCCCTCGCTCTGCACCACCTCGACCTCAAGAAGGGCGAGAAGGCCGAGGCCCTGACTTTCGAGGGAGAGACGCTCTGGTTCGCGACCGACGGCAAGGCGCGCCTCTATCGGCTCGAGCCGGAGTAGGGGGGCCCAGAGCCCGAACACGGGGAGGCCAGAGCACAGCGAGACCTCGAGGTCCCACCCCGCTTACCCAAACTCCTTTGGCTGCGGCGCTCAGCGCTGGCATGAGACCTGCGTCGTGGCAGGTCGAAAGATCGAAGAGGAGGCTTGAGATGGCCAAGGAATGCACCCTGTGCGATTCGGAGCTGGAAAGGGAGACCGGCCTTTGCCCCGCCTGCCACCGAGCGATCCGCTACGTCTTGCTGCCAACGCTTGGCGCCCCGATCCCTCTGATTCCCGAGTCGCTCGTGACCTTCGGGCGCAGCGAAGACTGCACGATTCGGATCTCAGACCGCAGCGTCTCGCGGCTCCACGCCTTGGTGGACTGGGAGGGTAGCCGTCCGATCGTCCGCGATCAGAGTCGTCACGGGACCTTCGTCAACGGACGCCCTGCGGACGCGCACTTCTTGGAAGCCGACGACGAGGTTCGGATGGGCGGGTTCCAGTTCACGGTCCATGACCGCTGGCTTGGCGAGCGCGGCGGTGAGCCCTCGGTGGCTACCCAGACTGGCTCCTTCCTCGCGCTCCAGGGGCGCGTCACTCCGGGGAGCCTCTCCGAGCTCGTTCAGGGCCTGGCCCTGAGCCGCAGGACCGGGCGGCTCTACGTCACCTCGCCCGAGGGCGAGCGGAGCTGGCTCTCCCTCAGGGAGGGCGTCCCGGCCCGCGCCCTGTGGGGAAGGGAGGCCTCGGGCGGCAGGGCAGCTATGGCCGTCCTCTCCACCAGTTCGGGTCGCTTCGTCTTCTGCGACGAGGACGCCCCGACCCAAGGGCAGGAGGTCAAGACTCCCCTCGTGACCCTGCTCTTCGAGGTCGCGCGTCGCCGTGACGAAGCCTCGCGGGCCGCGACGGTCGCGATCGGCCGGCGCCGCGCAGCTGAACTCCGAGCCAGCGCTCTCGCTGGCTAGTCAGGCTCGCGTCCGTCGCTCTCGTGGCGCCGGGTGCCTACGCGGTCTACACCTCTGTCTCGCGCGTTTACGACTCGGGCGCCCAGGGTTGGACCCTGAGCGGCACGCGCGTTGCGTCTCTTGAGGCAGGAGGTGCCTCATGAGTCAGATTCAATTCAACACGCTGAAGTGCCCGTATTGCCACGACTCGATCGTGTCCTCCACGCCGAACTCCGGCTGTGGAAGTTGCCTCGCGTGGCACCACACCGGCTGCCTCCAGGAGCTCGGGCGCTGCGCGAACTGCAGCGCTGCCTCGCCCCTCAAGGTGACCTTGGACGCCCACTTCAAGGAGGCCCTCGCCGCACACCACCGCGAGGAGGCGGCGCGCAAGGCCACGCTCTGTGGCAAGGGCATGGGCTGCGCCGCGAAGGGTGAGCTGAAGGTGTTCGGGGAAGAGATCTGTCTGACCCACGCCAACTCGAGGATCTGGCTCGCGAGCTACTGGCGGTGGGCAGGCCTCGCAATGGCGCTCGTTCCCCTGATCCTGTGCGTGTTCGCTTACCGCGAGGCGCCGGAGCTCATGTACATGGGCGTGCCCATGGCCGCGATCCTCTTGACCCTGAGCGAGGTCGCGCGGCGTCGGGCCAACTCCATGAAGGCTGAGCTTCGGCGAGCCGAGCTGGTCTTGGAGTCCGCTAAGTCTGAGCAAGGAGAGCCAGCGCTCTCTGTAGACGTCTCTTCCGCCCCGACCCTGAAGGTGCAGCGCGGCGTCAAGGCCTAGGTGATCGCCGGCAGCGGGACCCCCGCTGCCGGCTCCCTATCCGAAGTGAAAGGCCTCTTGAAGCTCGATCACGAGCTGGGCCGCCGCCTCTTCGTCGGGCTCCACGGGGAGGGGAGACGAGGCCTCGAGGTCGGCCAGTCGCTCGGTGCGCTCGTCAGCCCACTGCACGAGCTCGGGGTAGCTAAGGAGTCCCTGGCGGACAGCCTTTAGCCAAGCTCCGTCAGGACGCAGGACTTGAACCTGGCCCGTCTTGAGGATCTCCTCGCCCATGACCAAGAGTCGGCAGAGATGCATCGCGTGTTTTGAGTCGTATCCGTGGCGTTGTTCGAGGAGGGCTCGCTTGGGGTTCCGGTTCTTTCGCCACTCCTGGAACTGACTCCAGCGCTTGTGGGCCGCCTTATAGGCCTTCTGAGCCGAGGCGTTGCTCCAACGCATTCGTCCGCCCTCCTCTCGGCCGCCGAAGGCCTGAGGGGAGGGTTGGCTGGGCGGATCCTCGATCCAGCGCCGGTGACGACGGATCCGGTGGAGCTGCTCCCGGGCGTAGCCACAGAAGCGCTGTCCGACTCTGCGCGAGAGGAAGAGGTCGCGGTTGGAGATCAGGTGCTCGCCCAGGGGCGTGACCTCGAGCAGGGCCTCGCCCTCGGTGAACAGGGTCTCGACAATGTTGGGGTTCCCCGCCAAAGCCAAGCGCACGAACTTCTCTAAGCTGTAGACCACGTGGTCGTCGTCGTCGGACACGTGCTGCTCGAAGCGCTCGATCCCCAGGAGGTAGCGCTTGGGTGGAATGCACACCCCCCGCGTGTCCCAGTCGCTCTCGGGCGTCTCGAGGCCGTAGGCCCGAGAGCCGCAGAGGACGTGCAGGATCCGGTTCGTCTCCCAGAAGGGAGGCTCGACCTCGGCGATCTCGGTGTCTTCTCCCCAGGTCTCGTCTGTGGACTCTTCCCGCGTCTCGCTCACTAGCGCACCTCGTCATAAGCAGCGCTAGGTTCGCTCGGACTCGCCGCCCCTGGCGGCGTCGCTCGTCGACTACGAACGCCCGCTGCGCGCACTCCTCGCGCCTTGCCAGGAACGACGACCCCTTCGCGGTGCGCACCGCTACTTGTGAGTCGCTGCACTAGGCACCGCCCAAGGCGAGGCGAGCTCGAACCACGAAGTCCGAGAGACCAGGCCCAGAGGTCGGCTTGAAGGGCAGGGTCGAGGCCTCGTGGGCGGCCTCCAGCCCTGCCTCGAGCGCCTCGAGGGCGAGCTCTTGGGCTGCGAGCTCGTGCTCCTCCAAGAGACCCCGCTCCTCACCGCTGCGCTTGCGCGCGATCAGCTCGTCTAGCCCGGGGGCCGCGAGGGTCGGGTAGAGCCCCGCCAGAGCCTCGAGGTCGGCTTCGATCTCGCCGGAGCTCAGGGCGTGGACGCCGGTCAGGGCGACGCGGTGTGCGTAGAGGAGGTTCTTGACCGTCGGCTTCTTCGTCAGCTCCTGACGCTTGTTGCGAAAGAAGCCGCGGTAGTGATTCACGATCACCTTGGCGACGCAGCCCCGGGCCAGCTCGCGCAGCTCCTCGAGCCAGGCGCTCTCGATCACGACCAGCGGGCCGTAGACCTGCTCCAGGATCACGCCGTCGGCGCGCTGGAGGAGGCGGCAATACTTGCCCACTTCGTGAGCGACCCAGTCCAGCTCGATCGTGCGGCTCCCGAGGGCGAAGGCCGGGTCCTCCTTGACGTAGGTCTCGCTGAGGGTCCCCAGGCCGAGGACGCGACGCAGGGGAGCCACGAAGGCTCCCCGGAGGTCGAAGTCGCTGTCGGGTGAGGGGAATCCGTAGAGGTGGGAGCCGCTCAGGGTCGCGAAGAGGGGGCGGGGGCCGGCCTGGGCCAGGGCCGCCAGCTCGGGGAGCTCGGGAGGTGCTGCGCTGCGGGGAGGGGTCACAAGGCGAGCTACTCCGAAGCAGGGGGGTCGCTGTCGTCGCTCTGGCCCCAGCGCGCCCAGCACCAGAGGGTCTGGCAGTTCTTGACCGGCCGATCCTCGTGGAGGGTGGTCGGGATCTTGACGTGGCGATAGATCGCCTTGACCTCCTTGGTCACGGCGTAGGCGCAAGCTGTCGCCCGAGGACGGGGCCCCACGACCTCAGCGCCGCTGGCGCGGGCCAGCTCGGCGAGCTGGTTCAGGCGGCCTTCGACGCCGGGGGCTTTGGCGCGGTCGACCCAGAGAAAGTCGCGCGGGCGCTCGGCTCCGGCCGCAGCCAGGGTCGCGCAGATCGAAGTCCAGAGCCCGAGGGCGTCGGGGGGCAGGTCGTCGGTCCCCCGGGGCGCCAGCTCGCTGATCAGGTTGGCCGCGACGCAGAGGTCGCTCCACTCGAGCTGCTCGCGGAGGGCGTCCTCGAGCTGAGGGGCTCCCAGGTCGAGGCGCAGCGAGGCCGCGGGGGCGTCTAGGGTCCACTCGTCGCCGAGGCCGCAGCGCCGGGCGGCCAGGGCTGCCTTGGCGCTCTCGAGGAGCTTCTCGAAGTCTTGGTCCCAGGCCTGCTCGCGGTCGACTCGCCGGGCCTCGACCCGCGTCAGGTCCTCCCAGTCCCCGCGGGCCTTGTCCTGGCTGAGGGCCTCCGCCACGGCCAGGACCTCGCTCCCGGGTCCGGCGCCGAGGCCCAGGAGCCGGAGCTCCTCGCGCTCGGAGAAGAGCTCGGGCAGGTCCAGGAAGAGCCGCGCTAGGTCCGAGACGTGGGCTGGGAGGTGGTGCCAGGCGTAGCCCGCGCGGCCGGCTTCGCTCGCGAAGTCGAGGTCCGAGCGCCCAGCGCGATAGGCGGCCGAGAGGGCCGTGATCGCTTTGCCGACGGCGCGCTCGGGGCGGTCGCCCAGGGCGCGCCCGACGACGTCGAAGTAGTTGATTCGGATCCGGCCCATTAGGTTCGCCCGCTGGCTGAGTGTCGCGCGGAGACGCTGCGCGAGGGAGCGCTCACGCCGACCCGGAGTAGAGGAAGGCCTCGACCACTGCCTTGGCGCGAGCGGGGTCGACGGGGTTTCCGGCCTTGCCCTCGACCTCGGCAGCGCTCCCGACGACGGCGCCGTCGAGGAGGGGGCCAAGCTCGGCGCAGTTCTCGACCGTGAGCCCGCTCCCGAGCCAGAGCGGCGTCTCGGGGGCCGCGGCCCGGACCTCTCGAAGTCGCTCGGGGCTGGGGGCGTAGCCGGTCCCGCTCCCTGAGACGATCAAGGCGTCGGCCAGGCCGCGCTTGGCCGTGTCCTGGGCGGCCGTGGTCAGGCTGCCGCCCGCGAGGGGCTCAGCGTGCTTGACGTGGACGTCTGCTAGGAGCGCGATCGGATTGGCGCCGCCAGCGCCGGCTCCGAGACCTGCCCGAAGTCGGAGCAGGGTCGCAGCCTCGCCTTCGATCAGACCCTGATCGGTCACCGCCGCGCCGCTCAGGACGTTTACGCGCACGAAGCTCGCCCCGACCGCCAGCGCGATCGCGAGCGCGGCGTGGCCGTCGTTGCGAAGCACGTTGACCCCCACCGGCGCCGAGCCCGCGGCCTCGACCACGGCTCGCGCGCAACGCGTCAGGCACGCCACGGTCTCCAGCGGCGCGCGCTTGAAGAAGGGCGCGTCGCCAAAGTTCTCCACGATCACGCCCTGACAGCCTGCGGTGAGGTAGGCCTCGGCGTCGCTGACCGCGCGAGCCACGATCGCCTCCAGGCTCGGGCGCCCGGCGGCTTCCCAGAGCGGGCTCCCGGGCAGGGGCTGCAAGTGGACCGCGCCGACCAGGGCGCGCCCCTCGAATGGCAACGAAATCTTCATCCCTTCCTCCTACCGTAGCGCCTGCGCCCGCCTGGGGTTGTCCGCGAACGACTAAAGCTGCCACAGAGGCGGGGTTTACCCCCGCCCCACGGGCTGTCCTCGTGACTAGCGCCCTCGCAGAGGCGGGGTTTACCCCCGCTCCACGGACTGTCCTCGTGACTAGCGCCCTCGTAGAGGCGGGGTTTACCCCCGCCCCACGGACTGTCCTCGTGACTAGCGCCCTCGTAGAGGCGGGGTTTACCCCCGCCCCACGGACTGTCCTCGTGACGAGCGCCCTCGTAGAGGCGGGGTTTACCCCCGCCCCACGGACTGTCCTCGTGACTAGCGCCCCCGTAGAGGCGGGGTTTACCCCCGCCCCACGGGCTCTCCTCGTGACGAGCGCCCTCGTAGAGGCGGGGTTT
>Ga0316202_10000333_pt1 | contig 58130 bp, 38 predicted proteins | sample 3monrhotite_MG_FD_204934 | JGI IMG/M metagenome (GOLD analysis project Ga0316202, IMG submission 204934) | Microbial mat bacterial communities from mineral coupon in-situ incubated in ocean water Damariscotta River, Maine, United States -... | ecosystem: Environmental > Aquatic > Marine >...
CCACCAGGCGCCTCGGGCCGGCCGTCTTGCCCTTTCGGGTCGGGATCGCCCGACCCTCGACCCCCTTCGGGAGGGGGAGCACTCGGTCAGGGGCAGCGGCCCCCCAAGCCCAGACCTCGAGTCCCTCGCGCGAGAGGCGAAGGAAGCCCTGGCCCGCGCTCCGCAGTCCGACCCAGGGCGTGGCGGAGGCGAAGCGCTGCTCCTTGGCGAGGTCGCTCGTGAGTGAGCGAACCACGACGCGGTCTTCGCACACGAGCCCGACCCGATCGTCTCGGAGCGGACCCCCCGCGATCGGTTCAGAGCCAAGCCAGTCCAGGTCTCGCGTCCCCTCTCCGGGGCCATACACCAAGAGGTCCTGCTTCTGTCCACGCACGACGTAGGAGTTCCCCTTCCGCTCGCCGAGGGTCCGGCGGGAGTAGCCGAGGGCCGCGCCGTCCGGGAGGACCGTCAGCAACGAGAGCTCTCCGGCGCCGAGGGGGCCAGTCTGCCGGCTCTCCCAGCGCTGCTCCGGCTCCTGCGCTCCTTCGCGCCAGCGCTCGAGGTGCTTGCTGGCGTCCACGACGTAGTAGCCCTCGGCGGTCGCTAGGAGGGGTCCGCGACGGTGAGGGCCGGCCAGGGTTCGGGCCTGCCCGTCGGCGCTCCAGCGGACGATCTGCCCGGCCCCGAAGCTGTAGGCGCCTTCGGCGCAGGGCGCGAGCCAGCCGTCCACTGCGGGCCCGATCTTCCAGAGCGGTCCTTCGGGTCCTGAGAGCGAGACCCTCGATCCCTGGCCGAGGAGGAGCCGCCGACCCCGGGCGGCGACTTGGCTGAGGGCCGAGAACTCCCGGGTCGTCTTCTCGCCGAGCCGCTGGAGCTGGGATCGACCGCGCTGGGTGACCCCGAGGAAGGGATCGGGTCCCACCGCGAGGAGACGCACGACGCCGTTTCGTTGGGAGGGGAGGGCCTTCTCCTTAGCGCTGACCCGCTTCCAGCTGGCTAGGTCCCAGACCTGGAGGGTGCCCGCCTTGTCAACGAGGTAGAGGGTCGTCCCGGCGAGGCCGAAGGGCCCTTGATCGACGGGGGCTGGGAGCTCTATGGTCCGCGTCAGGGCGCCCTTGGGGTCGAACACCAGCAGGCTCTCACCGCCTGCGACGACCTGGCCCCCAGGAAGCACGGCCAGCTGAGGGGTCCGCGACTTCTTGGGGAGGGCAGTCCGCCAGACCGGCTTGCGCTCACTGCCGCGATAGAAGGCGACCTCCTTGCGGCTGGCGACGGCACAAGCGTCACCTTCTGGCGCGTGCGCTACGCGCCCGTAGGCGCGCCCTTGAAAGCTCGCGAGGCGCTTGCCCTCGTTGAGGTCCCAGTGCTCGAGGCGGTTCCGATAGACCAGCCACAGGCGACCGCGCGGAGCGTCGAGCGACTTCGCCGCGCGGGGCGAGACCTGGACTTCGAGCTCGCGGCGTGAGCACAGGGCGCCGTTTGCGGCGCTCCAACGCCAGACCTCGCGCCCAGCGATCGCGAGGACCTCGTCTTCGCTGACCCAGCCCACCGCGCCAAGGGGAATCGCGAGCCTCCCGCGGGTGTCGCCCCAGACGGCTCGGGGTTGGAAGGGGGCCTGGCGGGGCCAGCCACCGAGGAGCTCCTGGAGGCGGTCGGGCTCAGGCGTGGCGGCGGGTGATCGGACTGGTTGGGAGGGCGTGTTCGTGGGGGCGGGGCTCTGCGTCGGTTGGACCCTCGCCTGGGTCGTCGCGCTAGGGGTGGGAGAGCCAGGAGCGTCGGCGCGAGCGCGGATCAGCTGCTGGGCCAGGGCCCCGGCCACTGCCGCGGCCACGAGGGTCGCGACGCCCAGCGAGGCCTTCTTGCGAGCGGGAGGCGGAGCCTCGGCCTCGAGCATTTCGAGGAGGGTCGCGCCGTCTAGGGGCCGATCTGCTGGGGCGGAGCTGAGGGATTGGTCCACCACCTGGGCTAGGCGAGGCGAGAGCTGGGGGCAGAGCCGGAGCAGGGGCGGCGCTCCGCCCTCCTCGACCTGGCGGAGGATCTCGAGGGGCTGGGTGGCGTCGAAGGCTCTCCTGCCGCTGACCGCCTCGAACACGACCGCGCCCCAGGAGAACACGTCTGCTGGCGGCCCCGCGTGCTTCGCGCTCCGCGCTTGCTCAGGCGCCATGTAGCCGATCGAGCCGCGCATTTCGCCCGTGGTGCTGAGGCGGCCCGCTTTGCCGAAGGCCTTCGCGAGCCCGAGGTCCGCTATGAAGCAGCGCCCCTGCGCGTCGAAGAGAATGTTGGCCGGCTTCAGGTCGCGGTGGATCAAGCCCTGAGCGTGGGCCTCCGCGAGGGCGGCGGCTAAGCCCCGCGCCAAGTCCTCAGCCTCGCCCTGCGGGAGGGGCCCCTTGCGAAGGCGGTCGGCCAGGGTGCCCCCTGGGTAGAAGGGCATGACCAAGAACACGTAGCGCTCGTCCATGCCGGCGTCGAGGAGAGGCACGAAGCCGAGCTTGGCCCCGAGTGCGGCCTGAGTCTCCAGCTCACGCTGGAGGCGCGCGTCACGCTCAGGCGTTGAGCGGGCGATCACCTTGACCGCGAGCTCCTCCCCCTGGGGAGAGACGGCTCGGTGAACGATCCCTAGGGCTCCCGCGCCGATCTGTTCGAGGAGTCGATAGGGTCCTACCCACATGGCTCTGCTCCAGGCGGCAGGAGCTTAGTCGCTGGTGCGCGCGAGGGGGAGGCGAAGCGCTACGCGGACTCGGCCCGGCAGCCGTCTCCCCACGCGGCGCGCGAAGGTCCGACAGCCGCTGCCAGTGTGGGCCGCGCCCTCTTGCGTCCGGCGTCCACGGAAGACATTTGGGGGCGAGTGAGGGCTCTCGGAGCCGCGAGGCTCGCGGCGAGGGCGTAGCGGACCTCGTCGAGTTCGGTCCCCTGGGCCAGGCTGCGGGCCCAAGACCGCAGCTCGTGCTGGTGGGGCGGGCGGCCGAGGATCTCGACGTAGCAGAGGCGCACCCAGCGCTCGCGGCGCTCGTGAGACTCGAGGAAGGTCAGCGCGAGCGAGGCCTTTGAGCTCAGGGCCTCGTCGAGGTCTTCGGCGAAGTACTCGAGCCCAGCGGCGTCGGCGGCCCGACCGTGGACGTCCTGGTAGAGCCCGCGCAACCAGCCTTCGGGGCAGCGGCCCTGGATCGAGGCGTATTCGGCGGAGACGAGCAGATCTCGCTCGATCTCTGTTCGGCTCCGGCCGCTGCCTAGGGCCTTGCGGTAGTGCCTGAGCCCGACCGGGTCAGCACAGCGGCCGAGGTAGCGGCGATAGAGCCCTTTGATCGTCTGCTCGCGTCCCTCTCGGCTCTTGCCGAGGGCGCGGGGGAGGCGCTTCGGATCAAGGCCGGCTGCTAGCTGATCGCGGTGGCGTTGGACCTCCTCGGGGCTAGCCTGGCGACCCAGGAAGGTCTCGTAGAGCTGGCGGATCCAGAGCGTCTGCCAAGTCCCAACCAGGGCGCCCCCGTGCTTGCGAGTCCGAGCGCTCGCGCCCCAGCCCTTGACGCCCTGGTTCTTCATTCCTGTAGCCTTCGTGGTCATGACTTCCTCCTTCACCATGAGGGTGTAGGGCTTCGGGGAAATCGCGTAAGGCGATATGTGGCAGTGGGTTGCCGGGGAATGCTGTGATTGGAAGGCAGCTCGCCGCGCCCACTCAAAGTGGGCGCGGCGAGATTCAGAACGAAGGTCAGCGCTTCAAGGCCGCTCTCAGGGCGCGAGGCTCGCGGCCAAGTCAGTCCGGACCTCGTCGAGGGTGGTGCCAGCTCCAAGCGCCTGCAGCCACCGCTGCAGCTCGTTGGCAGTGGGGGCGCGGGACAGGATCTCGGCGTAGCAGGCGCGAACCCAGCGCTGGCGCCGCTCCGGCGAGTGGAGGAAGGCGAAGGCCACCGCGACCTTCGAGCCCGGGATCCGCAGCGTCTCCTGGAAGTGGTTGAAGCCACCCGCGTCCGGGGCACGGAAGTGGACGTCGCGGTAGAGCCCGCGCAGCCAGCCTTGGGTCGTGTTCCCGGTCCGCCCGGCGTATTCCTGCGAGACGACGAGGTCGGCTTCGACCTGGCTCCGGGTCCGGCCGCGCGCGAGGGCTTGGCTGTAGTGCGCGCGCCCAGAGGGATCGACCGAGCGGCCTAGGTAGCGTTGGTAGAGTCCTTCGAGGACGTAGTCGTGGGCCTCTTGGCTCTTGGCCAGGGCCTGGGTCAGGTCCACCGGGTGGACCCCCGCCGCGAGCTCGCCTTTGCGAGCCAGGACCTCCACCGGGCTCGCCGAGCGTCCCAGGAAGACCTGATAGAGGCGCTGGATCCAAGCCGCGAGAGAGTCCACGAGGGGCTGGGGCTGGGAGTCGGGCTCGGGCTGGGAGACGGGCTGGGGCTGGGAGACGGGCTGGGGCTGGGGCTGGGGCTGGGAGTCGGGCTCGGGCTGGGAGTCGGGCTCGGGCTGGGAGACGGGCTCGGGCTGGGAGACGGGCTGGGGCTGGGGCTGGGGCTGGGAGACGGGCGCAGGCTGGGAGAGGGGCTCGGCGGGTGCGGGTTGGCTCGGCGCCTCGGGGGCCGCGACCGTCGGCTCCTCGACGACGAGGTCGCTGGGGAGGTTCGGGGTCGTCGGGTCAGGCGAGGAGCCCTCGAGGGCGCGGAGGAACTGCGCCAGGTCGGCCTTCTCGACCGCAGAGAGCCCCAGGGCTCGGAGCTCGCGATCGCGGCCTTGGCGACGGAGTCCGCCTCGGTCGTAGAGGTCGATCAGGGCCTCGAGGGTCGGGGCGCTGCCGTCGTGAAGGTAGGGAGCTGTGCGCGAGACCTCGCGCAGAGTGGGCGTCTTGAAGCGCCCCAGCTCCGAGGCTCGACCGCTGACCGCGCCGAGCCCGCCGTCCGAGGTGTCCTGCGTAGACACCGTGGCGTGGAAGCTCTCGTCCGAGTAATTCGGCCCGGCGTGGCAGGCGACGCAGCGCGCCTTGCCGTGGAAGAGCTGGCGACCGCGGACCTCGCTCGGCGTCAGGGCCGAGCGCTGACCGCTCTCGTAGCGGTCAACGCGAGAGTCGCCGCTGAGCTGACGGAGCTGGAAGGCGGCCAAGGCCTGGCCCAAGCCAGCGGCGTCGGGGCCCTTGCCGAAGGCGCGCTGGAAGAGCGCGGTGTAGGTGGGCGAGCTCTCGAGCCGGGCGACGGCTTCGCTGAGCGGGAGGTCCATTTCGTCGGCGTGAGCGATCGGGAGCAGGGCCTGCTCCTGAAGGCTGGCGGCGCGTCCGTCCCAGAGCTGCGCGCTGCCCAAGGCGCGGTTGAGGATCGTAGGGGTGTTGCGTTCGCCGACGCGCCCGTCGATCCCCTGGGCCTTCGCTAGGCCGTCGCTGAAGGCCAGCTCGGGCTTGTGGCAGGAAGAGCAGGAGACCTTGGCGTCGCGCGAGAGGCGGGGGTCGAAGAAGAGGAGCTCGCCGAGCGTCGCTGCGGCGTCCGAGGTTACCGTCGAGGAGGGGACGCGGAGGTCCTGGCGCTCGATCCCGTGGGGGAGGGGTGCGCCGACGCTGGTCTTGGTGGGGGCGGGCTCACTGGAGCGGAAGGCGGCCGCGGCCACCTCGCGCGGGCTCCGGGCCACGCGAGACACGAAGAGCTCGTCGAGGACCAGGACGGGCTCACCAGCCGCGACCTGGGGTGCGCGGGGGCGCTGGCCGCCGGGCCCGACGATCAGGTCGCTGGACGAGGCGTCGATCCGACCCGCGCCGAAGACCTGCTCCGAAGCCAGGTTCCCGTCGAGGTAGACCCGGAGCCGGCCGTCGCTGGCCCGGTAGCTGAAGGCGACGTGGGTCCAGCGGTCGAGGGCCAGGCCAGGCCCGACGGCGCCCGAACGGCGCTCCTGCTGTCCAGCGCGGACGGTCGCCTGGACGCGACCGTTCTCCTCTAGGATCAGGTTCCAGGAGCCAGGCTGGTGCCCCAAGAAGAGGTAGCGGTTCTGGCTGTCCCCCGAGAGCGAGGCCAGGCGACGGACCCAGAGCGAGACGGTCAGGCCGTCTCGGACTTGCTCGCCGGGGCGGAGGCGGACGGCGCCGCCTTGGGGGAAGAAGATCGCCTGGCCGACGTGCCCCGCGATCGCGTCCCCGCGACCGAGCTCTTGAGGGAAGGCCGCGCCGCCCTCGAGGCGACCCGCTAGCCCGCGCCCCGAGGTCTCGGGCGTGCGCGTGGGGTCGAAGGTCCCGGCCCTGGTGACGACCTCGTTCATGCGCAGGACGGCGACGTGCTCCCCGTCGCCTGCGTCCGAGAGGTCCACGTCGGCGTATTCGGCGGTGTTCGAAGAGAAGAGGGGGTAGACCGGGCGGCCTCCTCCGAGGGCGGGGATCTTGCGGGCCGAGTCACGGAAGGGCGTCCACATGCCGGGTGTCAGGCCGGGGCTCGAGGTGAAGAGGCGCAGGGTCTGGTCGCGATCTGGGTTGATCGGCCCGTCGATCGGGCGGAGGGCCCAGCCGGTCAGGCGGCCGATCACCGAGAAGCTCCCCCGTCGAGCGCGGTCCGCGGTGACGGTGGTCGTCATGAAGAGCTCGGATCCGTCGCGGCTGATCCAGGGGTAGGCGCCGCGGACGAGCCCCGTGTAGGGCACTCCGTCGCTCGAGCGGAGCGGCTCCTGGGCGAGGGGGTAGCGCTCGTCAAAGCGGAGCCCGGCCACATTCAGGGCGCGGTCGCCGTGCATTGCGCTCAGTGACTTGGGCGCGCTCCAGCCGGTTCGAGCGCCCGAGGTCTGGTTGACGCTGTAGCTGATCACGTCGTAAGAGCTGTTGTTCGAGGGGTGTCCCTGCCAGATCAAGAGGCGCCCGTCGAAGGTCAGGGTCGGCTCGATCCCGCGCAGGGGTTGGCCGTTGGCCTGGGCGAAGGGCTGGAAGCCCTCCAGGCGGCGGACGCCCACGATCGCGGCGTTCGCGGTCCGCGGAGACCCGACCACGAAGCGATAGCGCATTCGGCCGAGCTGGTCGTCCCCTCGCTTGTAGCGCTGAGTCACGAGGAGCGCGTCGTAGGTCTCACAGGGACCCCCAGGCGAGGGGTTCCCTGCCGCGTCGGAGCGGTAGGGGTTCTCGGCCAGGCCTGGAGTCGGCACGAGGGCCAGGGCGTTGAGCTCGCTCAGGCCGGCGGCGGCCGTGCTCGCGGGTGTCTCGAACTCGGTGTAGGGAGAGAAGCTCCCGGCGGGGAAGGAGGGTCGGCCTTCGTCGTCGAGGGCGATCCGCTCGGGGCGGAGGACCTGCGCGCCCCAGACCGGACCCGCCTCGCTGCCGCGGGTCAGGACGAACACGCGCCCGTCCCAGGTCTCGGCGTGGCCGTTGCCGTGGCCCTCGGGGACGGCGATTCGGAGGGGGCGGGGGGAGCGATCCTGAGCCCAAGCCAGGGCTGGGAGCAGGGACAAGAGGGCGGCGAGCGCGAGGCGGGACATGAGGGATCTCCTTCTTCCACCCCAAGGCGGCGGGGGTTGGAGAAACCTCGCTAAAGGCTTTCAGGCCAGCGGCTTGCGGAGCGCTGAGCGCTCCCCTCACCCCCAGGCGCTAGCTACCCCGAGCCGGCCTTTCGGAGCGCCTCTGAGATCAGGTTCAGGTCCTCGAGGAGGACGCTGTCCTTGGCGCGCCGCTTCGAGACGCCCAGCTCACGCACGGCGGCGACGACCTCCTTGCGCTGCAACCGGATCCCCTCGGCGAGGGCGCCCACGAACACGTCCCACACGATCCGGCGGCGCCAGCGAGTGGCGGATTGAGAGCGAGCCAGGAGCCCCTCCCGGATCCTCCCGAGGCGCTCGTCGAGCCGCAGGAGCTGCCCGGCCTGGGCCTCGGACGCCTTGGCCTCCTCGCCGGCGAGGAGGACGTCGTCTTGGGGCAGCGGGCTCCCGCGACGTCGCCTGGCGACGTCCATCAGGTTCCGGACCCAGGCGCGGGTGCTCGAGCGCCTGGCTCGGCGGAGCGCGTCCGCGAGGGGGAGGTCCTCGTCCTTGGCGAGGGACAGGACGCGGACCACCACGTCCTGGATCGCGTCGTCCCGGCTCTCGCCGTCTCCGCCGGGGGCGCGGACGCGATCGCTCAGGTAGCGCACGAGCCCTTCCGCGAAGGAGGCCCCGCGACCTTGGAGGAGGGAGCCCGAGATCGTGGTCCAAGGAGAGTCCCCCGAGGACGCGTCCTCGGCCAGGAGGCTCGTCAAGAGGGCGTGGTTGTGCTTCGCCTCGACCAGGGAGGGGTCGAGGCGGCGCGCTTCGAAGAAGGAGCGCAGCGCTCGGTCGAGGTCACCCTGCTCGGTCCGGAGGCAGCCGAGGTCGTTGAAGGCCGAGGCGCAGGTGGGGTCGAGCTCGATCGCGCGCTCGAACTCGGCGCAGGCGCGCTCGAGCTCGCGCTCGCTCCGCCACAGCTTGCGGCCGCGGGCGAGGTGCTCGTTGACTTGGGACGAGGGGGCCACGGCCCGACTATAGCGACCCCTGCCAAGAGCCAAGGCCGTGGTGGGCAGGGGCTTAGGGCGGTTCTTCGAACACCGACAGCCAAGGGCGACGCACTCGAAAGGAGCGAAACCGTGTCTGCCATTCACACCCGGGCCTTGGCCTCGACCTTGCTCGGGCTCTCGGTCCTCGGCGTCTCCTGTCTCCTCGGGCCTGGGCTCCGCGCCTACTCTCCTGAGCTGGCGGTCGAGGTCTCTCTGACCAACGCTCGTCTCGGCTGGCCTGAGACCCCACCGGGCCTTGGAGTCAGCGAGGCGTCGGACCTCGCGGATCCGTGGGGGACCCCGATCCAGCGCAGGTGGTGGGTCTCCAAGCGCTCGAGCGGCGTCGCGGTCAGGTCCAGGGTCTACTCCTGCGGTCCCAACCGCCTCGACGAAGGTGGGGAGGGCGACGACGTGGTCCGCGAGTGGCGGCACGACTACCTGTTGGTCAGCGCCCTGGAGCGCGGACCTTCCTTGCTGCGCGCCTTGGGGGCGCTCCTCCTGATCCAGGCTGGTCTGAGCTGCTTGGGCTGGTCGCTGCGGTGGTCGGCGCTCCTGGGAGTCGCGCTCGGCGCCACTTGGGCAGCCTGGTTCTACTCAGGGCTGCCCGCGGGCGTGGTCAAGGCTCTCGGAGGACCCCTGCGGACGTCGCTGACGCTAGTCGCTGGCGGGGCGCTGATCTGCTTGCGCGGCGTGTGTCCTGGGCGTCCTTGGGTCCCGGCGGGACGGCTGGGAGGGTGCGGGAGGCACGCCTTCGGCGGGGGTGGCTGACCTCGGCCCTCCCGCGCATACTGCGCCCCCTCCCCTCGGACCTCTGCGAGACGGCCTGTGAAGAAGCGGACGAGCGCGGGTCCCTATCAGCTCGGAGAGGTCCTCGGCCGGGGCGGGGCTGGCGTCGTCTACAGCGCCCGAGGCGCCCAGGGCGAGCTGGCTGCGGTCAAGACCCTCCACACCGAGACCCCCGACGGGTGGGATCGCTTCGGGCGGGAGCTCATGATCCAGGCCGAGCTGGCCGCGGCCGGCGGCTTCGTGCCGGTCCTGACGTCCGGCTGCGACGCGGAGGGCTACTGGTTCGCCATGCCCCTCCTCCGCGAAGGGACCCTGCGAGACCGTCTCAAGAGCGGACCCTTGCGCAAGGACGAGTTCGCGCGGATCTCGACCACCGTCGCCTCGGCCCTCGGTCGCGCGCACGCGCGCGGGTTCGTCCACCGCGACATAAAGCCCGAGAACCTCCTCTACGACCACCGCGGCGAGATCTTGATCGCCGACATGGGGATCGCGCGCTTCGTGAAGGGCGACCGCGAGCTCGGCTTCTCGCGCTCCCTCTCCGCGACGGGGGAGGTCCGCGGGACGATCGGATACCTCGCGCCTGAGGCCGTGATCGGGAGCAAGCACGCCGACGCGCGGGCGGACGTGTTCTCGCTCGGCTGCGTGCTCTACGAGTGCCTGGCGGGGAAGCCTCCCTACGCCGGCGCGACCTCTCTCGAGATCCTGGCTCTCCTGGCAGGCGGCGAATACACGCCCTTGGCCGAGCACCGGCCGGACCTCCCGCTCCCGCTCCGAGAGGTGATCGAGACCTGCCTCTCCCAAGATCCAGATCAGCGCTATCCGGAGGGAGCCGCCCTCGCGGACGCGCTCTCGACGGCCTTGGCTGCGAAGCCCGCGGAGGCGCACGCGGAGCCGAGTCGCCTCCGTGAGTTCCTCCCTGGCCTGCTCTTGGCCTTCGGGGTCGGCGGAGGACTTTCCTGGGCCCAGAGCGCCCTCTGGAGCTCGGACCCCGCCTCGCCCTCGGCGACCCAGGCCCGGTCACCGGAGCCCGGCCCGACGCCCACGAGCTCCCCGGAGGGCCCGCGGCCCACCGAGACCCCGGTGCTCGCGTCTTCTCCTTCGCCTACCAAGCCCTCCCCTGCCCCCTGGCCGACGGTGACTCCCGCCAGCGCGCCCGAGGGAGCGAGGGGAGAAGGGCGGCCCGTCACTGACCTCGCCCAGCTCTTGGCGATCGGGCGCGTGGGGAGGCCCCTCTTCGCGCTCCAGGAGGAGGGGCAGGCGGCCTTGCGACTCCTCGCGGACGGACGGGTCGGAGTTCGCGCCAAGGGCGCCGATCCCCTCGTGGTCCGTGCCCCCCGCCCTGAGGGCAACCTCGGGGTCCGGGTCAGGGCCTCGGGCCCCCGGGGGGGAGGTCTCCTGGCGGGGGTCTACTACGGCGATCCGGACCAAGGCCGCTACGTGTTGGTCCTCCTCGAGGGGCGCACGCGGGTCGGCGTGACCTTCGGCGGACCCGAGGGGGTCAGGCGGGGGACGCATCTCCAGGGCCGCTTCGAGGTCGCCACGCTCGGGATCGAGGAGGGCAAGGACGCCCTCTACGTGAACCTCAACGGCGTCCGACTCGGCGTCGGCGACCAGAAGATCCCCGGGGCTCAGGCCGGCCTCTATGTGCAGGGGGCCGGCGAGGCGACCTTCTCGGACTTCCGGCTCGAGCGCGCCGCCCCCCGCCGGGGACGCTGATCGGGCAAGGCCGCCGCAACCCGCTGGCGCTGAAGCCCTTAGGCGAATTCTCCCAAGGCCAGCCGCCTGGGTCAGAGCCGAGGAGGGCCCGTGAGACCTGCTGCACCTGTCCCGCATGCCCGAGGCGGCTCGCTACCGCCCAACCAAAGACAAGGGCGCGCCCTAAGGCGCGCCCTTGAATGGTGCAAATTCGGGTGTTTTCTAGGTCCGGCTTACTGCTGGACACCGTCCTTGATCCAGTCGAGGACGACGTTGTATTGGACGCTGCCCACAGCCCAGACCGTGCCACCGCCGTGCGTCGTGCCGCCCGACTGGGCCGCCTTGCGGAGGAGAAGGCTCATTTCCTCCATGCCGGGGGTCTGGTTGGTCTTGCTGACCGCGCTGTTGTAGCTCGCCGTCAGGTTGTTGCTCGCCGTGTAGCCACCGGTTCCGCCAGCGTGGCAGCCGACGCAGCCGTTCTGGGCCGCCTGGAGGAGGGGGTTCACGTCAGCAGCGAAGGTCTTGGGGGCGGGGGGGGGAGGCGTGTTCGTGTTGTTGTCGAAGAGCGCGCCCTGGGCAACCCAGTCGACGAGGACCTGATACTCGGGGTCGGTCTTCTTGATCACCTCGCCACCGACGTGGGGGTTGTCGTTGACGGCCTTGGTGATCAAGGACGAGTCGGACGGGTTGGCCAGGTCGAGGCGGCTTTGAACCTCGGTGTGGTCAGCCAGAGCGTTGGTCGGCGCGGTCAGAGGCCAGGCAGCCTCGGCAGCCGGGAGGCCACCGTTGTGGCAGCTGGCGCACTTGGACGCGAAGATCGGGGCAATGTCGGTGTCGTAGAAGTAGTCCTGGTTGACCGGGGGAGGAGTCGTGCCGCCCGTCGAGCCACTGCCGGGGAGGCGGACGAAGACCTCAGCGCCGATCGTCGTCGTGGCGCCAATGTAGAGGTCGCTGCCGTTGACGGTCAGGCTGCGAATGCCCTGGAGAGCGGGGAGGCCGGGCTCGTCGACCATGACACCCGTGTCGTCGCGATACTGGAGCTGGCCGGTCGCGGTGCCGACGAAGATCGTGCTGTCAACCCAAGCGATCGAGGTCGGGGCGTCGCCGTTGTAGTTGGCGATCGGCTCGAAGACCTTGCCGTCGTGGGTCACCATGACCGAGCCGCTGAGCGCCTGGCCGGTGATATCGAACTCGCCGACCGAGACGAAGAGGAACTCGCTGGTGACCGTGGTCCCGCTCGAGATCCGAGCGACGGTCATGCCGGTCACCTCTTGGAAGACACCGCCACCGATACCGTTGACCGGGATCTTGATCTCCTCGGCGGTCGAGCCGTTGAGCTGGTAGAGGGAGGCCGCGCCGCCGCTCGCGCCGGCGAAGGTCGCGCCGACGACCAGGTTGCCCTTGAAGCCAGTCGCGCTGGTCGGGCGGGCGCTGTTGACCGCTGCGACCTCAGTGCCGTTCCACTTGATCTTCATGGCCGACTCGATCGAGCCGCGGATCGTGTAGAGGTCGGAGCTGCTGACAGCCGCGACGACCATTTCGTTGTCGCCGCTGTCGTCGACGAGCGTCCAGGTCCCGGTCGCGTCGTCGCGACGGTAGAGGTCGCCAGCGCCAGGAGCGTCGCGGTTGGCGGTCGCGGCGTAGGTCGAAGTGCCGATCGTCGCCATGCTCGAGGCGTCGAAGTTGAGCTTGACCTCGAAGTTGGCGGCCGTTCCGCTCGCGGCCGCGGCCACGTTGGAGAAGGGCGAGTCGGCGATCAGGACGCCGGTCTGCGTTCCGACCGTGGCGATCTGCATGGCCGAGACCGTCGCGCCCTGAATGTTGACTGCCGGCTGGTAGAAGCTGGAGAAGCTGTAGCCAGCCGCGTCACGGTTGGGGGTCGGGAGACCCGAGCTGACTTGGCCGGTCGAGCCAGCTTGCGTCGAGGCGACACCGCCGCCTCCGCCGCCGCCGCCAGAGCAGCCAACAACGCCAAAAGTAGTAGCCGCGATCAGCGCCGCAACAGTAAGAGTCCGAATCTTCATAACACCCTCTCGGTTTTCCGCTGGGAACTGCACCTGCCCAGCATGTGAAGCTCTTAAACAACAACTGGACCAAGAGCCTCTTCAGGGCCTAACTCTTTTAGCGCCAACAAAACACTCCAGATGGTCACGCTCGGTGAAACGACTGTGACCCCATCGCCTGGAACGCTGTGCACGTTGTGCCCCCGGGGGCCCCTTGGGGGGGGTAGTGCACCCCTCGGCCCTTACCTAGCAAAGAGTTAAACGTTCCACCGCTCCTGACACGATTCGATCTGGAACCCATAAGTCCTTGCGGAGCCACGATCGCCCAGGGCGGGTCCAGAGTTCCCACTCGTCCCAGAACTGGTTGGATCAGCGGCACCACTGGTTGAGGGGCCAGGAGATGACCAGCCATCGGGTCAGGCATCCCCTTCAGCCTCCCAAGACGAGCCTGCTAGGGCCTGGCTGCGTTCCTCACGCGATGGAGGAGGGCCGGAGGAGCTAGGTGGGCGGAACGAAGCGCGTGAGACGAGCCGCGACGGACTGAGCCCCGGCCTCGAGGGATCGTGCTCAACGCTCGCTCCCTTCAATCCCTCAGCGGGCGAATTCGCTCGCTCCCTGCTGAGGCGATGGTCTAGAGGAAGGAGGAGAGGGTCTCTAGAAGCGAGGTGACATCATCATCCGTCGAAGCGGGGCCCAGTCCTGCTCGAAGGGTTCCTCGGGGAGCTGTCCCCAGGCGTCGGTGAGCCCGCGGCGCGCAGTGCAAGCCCGCCCGCAGCGCGAGCCCTCCCGCAGCTTCCAGGGCCATCCCCAACTCCCCCGGCTCCCAGCCTTCGACTACGAAGCTAACCACCGCCAAGTCCGGAGCTTCACCGGCAGCGAACACGCTGACTCCCTTCAGAGCGACCAGCCCTTCGCGCATGCGCTGAGCGAGGGGAGCGATCCGGGCGTGGAGCGCTGCAGGGCCACCTTCACTCTGGATCCAGCGCAGGGCAGGGAGGAGGGCCGCATAGGCCATCGCGTTGGGGGTCCCAGCTTCGAAGGCGCCTGGAAGCTCGCGAGGGGGGCGCTCGTCCTCAGAGCGGGTGCCAGTCCCGCCGACCAGGGTCGGGCTGAGCTCGATCCCCGCCCCTATATAGAGTCCCCCACAGCCGGTTGGGCCTAGGAGCCCTTTGTGCCCTGAGAAGGCGATCAGGTCCGCGGACGTGGCCGCGAGGGGGATCGCCCCCAGGGTCTGGGCTGCGTCTACGACCAGGCGGGCTCCTCGCTCTCGACAGAGGGCCACGATGGCCTCGAGGTCCTGGACCGCCCCAGTCACGTTCGATCCGTGACTGACCACGACCGCCGCGCAGGGGCCAGCCCGGAGCTTGGCCTCGAGGTCCGCGAGGTCCCAGCGAAGGAGGTCGTCGCAGGCGACCTCCTCGATCCGGAGGTCACGGGCCTCTCTTAGGAGCGCGAGGGGTCGCAGGACCGAGTTGTGAGCCGCGGCCCCGATCAGGACGCGCTGGCCAGGTTGAAGGAGCCCGGCCAAGGCCTGATTGAGAGCCACGGTCGCGCTCGGCTGCAGGGTCAGCCTGCTCGAGTCCTCGACCGAGAGGAGCCGTCCCAAGGCCAAGCGGGCGCGCTCCAGCGCGTCAGCAGCTCGCCGGGCGAGGGCGTGCCCGCCCCGGCCAGCGTTGCCGGCGTCCTCACGGAGGAAGCGCGCGGCCTCTTCAGCGACGCCGGGAGCCTTGGGGAAGGAGGTCGCGGGGTGGTCGAGGTAGATCACGCCGGGAGTCTAGCTTGCGGTCGCGCCTGCTGACTGGTTCTCGGACCTCTGCGAGGTGCGCCTCGCGGGCTCAAGGGCCCGCAGCGCTCTCCGCTCTAGCAGTGGACGATCACGCCCGCTCCGATCAGGAGTTGGACCGTCGGACTCGCGGCGCAGTCGATCGGGTTGAAGAGCAGGTTCACGATCTGAAGCGACCCGCTGAGGCTTTGAATCGGCGAAGCGTCGAGGATCTGGTTCCGGTCGATCGTCAGGTAGCGCATGCTCGTGAGTCCAGTCAGCGGAGATAGGTCGCTGATCTGGTTGTCGCCGACGCTGAGGTTGTCCATGCCCGTGGCGTTGGCCAATGGCGAAAGGTCACTGATCGAGTTGACGCGTGCCGAGAAGCTGGTGAGGTTCACGAGACCAGCCAAAGGAGCCAGGGTCGTGAGCCCGTTCTTGCTCACGGCAAGGGCGGTCAGCGAGGTCAAGCCGCTCAGGTGGACCAGAGTCGCGTCGGAGAACCCACAGTCGTCAGCTCCGAGCGTCCTGAGGCTGACCAGGTTGGCTAGGGCCGAGTGGCCCTGAGCGGAAGGGTTAGCGCTCACACTGAGGTAGACGAGGTTGGTCAAGGTGCCGAGCGGGGTGAGGTCAGTGATCTGGTTCCCGTTCACAGCCACGCTCGTGAGGCTGTTCAGGTTGGCCAGGGGCGCCACGGAGCTGAATTGATTGCTTCCGGCGATTAGCTGCTCGAGCTGCGTGGTGTTTGCCAGCACGCTGATATCGGCGATCTGGTTCACGTGGCAAGCGAGCAGCTTGAGCGAGGTCAGCCCTGCCAAGGCCGAGATATCGCTGACTTGATTGGCCTCGAACCCGAGGGTTTCGAGCCGAGTCAAGTTGCGGATGGGCTCGATCGAGCTGAGTTGATTGTGTCCAAGAGCGAGAAAAGACAAGTTCGTCAGGCCCGCGACTGGGGTCGCGTCGGCGATCAGATTTCGGCTCAGGGAGAGAAAGGTGAGCCCGGTCAGTCCTGAGAGCGGACTCAGGTTGGAGATCTGATTGGACGGAGCGCTGAAGAGGCGAAGGCTCGAGAGGTTCGCTAGGGGTGAGAGGTCACTGACCTGATTGGCCGAGAGGTCAAAGTTCGTCAGGCTGGTCAGGCACTCCACACCTTCGAGGCTCACGATCCCCTGTCCCCGAGCGTTGAGCGAAGTCAGGGCTTGCACGTCTGCGCTAGAGATCACTCCGCTCGGTTTGTTGATCGCGGCGCGAACGACCGCCTCTAGGTTCGGGTCTGCGAACTGAATGTCGGCGCAGGGATTCTGGCTGACGACGCTCTCGACCTTGATCGTCGGGCGGAGCTTCCAGCCTTGCCCCTTGTTGTGAGTGAGGTGGGCGCCTATCTCCCAGTCCAGGGTCAGGGTGACTTCTCCGCCTTCGACGAGGTTGAAGGCTGTCACGATCTTCAGGCCCGAGGTCGTGCCCGAGGGAATCGTGAGCGGCTCGCTGGCTCCGCCTGGGAGTACGACCGAGGCGGTCAAAACGTGCAGTCGAATCTGGGTGTAGGAGCCTGCTGGGAGGTTCTGCAACCCCAGCTCTGATACGACACCGCCTTGGAGCGCCAGGAGGTCGATCTCTTGAGTCGCCGAAGAGACGATCTGCCAGCCAGCCTCCTCCGAGTGTGCGCTGACCTCGTCAATCGTCACGAGGACCTTGTCGACTTGCGGGGTCGGTGCGTCGTGGACCAATACGCGCAAGGAGCCTGTGCCCGCAGGTTGAGCCGCGGGAGTGTCCGTCGAATACGCGGACTTCGGCGCGGGACCCTCACCAAAGCCGGTGAGGTCCGCGACGACAGGAGGGGCCACGTTAGCCGCTGTGGACCCCCCGCCACTGCTGCTAGGAGCGCCGCCTGAGGAGCCAGACCCGCCGCAGCCACCGGCAAAGAGCGCGCTCCCGAAGAAGAGTGCGAGAAGAGCGAACCGTTGCGTCATGCGACCCTCACGCGGCCAGGGTGGCAGCGCTCGGTCGGTGGTGCCAGTCGGCCGCCTCGTGCTTCACCAAGGCTGCGGTGGGTTCTCAGACCTCCGCGAGGGGGATAGCCTCGCCGGGAGCGGCGGCGAGCCGGGCGGGAGGACGAGGTGTGGAGTCAGAGCGGAGGGCGCGCCTCAAGAAGATCGGACGTCGCGTGGCGATAGGTGCAGCGATCGCAGGCGCCGGGGCCTTGCTAGCCAGCGTCGGCGTCGCCCTCAAGACGCGCGGCGAGGCTCAATCCCCCCTCACGCCTCAGGAGCTGGGAGCCCCCCGCGAGCACCTCACCGGCGCGCTACGGGTCATGAGTTTCAACGTCGCGCATGGACGTTCTGAGTCCTTCCACCAAGGGGCCCTGGCACGGGGGGAGATCGACGCCAACTTGAGCGCGATCAGCGCGCTCTTGCGGCGAGAAGTGCCCGCCCTGGTCGCGCTCCAGGAGGCGGACGGCCCCAGCTGGTGGTCGGGTCGCTTCGATCACGTCGAGGCCCTCGGGCGCGGCGGCGGGCAAGCGCTGGCGCTTCGGGCGGCGAACGTGAGCGGCCTGGGCCTCAGCTACGGGACGGCCCTCCTGAGCCAGCTCCCCTGCCTGGCGGCTGAGCAGCGAACCTTCCCCGCGACGCCGCCGACCTTCTCCAAGGGTTTCCTGCGCGCGACCCTGCGAGCCTGGGGGCGAGACGTAGACGTGATCTCCGTCCACCTCGACTTCGCCCGCCAGAGCAAGCGGGACGAGCAGCTCGCCCTCCTGGCCGAGAGCCTCGTCCCAGGCCGCGCCACGATCCTCCTGGGCGACTTCAACTGCGGCTGGAGCCGGCTCCGCCCATGGGCACGAGCCCACGGCCTCAAAGCCGAGTCCCCGACGCCCTCAGCGGACCTGGTGACCTTCCCTGCGCACGGTCGCCGCCTGGACTGGATCCTGGTCAGCCAGGAGCTCGTCCTGAGCGACGTGCGGGCTCTGCCTGACCGGCTCAGCGATCACCTCGCCCTAGTAGGGGACGTCGCTCTGGCCAAGTGACCCTCCTGGGATTCACGGCCTCGAGCTCCGCGCCCGCAGGCTCAATCTCGGTCTTGCTTGGATTCCCGAAGCCTCGTGATCTCGATCTGGATTTTCGCCCGTATGGGTGGCGAGGGCACCTGCTCCACGAGGCGCTCGAGCTCCCTCAGGCCCTCAGAGACTCTTCCTTGCTTGGCCCGATTCAGAGCGAGCTCGACGGCGAGCCTCAGGCAGCGGGGGTTGAGCTCAAGCGCTCGCCCCAAGATCTTCTCGTGTTCGGCCATGGCCTCAGCCCTGGCACTTCTGAGTCGGGAAAACCGTGCTAGAGCAAGGATCGTGAGGGGATGTTCCCGCACAGCGACGGGCTTTTGACGGATTCGAGCTAGAGTTTCCTTCGGCTCGACCATCATGAACATACCCAAGAGGGTGGGGTTTCCCGGTTCGACCTTGAGCGCGCCCGCGACGGCTGCTTTTGTTTCGCTGGCCTTAGCAACTAGCATTGCCACCAAGAGGCAAGCAGGGCTCTCTGTGGGTAGCTCCGCCCTCATATCGTGGGCCATTCTTCGAGCTCGTGCTCGCTCACCTGAGGAGAAGAGGGCGATGGCGAGCCAGGCTCGAGCTGCTGGGTAGCCTGGCCGCAGAACGAGTGCCAGGCGAAAGTCAGACGTGGCCGAGCGCGCAGAGAAGCCAAGGGCCTCAGCGTCAATGCGACCCCGACCGCGCAGGAGGTGGAAGAGGGCGAGGTCCACAGCGATCGACGTGGATTGCTTGCGCAGCACCTTGCTGGGTAGATCTTTGGGGTTGGTCAGGGTGATCGCACGCGCCAAGAGGCTCTCCGCCTCGTCGAAGCGGCACTCCATGGCCGCCAGGCGTCCCTCCAAAGCGAACTGGCAAGTTCGTAGCCTGAGCGGATGACCCTTCGCTTCGGAGAGGACTCCACGGGACTCCCTCAGGACCTTCCGCAGCAAGGCTAGATTCCAGGCCCTGAGCAGAGTTAGCGACTGTTCCTGGAGAAGCCTGCACAAGCCAATCTGGCTCTCGAGCACCCCCGGGGCGATCTCGAGCGAAGCACGAAGATCCTCACGCGCCTGGCGCGCGTTCTTGAGAGCTCGGTGCGCGCCAGCCCGGTTGGCCAGAAGGTGAGCGTGAACGCGAGACTGCGCCTGGGTCTGAGCGATGGCTCGCTCGAGGAGCTCAAGGGCACGTCTGGCATCCGGGGCGGCAGCCTGCGGAGGGCGCCTCGGAAGAGTGGCGCGCTGGAGGAGGGCTTCCCCCTTGGTAGCCAGGAGGCGCCGAGTCTCGTTCGGGCGCATGGTGCTCGCCCTGCGCTCGAACCGGTCCGCTGACTCCTGATCACCCGCCACGACTGCTCTGCGGAGCTGGGCAAGCGCCTCCTCGAACGAGATCCGCCCGCCTGGATCCTCCACCGAGAGCGGTCGCACCTGAAGGATGTAGCCCAGATATCGAACCTCTGGGTGGTCCCTGGCAAGGGCTTTGGCGGCCTCGAGGCTCTCGACTGCAGCCGGGCGGTCGCCTCGCATGAGGTTCACCTGCCCCAGCCAAGCATGCGCAGCTGGCGTCTGATGCAGCTCGAGGGAGAGCCCAAGGAGCGCTGCACAACCTGCGAGATCGGTCTCGCTGGCAGAGGGAGGCTTATCCGAGAGCTGGGCCAGCTTGGTCCGAGCCTGAAGGTAGAGGGCTTGGGCCCTTAGGCTCGGGCTTGGAGCTAGGGACGGGAGCTCCTCGAGGATCGAGAGGGTGTCGGTGTGCTCGCTAAGGCAGTAGGACGCGGCGGCCCGAGCCAAGAGCGCATGAGCGCACGAGGGGTCTAGCTCTCTGGCCTGGATTGAGAGCTGGGCTGCTAAGGCGGACTGACCCTGGTCGAGGTGGTTCCGAGCCTGCTCGACCAACTCCCGAGCTGCTGAGGTGCATGGGGAGTCCATGCTCGAGACGGGTGGCGTGCCGGAGTCCATGCTCGAGACGGGTGGCGTGCCGGAGTCCATGCTCGAGACGGGCGCCGTGTCGGGAATCGGAGTGGCGCTGGCAATCGTCGGGTCCTCGCCGAGACCTCCAGCAAGCGCTACCCAGAGCCCACCTCCTAGACTCAGCGTCATGAGACCTGCCATGAGGACCGCTGCCCTTCGCCTGAGCGAGGTAGGCCGGGGGGTCGGCCGCGAGAGTTCCCTCAGCACGGAATCAAGGTCGGGGCGATCCTCTGGAGCTCGCGCCAAGCACCTCATGACCAGAGTCTCGAGTTGCGTGCTGAGTTCGCTTGAACGGCGTGAACGAATCGGCACCGTCTCTCCGTTGACGACCTGATCGAGGATCTCGAAGAGGCTGGCTCCTTGACAGGGCGCCGATCCACAGAGCGCAGCGTAGAGCGTCGCTCCAAAGCCGTAGACATCAGTGGCGGGGCCGATCTGATCTCTGGAGCCCGCGGCTTGTTCAGGGGCCATGTAGGCAGGCGTGCCGAGGAGTTCACCCGTCGCCGTGAGGGTGCTTGGGCCTGCGCGCGCCAGGCCGAAGTCAGTCAGAAAGACCTCTGCTCCACGCAGGAGGACGTTTTGGGGCTTGAGGTCACGGTGAACGATCCCGAGGGCATGGGCGGATCGAAGTCCGTCACCTAAGGACGCGAAGAGACGCCGAGCCTCGGTCTCAGGGAGAGGGCCGTCTCGCTTCAGACGAGACTCGAGGTCCTCCCCCTCCACGTATTCCATGACCAGGTAGGGCTTCCCCCGCGCAACCCCGTAGTCGTGAACCCTGACGACATTTGCGTGCTCGAGACCTGCAGCCAAGTGGGCCTCTCGCTCGAAGCGCTGCAGCGAATCTGCGTCGTGGTCGATCAGGACTTTGATCGCGAACAGGTTGCCCTTCGCGTCGCTGGCGCGATAGACCACCCCCATTCCGCCGCGGGCGATCTCGCCGAGGAGTTGATAGTGGCCAAGGGACTCCACGATCAGGAGCCCTTGATCAAGGTCAAACCCATGCTGTGCCGAACGTGCACGTCGAGGGTCCCGTTCTTGGCTATTCCGCTGAACTCCCCCCCAGGGAACTCCAGCCAGAACGCCTCCTCGGTGGCGGCTTCCTTGATCCAGCCGTCGACGAGGGTGGCGACAGCGCGAACGTCTCGTCCTGGAGGCTTGGGCAGAGGCACTGTCCCTCCCGAGGGGCTCCCCACCGGTAGCGACCTTGGGAATCAAGGACGCCCGCTGAGACTCGTCGAGAGCGACGCGGTGGGTGTGACCGTCATACACGATCTCGGAGCCTGGGCTCAGGCGCTTCCCCCCTCGAAAGGGCGTCCCATTCGGTCTCATGGCCGTTCCTTCATTTCATTTCCCTTTCATTTCGTTTCAGCTTTGCGGGCGGAGTTGCCGTAAACGAAGGAGTTAGGGCAGGGCGATGGCTTTGCAAAGAAGCTGAGCGGAACGAAGGAGAAACCCATGAGGCTACCGCTCGCCTACCTGCTCGGCACTCTGCTCATGACCAGCCCAGCCTGGGCCCAAGACCCTGTGGCCTACGAGGCGCGCGCCGAAGCGATGGCCCAATCGCTGCAGAGCCAGAGCGACGGCGCGCTCCGCGAGCAGGCTCGTGAGCTTGGGCTTCAGGTCCCCACCGACGCTCCGCGAAGCGTCCTCGTCAGGCTGGTCGTGCAGGCCAAGATCAAGGCTGCTGGAGCGCAGCCTGAGCCAACCCGAGCGCAGCCCGATCGCCTCACCAACTACCGCCGCGCCGACGGAACCTTGGAGTGGAAGCGGCTGACCAGGGACCGCACCCTTCGCGAGGCGGGCGGCCTGGCGCACTTCGGCATGGCCCTCTTCCTCAAGGAGCTGGCCGTGGTCGCCAACACTGGAGACCGCCTCCGGATCGAGGAGTTCTTCGACGGCCTGATGACGACGAACTTCTATCAGCACTATGGCGCCTTCGTCGTCGGTGCCCGGGCGGGAGAGCTGGCCTACGGCCGCTACCTCCAGCGCTTCGTCAAGCCCGGCTTCGTGAACGGGATCCTCAAGACCAACGTCGCCCTCGCGGCTGGCCTCGCGCTCCCCCAAGTCCTGGAGGGGACCTTCAAGACCAAGACCTTCCTGATCTCGCTCGGCTCGCTCGGGCTTTCGTCGGCGACGGTCAAGGCGAGCCTCCAGCAGTTGGCCTGGGTCAAGAGGCTCTCCTCGGTGCGTCACCTGGCGACAGCGGGTCGCGCGGCCGCGCTCGGGCGCCTGGCTCGCATGGGCGGGTGGGTCTACACGAGCGCCGAGCTGGCTGTGGTCTTGCTCGTGGCTGAGAAGGTCGACACCCTGATCAACGACTGGGCCGACCAGCGCGACGCCCGCAAGCACCTCCAGCGAGCAGGCGAGCGCTACTTTGACGCGGTCAACGCTCCCCAGGCTGACGCCGAGTCGATCAGCGAGGCCACCGCCGCCTACCGCGAAGCTTGGAACGCCTACCGGGCCTTCCTGAGCCGCCCGATCGCGGCCGACGAGGCGCTCTTGGCCCAGCGTCTCCAGCGCTACGCCCGCGCAGCCAAGCTCTCTGCCGATCGCCGCGCCGCCCTCCCGGCGCGAGTCGCCAGGCACAAGCGCCTCGCCGAGCGCCTCGAGAAGCGGCACGGCTCGGTCAAGGGCTACGCCGCCAAAATGACCAAGGAGGACGACGCTAAGCTCCAGGTCAAGGTCGACCAAGCCCTCGAGGCTTACTCCAAGAGCCGCCAGGCCCACGCCAAGCGGCTCTACGAAGAGGGCAGCCGTTCCGGCGCCCTGATCGACGAGGACGCCGAGGCCCTCTCGGGCGCGGGGGTGGACGCCCGCTCGGACTTCATGGCCAATCGGATCCGCGCCCGCTCGCGCGCGGCCTTCGGCCGCAAGCACCGCCGCGCCTCTCGCAATCGCCTCCAGGCCTACGAGGACGAGGCCCAGGTCCTCGCGCTCATGGCGACCCGCCTCGAGGGTCGCGGTGAGCCAGCCCTCGCGAGCCTGGTTCGCGGGCAGGCCGAGCGCGTCGCCACGATTCGCCAAGCCGACGCGGAGCTCTGGAAGGGCGAGTCGCGGACCGGCTTGACCGACGCCCTGCGCTAGGGCTCAGCTCCCGGCGACGCGGAGGTCGGCGTATTGAGCGGCGTAGCGCCCGACGCGCTTGCCGTAGTTTCCGACTCCCCTGGCTCGCATGGAGTTCCAGGTCTGGCCGAGCCCGGCCGGGGTCTCTGGGAGTCCGTTCGCCGCGGCCTGGAGGCGAACCTGGTCGAGGTGGAGCTTCATGACTCGGAAGTGCTCTTGGGGGTCGAGGAGTCCCGCGCGGGTCGTTCCGTAGCGCTTCGCCCAGAGGTCCACACGGATCTGGCTGGGGCCGACGCTCTGGCCCAGGCCCCAGGACTCGAGGCCGCCTTCGGCGGGCGTGAGGTGCACGAGCTCTTCGTGGACGATCGCGCGCATGAGGTCCGCCTCGGCGGGCGACTCGGCGACCGCGTCAATGTGCCGTCCGTAGTGCTCTTGGATCCGTCGCTGGACGACTTTCTCACGCGCCTGCTCAGCCTGTCGGCGGACGTAGCCCCGAAAGCCGGGCCCATGTCCTGGCGCTCGCTCCGCGGCTTCCTCGCGGTCGAAGTCACCGAGGCCGCGACCCTCGGGGATCACGAACTCCTCTTCGCCTTCGGCGACCAGGATCGGCTGGTGAACGGTGCCCTCGCCTTCGAAGGAGGCCAGCATGAGGCGCTTGGTGTCGCGCCAGGCGGTCTTGTCCGTGGGTCCGGCCACGACTCGGTCTGTGGCGCGTGCGAGGTGCTGGGCCCAGTAGTCCCCGGTGTTGCAGCCGGCGACGTAGATCTTGGCGTCGCGGGTCGTGTAACCGCGGACGTTCTCGACCAGGCCCCGCCAAAACACGGCGTGGGAGTCGTTGGGGCTGACCTGGCGAGAGGCCGGCCGGACTCCGTAGCTCCCGTGGAACACGATCCCGTCGCGCGGGCCGGCGTGCCCGAGGATCGCGACGCGGTCGAAGGGGTTGCTCTTCCCGCGAGCCAGGGCCTCGAGCAGGCCCTCGGTGGATCCGATCTTGACCATGGTCACCGTGTAGCCGCGTTCGAGGTAAGCCGCTCGGAGCTTGTTGCTGTAGTTCCAGAGCCAGACTCTCTCCTCGAGATAGTCGGTGGTGGTCCGGACGACGAGCAGCCGGCGCGTGCGGCGAAAGCGAAGCGAGAGCGTCGAGTCCCCTCGGACGAGCTCGCCGATCCACTCTCGGCCCTCAGGCTTGAGGGTCAGAACCCCTCGCTTGCCCTCGATTCCGCTCAAGACGCCCGTGAGCCCCGGGACCGCCTCCTGGACGTAGGTCCGGGGCGACTGGTTTCGGCCTCGGAACATGGTCCGGATCCCTTTCGAGATCACGAACTCCAGCCGATTGCGGTCGTTGGACCGGAGCCGGGCGCTGCTCTGGAAGGGGGACATGACCTGGTAGCGGCCCTCCTCGGGCTCGCTCGTCGGCTGCTGCGCCCAGAGCGTGTTGCTCAGGGAGAGCAGCAGGAGAAGCGGAAGAGCGCGTTGAATCATGGGACCTCGAGCGAGGGCCTCTGCCCTCGCCCTCTCTTGGGGAGGAGGAGTGCTGGCGTTACGAAGCTTGTGGCCGGTTGTCCCTGAAAGGGATCGGCTTGCCTCCCCTTCTGGCCGGAGCTACCAAGGAGGAGGCGATCGTGATCACGAGGGACACATTGAGCGGGACTGGGACTGGCAGCGGGGTTGAGGCGAGCTTGGCGCGAGCGGCCGAGGTCTTGCAGGGTGCAGATGCGCTCCTGATCGGGGCCGGCGCGGGAATGGGCGTCGATTCGGGCCTCCCCGACTTTCGGGGAGACGAGGGCTTCTGGAAGGCCTACCCGGCCTTTCGCCACGTCGGGGCCTCCTTCGTCGACATGGCCAACCCGCGTTGGTTCCGCGAGGATCCCCACTTCGCCTGGGGCTTCTACGGACACCGCCGAAACCTGTATCGCGAGACGAAGCCCCACGCCGGGTTCGAGATCCTGGCGCGCTGGGGTCAGGGGCTCCCTGGCGGGAGCTTCGTGTTTACGAGCAACGTCGACGGCCAGTTCCAGCGGGCCGGCTTCGACCCCGAGCGGATCGACGAGTGCCACGGAGCCATTGACTACAGCCAGTGCCTCGAAGAGTGCGGCGCTGGGATCTTCCCGGGCGGGCCCCAGCGCGTTGAGATCGACGAGGCGACAATGCGGGCCTCCGATCCCCTCCCGGCCTGCCCCTCCTGCGGCGGGCTGGCGCGGCCGAACATTCTCATGTTCGGCGACTGGGGCTGGGACGAAGGGCGCCAGAGCCAGCAGGGTCGCCGGCTCCGCGCCTGGCGGCGCGAACTCGAAGGCAAGCGAATCGTGGTCGTCGAGCTCGGTGCCGGAGGCGCGATCCCGACCGTGCGCAGCTTCTGTCAACGAAGCGCCCAGGCCCCCGGCTGCACCCTGATTCGAATCAACCCACGCGAAGCCAGCGTCCCGTCAGGACAGATCGGTCTGGCGCTCGGGGCCAAGGAGGCCCTCGAGCGGATCGACGCGCTCCGCTAGCTCGAGGCGGGCTGGCGGCTGGCGGCGGCCCGAGCCAAACTCGGGCGTGGAGCAAGTCGGTCCCTACCAAGTCATAGAAGAGATCGCCCGGGGAGGACAAGGCGTCGTCCTCAAGGCTCAGCACGTCTCGCGAGGGACGACCGTCGCGCTCAAGCTGCTCCTGAGCGGAGACGCCGACAGCTACGCGCGCTTCGAGCGTGAGGCCGAGACCCTGGCCCGGCTGAGTCACCCGAACTTGCTCGGGGTGGACGGATACGGGCAGCTCCCGGACGGGACTCCCTATCTCGCCATGGAGTTCGTGCGGGGCAAGGACCTCTTGGACCTCGTTCGGACCCACGGACGCCTCGGCCCCGAGGACCTAGCCGAGATCCTCCTGCCTCTCGCTGAGGCGCTTCACTACTGTCACGAGCAGGGAGTCGTTCACCGCGACGTGAAGCCTCAGAACGTGATGTTCGAGGAGGGGACGGGTCGAGTGCTCCTCGTCGACTTCGGGCTGATCAAGCGCGATCGATTGCGTGAGGCTTGGGCAGTCCAGGACCGGCAGAGCTTGACCCAAGAGGGCACGATGCTGGGGACTCCCGCCTTCATGCCGCCGGAGCAGGTCTCGGAGGAGTTCGGTCAGGTCGACGCTCGCTCCGACGTCTACGCCCTCGGCGGGCTGCTCTACTTCCTCCTGACGGGGCACAAGCCCTACGCCGGCGAGAGCACGGTGAACGTGATCGTTAAGGTCATGGGGAGCCCTCCCCCCGATCCGCGGGGTCTCGTTTCGAGCGTCCCCCCGGCTCTCGCTGAGCTCTGCTTGCGGAGCATGGCGAAGGACATGGACGAGCGCCCAGCCTCGGCTGCAGTGTTCGCAGAGGCGCTTCGAGTCCATATTCTCTCCGCCCCCAAGGAGGGCAGCGGGAGCCGGCTCCTGGCCGCCCTGGTCTGCCTGGGGGTCCTGGGCCTCGCCCTGGGGGGCGTGTATGCGGCGACTTGGGAGCCGGCCGAGCCCAGCCTCGCGATCGCCTCTCCCTCTTCGCCGACACCTGGAGCGAGCGCCCGAGCCTCGGCGTCAGCCTCACGGCGCTCGTCTTCCCCGTCTCCTTCGCCCTCCCCGTCCTCTGCAAAGTCCCCCGAGCACGTCGAGGCGCTCTACCAGAGGGCCCTCGCCCACGAAGCCGGCGAGGGAGTCCCCCGAGACATGAAGCGAGCTCGCGAGGCCTACCTCCAGGCGGCGCTAGGCGGGCACCTCGGCGCTGCATTCCGCCTGGGATCTCTCCTGGACCGAGACGGAGGGCCGAACTCCCTCGCGGCCGCTGCGCGCTGGTTCAGGCGCGCAGCCGAAGGTGGCAATACGCAAGCCATGAATCGCCTCGGCCGCGCGTATCAGGACGGACGAGGCGTGCCCCACGACAGGGCCCAGGCCTTGGCTTGGCACCGGCGGGCAGCCGAGACCGGAGACGTTAAGGGCATGTATTCCCTCGGCCTGCTCTTCTCGTCTGGCGCTCGCTCGCCCTCGGAATTCGCCCAGGCCCGCGAGTGGGCGGGGCGAGCCGCGAGGCTCGGCCACATGGACGCTCAATTCCTCCTCGGGCGAATGCTCTCCACAGGCAAGGGCGGAGCCAAGGACGGGGCCCTGGCCTATGAGTGGCACCAGCGCGCCTTCAAGCAGGGCAAGGCGGAATCCTGCTACTACCTGGGAGTGATCTGCGCCAAAGGCAACGGGGTCCCCGAAGACCAGGAGCGAGCGGCAGAGTGGTTCCGACGCGGCGCCGAAGCGGGCCACGGGCAGTCCATGTATTTCCTTGCGCTGCGATGTTTCGATGGCAAAGGCGTCCCCAAAGACCGAGCCAAGGGTCTCGAGTGGCTGCAAAGGGCAACAACCGCCAGCGGGTCAGCCCGCTGGAGAGACGCGGCCAGATCGGAGCTGAAGCGGCGGCAGTGATCAGCCGCCCTGCCCAGATATCCGCCCTGAGGGCTTGGGAGCTAAGCCTGCCATCCGCTACAATCCCGCCCCTGCGCGATTGGCGTGAACTCACAGGTGCGAAATGCTCCAACGATTCCTGCTGGCCTTCTCTGCTGTCTTCGTCTTGACGGGTTGCCTCGGCTCCCCTGAGGGCTATCGGCCCGGCTACGAAGAGCGCCCGGTCCAAGAGACGCTGGAGAGCGCCGAGGCTCGCGCCCTGCGTCTGGCTGTCCCGGTCGAGATCGATCGCGAGGACACCCACCTGACCTACACCCGCAAGGAGGTCGCTCGGATCATGGGCGAGCGGGCTCGGAACAGCTGGAACAGCTACGAGTGGGAGCTCGACGAGGAGCTCAACAAGTACGTCAAGAACCACGGCCCCGGCTTCGGCGCGCGGCCCATCCTGGGACGTCGACCCGTCCTCCGGCCCGACGAGACCCGCAGCGCAGACAGCGGTGACTCCGGTGGTGGCGACGAGGGTGGTGGCGAAGGCGGCGGCGAGACCGAGGGCGGCGACGAGGAGACCACCGAGGACTACGGCTACTAAGCTCTATCTCTGTATTCCGCTCCGCGGAATGAGCCTCGCTTCGCTCGGCGTCGCGATCTTCGCTCGCCTAGGCTCCCTCATATCCCGACCCCTGCTGCGCAGGATCGGTCGCAAGGGGCTGTTCGCAGGCCTATCGCGACTTCCAACTCTGGAGCGCTCTCAAGTGTCGCGAGACGATCTCCGCGCTCTCTGCGAGGATCTTCGCGCGCTCTGCGCAGGGTCAGAGGAAGGCTTGGACGGAGCAAGTAGATCGATCGCGCTCTGAAGTCTCGCGAGACGATCTGCGAGATCTTCGCGCGCTCTGCGTTAACTCTCCTCACAACACAGCAGGAGTGACGCAGGGTCAGAGGAAGGCCTGGACGACCTGCCACAGCCACTGCAGGGCTCCTTGGAGCACGATCAAGAGCAGGATCAGCGTCGCGATCGGCAGCCAGAAGGGGTGCCGATCGATCCAGCGACTGTAGGTCGAGAGCCCGCGCTGCATGGTCGTCCCGGGACAAATCATGGGCGAGCGCCCCTCTAACCAGAGCTGGAGGTCGGTCCGCAGCTCACGGGCGCTCCGGTAGCGATCCTTGGGGTTCTTGGCCAAGCCCTGGGCGCAGATCGTCGAGAGCGAGCGCGGCACGCGCCCGTTGGGGCTCGAGACCCAGGTCTCGGCGGCCTTGGGCACCTCGTGCACGATCGAGGCCAAGGTCTCTATGTAGGTCTCTTGGGGCAGCCCGCTCAGGTAGTGCTTGAGGGCCAAGAACTCATAGAGGACCGCGATCAAGGAGTAGAGGTCGCTCCAAGGGCCGACGGCGTCTTGGCGCCCGATCACCTGCTCGGGCGACATGTAAGGGATCGTCCCGATCAGCTCGCCCTCGGCCGTCGCCTCCCGGTCGAGGCTGCCCATGGTCTGGACGGGCTCGCCCTCGGGCAGCTCGCCGGGGCTGAGGGCCGGCTCGACGAGCTTCGCGACCCCCCAATCCACGAGGTAGACCTCGCCGAAGTCGCCCAGCACGACGTTGCTGGGCTTGATATCTCGGTGCAGCACGCCGCGCTGGTGGGCGTAGTCGAGGACCTCGCAGAGCTGCTGCACGATCTGAACTCGGCGCTCGAAGCTCAGGAGGCGGTGCGCCTCGCGATCCCCCTCCTCGAGGAGCTGGATCCAGTCCTTGAGGCTCTTGTGGCCGCGCACGAGCTTCATGGTGAAGAAGAGCTCGCCCGAGGCCCCGACCCCCATGTCGTGGACCGGGAGCACGTTGGGGTGGTCGAGCTGACCCGTGATCTGGGCCTCTTCAATGAAGCGGTTGGCGTCCCCGCCCTCGTTGAGGAGGACCTTCATGGCGACGTCGCGGTTGAGGTCCACGTCGCGGACTCGCAACACCCGCCCCATGCCCCCGCGCCCGATCTCGGCATCCACGACGTGTTTGTCGTCGAGGGGCATACCAGAGACGATCGCCCGCGAGTCACCCTGGGCGACGGAGGAGGTCTCGATCTCGCTCTGGGAGGACTCCTTGCGCTCGGCCAGGGTCGCCTCGTCCCGCGAAAAGGCGTCGAGATCGAGGACCACGCGGGGCGGAGGTGGCGGCGTCGCAGACTGAGTCACGCGGGCGATCCTAGCTTGGATCACCTGCCAGGCTCCTAGCCCAGGCGCGGACAGAGGCGAGACTCCCTTGCTCGAAGCGGCTCTGGCGGCGAGGCTCGGAGGGTGAGAACTGACAAGGAACTCGTGGCGGGCATGAACGAGGGGGACCAGCAGGCCCTCGCGGAGCTCCACGCCAAGTGGGCCCCCAGCCTCGTGGCCCTCGCGCGAGGGATCCTCAAGGACACCAGCCGAGCCGAGGACGTCGTGCAGGAGGTCTTCGTGCGCCTCTGGGACGAGCCCGAGCGCTTCGACGCCAGCCGCGGAACCGTGACCGGCATGTTGCGCAACTGGGTTCGCTCGCGAGCCCTTGACGCTGCGCGGCGCGAGAGCGCCCGCCTCCGCGCCGTGACGCGGGCCTCCGAGCGGGTCCCCGAGATCCTGGAGCCGATCACGCGCAACGACAAGACCGGCCTCGAGAACGCCCTCGGCTCCCTCCCCGACGAGCAGCGCGCGCTCTTGGAGCGAATGTACTTCGAGGGCCAGACCCAAGCCGAAATCGCGAAGCAGACCGGGATCGCGCTCGGGACCGTCAAGTCGCGGATTCGCCTCGGCATGGAGCGCCTCCGCAGCGAATACAAGAGCCCAGAGCTCCCCGCCCTGCGCGGCCTCGGCAAGCGCCCCACGAGCGATTGAGCGAAATGGTGCCCCCTCGTGTCAGCGCGGGACGAACGAGCGCCCGTAGCGTCTCGGCGCTCGCCTCGCGCGCTGAAGCTCTCAGGCCCCGCTGAGCGTGGTCTCGCCGCGCTTTGCAACCACACGCTGGAGCCTCGTCTTGACGGCAGGCGGGGCCCAGACCCCTGAGTCCGAGGCCGCTCTGGAGTCGCTCTGCCAGACCTACTGGTTCCCGCTCTACGCCTTCGCGCGCCGCAAGGGACGCGGCCCTGAGGAGGCGGAGGACTCAGTCCAGGAGTTCTTCGGCCGCCTCTTGGCCCAGGAGAGCTTGGGGGCCGCTGACCCCGCCCGCGGGCGCTTTCGCAGCTTCCTGCTGACGGCCTTTCAGCGGCAAATGATCAACGAAGCCGCGGCAGCCAAGGCCCTCAAGCGCGGCGGCGGCGCGCGCCGGGTCTCGCTCGAGGTCGTGGGCGGCGCCGAGGCCCGCCTGGCTGACTCCGCCATAAGTCACGAGGAGACACCTGAGCGCCTCTTCGAGCGCGAGTGGGCTCTCTCGCTCCTCGAGGAGGCCCTGGCCAAGGTCCGCGCCAGCTACGAGGCCCGGGGGCGCGGCGAGCTCTTCGCAGCGCTCAAGGACGTCTTGCTCCCGGCGACCGACCTCAGCAACCACGCCCAGCGAGCCGAGGAGCTGGGTATGCGCCCCGGCGCGGTCAAGGTCGCGGTCCACCGGCTCCGAACTCGCTATCGCGACGCCCTCCTCGAGGCCGTAGCCCACACCCTCCCCGAGGGGGTGGACCAAGAGGCCCAGATTCAGGAGGAGCTGGAGCGCCTCATGAGCGCCCTAAGTTGAGCTGTGCAGTGGGTGTAACGCTCGGCTGGAGATCCTGTAGAGGTCAGGGAAGGAGGCGCTCATGACAAGCACCCTCTGCCCGACCTGCTCCTGCCGAATCCCCGCCCACGCCCCAGAGGGCCTCTGCCCGCGCTGCCTCGTCAGCGCCGGGCTCGTGGGGAGCCTCGGGACCCAGCCCGCCTCTGCCGGCACCTCGGACCTCCTGAGCGTCGAGGAGCTGGGCGAACTCCTCCCGCACCGCGAGATCGAAGCCCTGATCGGGCGTGGCGGCATGGGGGCGGTCTATCTCGCTCGTGACCCGCGCCTGGGGCGGCGGCTGGCGATCAAGGTCCTGAGCGGGGAGCTCGCCGCAGACCCGGCCTTCGTCGAGCGCTTCGCCCGCGAGGCGCGGGCCGTGGCTCGCCTCGAGCACCCCAACGTGGTCCAGATCCACCAGTTCGTCGACGACCTCGATCTGCCCTACCTCGAGCTGGAGTTCGTCCCCGGCCAGAGCCTGCGTCAGCTCCTGGGGGCGGGGCCCCTCCGCCTCGATCGCGCTCGCGAGATCCTCCGCCAAGTCGCAGCCGGCCTCGGCTACGCCCACCGCGAGGGCGTCGTGCACCGTGACGTGAAGCCCGAGAACGTCCTCGTGGACGAGGACGGGCGCGTGCGCCTCGTGGACTTTGGCCTCGCCAAGATCACCAAGGGCCGCGCGCCGGGCTCGCTGACCCTGACCGGCGCCCGCCAAGTCGTCGGCACGATCCACTACATGGCGCCCGAGCAGCTCGAGGCGCCTGAGACCGTAGACGCTCGCTCGGACGTCTACTCCTGGGGGGTGATCGCCTACGAAGTCCTCACGGGACGACTTCCGTTGGGGCGCTTCGGCCCCCCCTCGCGCTACGCCGAGGTCGGTCCCGAGCTCGACGCGATCGTCCTCAAGGCCCTCGAGCGCGAGCCCGAAGACCGCTTCGCGGACGGAGGCGCGCTCCGGAATCGCCTGGAAGGCGTCGCGGGGGGTCTCGTCGAGGCCAGCCTCAGCTCGTCTGAGATCGGGCACGAAGTCGGGCGAGAGGTCGGGCGAGAGAAGAGCGGCTCCAGCTCCGTCGCCTGCGGACTCGTCGCGCTGGCCCTCGTGCTGGCCTGTGGCCTGCTCTTGGTCGGGGTCTTGCTGTTCTTCTTGCTCTGGGAGAAGCCGAGCTCGCCTCGAGAGCTGACGCCGCTCCCTAGGAGCCTTCCCACTCCCGGCCCTTCGCCCCGAGCTGCGACGCCCCAGGAGCTGCGAATCCCGACCCAGGCTGGCCTGGCGGCCCTCGAGGCCGGGATCCGGGTCCAGAGTCGAATCGCGGCCAGCCAGCCCGAGCTCGCCGCGAGCGCCGCGAGCCTGGCGCGCAGGGACGGGACCGGCGCCTACGCCAGCGCTGACAAGGCGGTCCGGATCCTGGCCGAGGGCACCCAGGACCTCGCCCTCCTGAGGGCAGACCCCCAGGGCCAAGACGCCGCGCGCCAGGCCGGCCAGGCCCTAGACGAGGCCCGCGAGGCCGCCCTCTGCGCCAGGATTCAGGCCGCTGTCCTGTCCCCGACTCTGGCTCGCTTCACCCGGGCCAAGGAGGACCTGGCTGGGCTGATCAAGGGAGGCAGGCGTGAGGAGTTCTCGAGCCGAGTCCTGAGCGCCTCGGGCGCCCTGCGTCTGCTCGAGGGGAAGGCCCTCGCTGGCGGGGAGGACTTCTTGGTCTGGCGCGAGCGCGAGCCAAAGAGCGTGGCCGCGACCCTCGGTCTGGCTCGGGCGCGGATCCAGGGCGACGAGCCTGCGGAGGCCGCGGAGCTCCTCGAGGGAATCTGGACGGAGTGCCTAGGGACCCCGCTCGCCTTCGAGGTTCAGAAGCAGGCCCTGATCGCTGCCCGTGAGACGGGCGACAGCGAGGCCGCCGCGCGTTGGCTCGGCCGCCTGCCTGCTACGTCGGACCTTCCGAAAGCAGGCCTCCTGCGAGCCGAAGCCTTCGCCTCGAGGGGCGACCTCTTTGGGGCTCTAGGAGAGCTCCGAGCGGTGTTCGAGGTCACCAGGCAGCAGCCTTCGGTCCTCCGCGACAAGGTCTACCGCCTGGCCGCGGAGACCTTCCTGGCCTTTGAGCTGCCGAAGGAGGCTCGCACCCAGGTCAAGCTCCTGGGGTCGACGCCCATGGACAACACCCTGGAGGTTCACCTCCTCGAGGGGCTGATTGACGTCTCGGAGGCGCTCCTGGTGCGAGCGCCGCCCTTCAGCGCGTCGCGTCCGAGGCGGCTCCCTGGGAGTGGCCTGCGAAGGCGAGCGCGCTCAGAGCCTTGGCGAAGCTCTCCTTCGAGGCCGGAGAGTTGGAGGAGGCGCGCGTGCTCGCCAAGCGGGCCTATCAGCTCAACTGGACGAGCTGCGAGACCAGGGCTTGCCTGGCACGGATCCTGAGCGACCCCCACTTCGAAGGCCAATACCTCGACGACGCCCTCCAGCTCTGCAAAAAGGCCCAAGGGCGCCGCGAGACCTCCAGGCTGACCGCTCTCCACGCCTGGATCCTGACCCAGCAGTTCCCCTTCGACCTCTCCCGCGCGCGGCGAGTCGCGCGACAGGTTCCGGCCCGGACTGCTCAGCCCTTGCTCCTAGACCTTCGCGACCGCGGCTCAGAGCAGGCCGCCCTCCCGCGGAACGTGTACCAGCTTTGGCGCGCTCAGCGCCAGGGCTCTCACCTGGCGGGTCGGGCCTGCGCCTTGGGCCAGCGCTTCGAGTCGGAGGCCAAGAGGGCGCCCGACGCCGCCACGCGTGACGCCGCCCTCGGCCGGGCCAAGCTCGGCTATCGCCGCGCGCTCTGGCACTACCCCTACCACCTCCCCGCGCGCTTGGGCTTGGCGCGGATCGCCCAGGCCAAGGGTGAGCTCCAGAGCGCCTTGGCCCACGCCAAGTTGGCCTACCAGCAACACCCCCAGGTGCCTGCTGCGGCCATGGCTGCGGGGGCGCTGCTCGCTCACGAGCCGGGCGCCGAGGAGCTCCAAGCAGCCCTCATGGCGGTCCCCAAGGCACACCAGACGGCGCCGTCTCTAGTCGCAGCCAACCAGGCCGCCGGCCACATAGGCGGTCGCCTCGCGGATCGCCTCGGCGCAACGCCCCAGGCCAGGATCGCCTTCGCAGAGAGCATGCTCAGCGCGCCCAACCTGCGGGAGTATCTCCTCCCCAACTCCAAGGAGGCCTCGGAGGCCAGGGTCCTGACCCTGCGCGCGCTGGCGAAGAGCTTCGAGAGAGTGGATCCGGAGGCCGCCAAGCTCGCGAGGGCGCGGGCGGACGGGCTGGAGCAGGAGTTCCAGGCAGCGCGCAAGAAGCAAGGCCGGCGCCTGCGGGCCCTCTTGGAGGCAGCCAGAGCTCGCGCGAACGACCGCGACCTGGAGTCAGCCCTGGCCAAGGCTCGCGAGGCCTGCACCCTGGCACCCGATCGAGGGATCGCCTGGGCCGCCTACGCTGACCTCTCGCTGCGCATGCGTCAGCCGCGCGAGGCCCTGCGCGCCAGCGCGTGCGCGGCCTGGCTCGACGAGGACTTCCTCCCCTTGTTCTTGATCTGCCTGCGCTACCTAGACAAGACCGGGGCCAGTCAGTTCGGCGACGCTCCGCCCCGACCCAAGGGGCCGGGCCTAGGCGCGCTGCTCGAGACCCTCCAGCGCCTCCTCGGTGACCCCTCGAGTTCGGAGCTGACCAAGACGGTCCACCAAGAACTGTCACTGCTTGACACGATCTATCCAGACCAGCTCGTGATCGCCTCCCTCATGGGCCACTACGACGTCGAGCGGAGCAAGTTCGATCGGGCCCTGCTTCCCCTCCACTACCTCGCTCGCGTCAGGCCCGACCAGCCGCCGTTCCACTTCCTAGCTGGGGCGGCTGCGGCGGGGCTGAGGGACCCCCAGAGCCAGCCTTACGGCGACACCCTCGCGGTCCTGGCTCTCCGCCAAGCCGCGGCCATGAAGCTCGACTTCGACGAGGGAGTGTTCCCTCAGCGACTCCGGGCCTCGAAGGCTTGGGCCTGGGTCAGCCCGGGCCACCCCCTCGACCCCAGCAAGAAGTGAGCGCTCCCTAGGGAGTCCCCACCGCGCCAGCGAGCCCTGTCCGGAGCCGACCGTCGCGTCGGAGTCGATCTCGAAGCGTCGCGTAGTGACTGAAGCGGAAGGAGGCCCCGCTGCCGCTGACCTCGGTCCGGAGGTAGGAGGGGAGTCCGGCCTGCTCGTAGGCCCAGCCGTCGGTCTCCGAGTTGCCGATCCCGAACGCGACTTGGAGCCCGAGGGCTCGGAGCTCTTGGATCTTGCGGAGCTTGAAGGTCCCGTGCTCGTCCTTCTTCAGCTGACGCCGCTCTGCGCTCGTCCAGAGCCCGAGGTCGTTGTAGATCACGGGCCCGGCCGGGAAGGCGTGGCGCTTGAGGAAGGCCCGGGTCTGGGGGTCGAAGGTGTCGTCGCGCGCCGTGAGGTAGACGATCTGGTAGCGGCTCGCGAGCTCACGCAGGAGCTGGGGCGAGTCGGCGTAGGCCTTGGCGCGGCCACCGAGCAGAGGGACTTGCCACTCGGGGAGGTCGGAGATCGTGCCGTCGATATCGACGATCACCAGCGGCCTCTGGGGATCGAGGACCCACATGGATCCCCGGGCCAGCGCGCTGGGCGAAGCCAGCTCGGCTTCGAAGCCATAGACCCCCGGCGCGCTCGGCGCGGGCGCGCGAACGATCGCCATGCCGTCGAAGTCGGTCCGGACGGTGCCGCTCAGCCCGCGAAAGCGGTAGGTCGCTCGCTTGAAGCGGAGGTCCGGCCGCCAGAGTCCGCCATAGCGAGAGCGCTCGAACTTCGTCCCGAGCTTGACTGAGCGACCTGGGGTCGTGATCGCGTCATGGGCCACGGCGAAGGTCTGGGCCGTGGCGAAGGAGGCCGAGAGCCCAACGAGAGCCAACGAGAGCAGAACTCGCCCAGGTGGCGAGCGATGGAGAGTGCGCGTCATGCCCACCCGAGCGCAAACTCATGGCCAAGGAAGCGCACCCAGCGTCAAATGACTTAGGGCACCGGGTCGGTTCACCGTCGAACCCAACTCCAGAACTGGGAAAGGCTCGCTGGGAGGAGGCCAGACACTGAGCCTCCCGCGTCGTGGTCGAGCTTGCGTTGCAACACTTCCAGGCCCTTTGCGTCTATGAGCTTGGAGCGGGGACATGCGGATCGTAGGCAAGCGTCTTGGGGGAGGGCGACTCGGAATCTTCGCTTGGTGCGTCGTCTCTCCGCTGCTCCTCGTGGCATTGGCTCACGGGCAGCCTCGTGCGGAAGCAACAAGAATCCACTTCGAGAACCAGGAGGAGGGAGCCGAACTCTCGCTCGAAGGACGAATCCCTAGGGTTCCACCGGGGACCTGTCTCTACGTCCGAGCTCAGGTGCGCGAGGCCGGGTCCCACAGAGAGATTGCGTTCTTCATGCGGCGCCTGGAGTCTGAGCATTTTCGGATTCGGAAGCTCTTTCGGTACCAGAGACTCGCGCCCCGCGAGTATTGGGTGCGATTGGAGTTGACCCTCTCGGCCCAGCCCCCAGAGATCGCGAGCTTATTGATGAAGGAGTGGGGTCTCTGCCGCGACGCCAACGTGGTCCTGACTTCGAGGCACTTCCGCTTGGGGACACTCGAGGAGGAGGCGGCGCTTCATATCGCGACCCTGGGGCACCTCGTCTGGTTTTCTCGCGTTGCAAAGGAAATGGTGGCCCTCGCTCGGAGCAAGGTGACTCCACCTGAGGCAAGTGACGCCAAGGCGTGGAATGCGATCAGGAGGAGTCTGGGAGAGGAGGTTAGAGGCCGCTTCACGAGACCCTTCGAATGGCGTGTGAGGTCCTTCGTGGCTCTTCACGAGGCTCAGGCGGTCGGCCAGCTACGCACCATCATGAATGGGCTTGGACCCGCGCTGAAGGACTACGGCCGGGGGAAGGCTTCTCGGGGCAGTGCTCGGCTTAGTCGGATCGAGGCTCAGATCCAGGTGCTCGAGGCGGATCTCCTGAGGAAGGTGCCGGAAAGTGTCTCGCTTAGAGTTGAGGCTCCTAGCAAGTTGGGGCCGGCGGATCCCAACCTCACCCAGCCTCCTGTTCATAGAGTCGACCCAGACCCCCCCCCACTTCCAGAGGCTCTTGACTTCACTCAGCCGGAACCGGCGTCGGGTCGTTGGGCGGTTCCGAGCCTGGCCCTCTTCTTGGTTTTGGGAATGGGCTTCATGCGGAGGGGAGCGCGCGGGAGGGGAGAAAGCGCCTAAGCGGCCTGCACTGCGTCCTTGGCCTGATCCACCCCCTGCGCGTCGATCATTCCCTGAATGGCCTCCTGGATCACCTCAGGCTGCTCGACGAGGGCAGCGTGGCTCCCCTCCTCGAGGACCAAGAGCTCCGCGTTGGGCAGGAGGCGCGCGGCTTCTTCGGACTTGAAGAAGGGCGTGAACAGGTCCCACTCGCCGGCCACGACCAGGGTCGGGGCCTGAATTCGGTGGAGGTAGGGAGCCGCGTCGTGGCTAGCCATGCGCTCCGCCATGCGGAAGAAGACCAGGGGCGGGAAGGCCGCGAAGTGGTCTAGGTAGCGGTTGAGGTCGTAGTCCTGCATTCGCTCGGGGTGGACCAGGCGGCTCAAGCGAGCCAGGCGGCGCAGGATCGGGCGAACGCGGCGGCTGCCGATGAGCTTTCGCTGACCGTCGGCGAGGAAGTGCGGGATTCGCGTGGCGAGGGCGTGGCCAATGAAGAACCCTGCCAGCGAGGTCATCTCCATGTTGAAGAAGGTGTGCACCGGCCGTCCCGTCGTCCCGAGCATGGGGACCAGCATCGCCGCTCGCTCAGCGTGGCGGTTGGCGAACTCATAGACGACTTGGCAGCCCATGGAGTGGCCGAGAACGATCGCGCGCTCGTGCCCGAAGGCGTCTAGGACCCGCGCCATGTCGTCAGCCATGGACTCCATGGTCAGGTCGTCGAGGTCGCGCGGATACTCGCTCTCACCGTGGCCGCGATAGTCCCAAGTGATCACCGGGCGCGAAGGCGAGAACTGCCGCTCCACGTGGTGCCAGAAGATCGTGGCGACGCCGATCCCGTTATTGCAAATGATCGGGACCCCGCTGGCGTCAGGGCCGCGAGTCTCGCGCGCGTAGAGGCGCGTGCCGTCCCCCGCGATCACCCTTCGTTCGCTTCGCGTCCGCATGCGCCAGCCTCCTTGGGGAGAGTGTGACCGATCGGCGCGCCTCGCGCACGTCCTGCCGAGGGGCGGCAAGTGAGCCTGCTCAGGCCTTTGAATCACATCTCGCCGAGCGCGACCCTCAGAATGGCCCGCGATGTCCCCGGCGACGAAAAAGCCACCCCCCCAGGCTCTCAACCCCAGGGCTCGATCCGCTAACCTAGAGGTCCTGTGACGGACACCTCTCCCCTCTTCCATGTCGCGCTCCTCGAGCCCAAGATCCCCCCGAATACGGGGAACATCGGTCGCTTGGTGTGCGCCTTCGGCGGACGGCTGCACCTCGTGGGCGAGCTCGGGTTCTCGACGGAGGATCACGCCTGCCGCCGGGCCGGCCTCGACTACTGGCCGCACCTCGACTGGCGCAAGCACGCCGACCTCGAGGCCCTCGAGGCCGACCTCGGCCCCTCGACGCGCGTGTTCGCGTTCTCGACCCGCGGCGAGCAGAGCTACAGCGAAGTCAGCTTCCAACGAGGTGACTGCCTCCTCTTCGGCGACGAGCTCAAGGGCCTCCCGGACGCGGTCCTGGCGCGCTTCCAAGGGCTGCGGATCCCCCTCCGCTCGCCCAAGGTCCGAAGCCTGAACCTCGCCAACGCGACCGCAATCGCGAGCTCCGAGCTCGTGCGCCAGCTGGGACACCCCGACGCTCTGGGTCCCAAGCGGCCTCAGGGTCCCAAGCAGCTCCTCTCGACCGCTGAGGCTCCCTCCTAATGCAGGTCGAGGTAACCGTTCGTCAGGGCCGCGAGTTCGGCCGCCGCTACGTGATCCGAATCGGCCAGCGCTTCGTGCTCGGCCGAGGCCGGGACGTCACGGTTCGCGTCCAAGACGAGAAGGTCTCCCGGCGACACGTCGCCCTCGAGCTGAGCCCCGACGGCCTCCAGGTCACCGACCTCGGGAGCCGAAACGGGAGCTTCCTCGACGGCCGTCAGCTCAAGGCTCACGAAGCCCGCGTGGCCCACGCCGACGACGTCCTCCAGATCGGCGACCACGTGTTCCAGCTCACGCTGACCGGCGTCGACGACCGAACCAAGCGCGAGCGCGCGCGGACGCGTCGCCTCGACGAGCCCCTCCTCCCGCGCGACGAGTTCGAGATCCTGGGCGAGATCGGTCGCGGCGCGACGGGTCGGGTCTACGCAGCGCACCAGAAGCTCCTCGGGCGGAACGTCGCGATCAAGGTCCTCCGCCAAGACATTGACCCCGACGACGAGAGCCGGGCCCGCTTCATGCGCGAGGGGCGGGTGTGCGTCAAGGTCGACAGCCCCTTCGTGGTCGACGTCCACGACGTGCGCCTGGCCGACGGACGGATCTACCTGATCATGGAGCTGATCAACGGGCTCTCGGTCAAGGACCGCCTCTTTGGGGGCCCGATGGCGGTCCCCGAGGCGATCCAGATCGGCGAAGAGGTCGCCCTGGGCTTGGCCGCGGCGCACAACGTCGGGATCATTCACCGCGACATCAAGCCGGCCAACATTCTCCTGACGCCCGAGGGCCGGGCCAAGCTGGGCGACTTCGGGATCGCCAAGGAGCTCGACGCCCTCGAGTCCCTGACCGCGACCGGCGAGGGCCTGGGGACCCTGGCCTACGTCTCGCCCGAGCAGGCGACCGAGGCCAAAGAGGTCAACTTCAAGACCGATATCTACTCCTTGGGCGCGACCCTCTATCACATGATCGCGGGGCGGCCGCCCTTCCTCCCCTCGAGCGCCAAGGTCCTCCTCGAGATCCTCGACGAGCCGGCGCCCTCGATCCTGATCTACCGCCCGGACTGCCCGCGCCCCGTGGCCGACGCCATAGCGGGCATGCTGGCCAAGGATCCCCTCCGGCGAAGCCCCGAGAACGCCCCCGCTGTGGCGAGCCTCCTCCGCTCCTTGCGGCGCGAGCTCTACCCCAACCACCAGCAGCACCCCGAGTGGACCCTCTCGGACTCAGGCGAGGGGACTCGCCCGGGCGAGGAAGATCAGCGCGAAGAGAGCTTCTAGGAGCACTCAGCGGGGACTCCCGGTGCTCTCCCGGTTAAAAGTGTGAGCCAGAGCGCGAGCCATGGGGGTGCAGCGTGACCCCCGAGTTCTTCGAGGGACCTGAGAAGAAGTTCGAGCTCGTCCTCGAGGAGGGGCGAGGCTCCCTGCGCGACATTCCCCGCTCCGACTGGGAGCGCGTCGTCCGGGCCGCGCGAGCTCAGGTCCTCTCGGTCTGCTCCAGCGATCGCCTCGACAGCTACCTCCTCAGCGAGTCCAGCCTCTTCGTCAGCGACAGACGTTTGACCATGATCACCTGCGGGCGGACCCGCCTGGTGGACGCCGTGGACGCGACCCTAGAGCTGATCGGGGGCCCGGACGCAGTCGGGTTTCTGGTCCTGGAGCGCAAGAACGAGCACTTCCCCCACGCCCAGCCGACCTCCTTCGAACAAGACGCCGTTCGTCTGAGCAAGGTCTTCCCGGGACGGGCCCTCAGCTTCGGCTGCGCCGACAGCCACTGCGTCCGGCTCTGGCATACCACTAAGCCCCACGAGTTGTCAGCCGGCGACGCTACGGTCGAGGTCCTGATGCACGGGATCGCGCCTGAGGTCGCGAGCTCCTTTCACGGTCTCGACTGCCTGGCGCAGGCGCGGGCGACGGGCGTGACGACGGTCCTTCCGGGATTTCAGGTCGACGATCACGCCTTCGACCCCGCGGGCTACTCCCTGAACGCGATCCGCGGCGAGACCTACTACACCTTTCATGTGACCCCGGAGGAGATCGGGAGCTACGTCAGCTTCGAGACCAACGCCGACCCCGAGACCCACCCCCCGGCGGACGTGATTCGGCGCGTCGTCGAGATCTTCCGCCCCGAGAGCTTCGACGTCCTGAGCTTCGCCAGCGACCCCCTCGAGACGGGAGACCTCTCACCCCTCGGCTACTCGCTCCGCAAGCACGTCGAGGGCGACGTGGTCGGCTACGGGGTTCGCTTCGAGCACTACTTCCGGCCGCCGGAGGGTCCCGAGCGCGCGATCGAGATCCCCCTCGGCTGAGGGGCTCAGGGCCAGGCGTCGTCGCCCCGGAGCGCGTCGAGTTCTGCGACGACCTTGCTCAGGGCCTGCTTCGCCTTGGCTGAGTCCACTCCCAGCAGATCGTGGATGCCCTGGACTCGGGGCTTCATGACTCGGACCGCCGCTGCGAGCTCTCGGTCTTCGGCGCTGTAGCGACCGAGGGTCGAGAGGGCCGCCTGGACGTGAACTCGGGCGCGCGCCTCGGAGCTGAACTCCAGCAAGGCCAGGCGGAGACGCCACCCCGGCTGCCCTGGCTGGTGGTCAACCAGGCGAGCGACGTAGTCATGGACGTCTGCGCCCTCGCGGTCCAGATCCCAGAGGATCGAGACCATGAAGGTGTGAGTGGTCACCGAGTCGGGGCGCTGGACCGAGAGGATCTGACGCGCGTCGCTGAGGGCCCCGGCCGAGTCTCCAGCCCCGCGGCGCGCCCGCGCGCGAGCGCTCCGGACGAAGGGATCTGGGTCTAGGGCCAGGCTAGCGTCGAGGTCGAGGACGGCCGCGGCGAACTCCTCCCGATACAAGCGGGCTCGCCCCCTCAGGCTGAGCACGCGGGCCCGTCGGAACTCGCTGAGGCCCGCTTCTCCGAGGATGAGCTCCGCCTCACGCAGGAGCAGGTCTAAGTCTCCGCGGCCGTGGAGGAGGCAGCCCAGGCGCAGGACGCGCAGCTCGAGGCGGTCCCCTCCGCCGAGCTCCAGGGCCCGCTCGACCAGGGGGAGCAGAGCACGCTGAACCCTGCCGTCGTGCTCGCGACTGGCCCAGCTCGCGAGCCGCGCGTGGAGCGCCGGCGAGTTGGGGTCGAGGTCAGCCAGCGCTGTCGCAAACCTCAAGGAGGGCCCGTAGTCGCCCCCGTGCACGAAGGGGAAGCTGGGGACGAGGTCCGCCAGCTCAGTGGGCGCGTAGCTCCGCTGGGGGTCGAGGACCCTGATCAAGCCCGCCAGATTCGCGCCGCGCTCTGCTTGCTCGGGGGAGAGGCCCTTGGTGTTCCCCGCGCTCAAGCCCAGCCCTCGGAGTTCCGCGACGAGGTCCGTGGCCTGCTTGGAGCGCGCCTCGGGTTCGTAGTTGCCCTCGAGCCCTTCCAGGCAGGCGTGGCAGGGGGCGTAGCCAGCCTGGATCGCGCGCACCTCGAGGTCGCTCTTCCTGAACGCCTTGACGCGGCGCTGCTTGAAGGCCGCGAGGGCCTCGCGTCGTCGTCGCTCGACGCGATCCAGCTCGATCGAGAGGTCGTGGAGCTTGATCGCCCAGCGGAGGTCCATGGGCAGCGAGGACAGGCTCTGACTGCGGCGCTTGGCGGTCGCGAAGCGCCGCTCCCGAACGAGGGCGCGCAGCTCCTCGATCGCCTCCGCTCTGTCCGCGGCCGGATCTGGCCCCAGGGAAGCCGAGGCGCTCGGCGAGGGCCCCTCGCCCCCGCTCCGCCAGGTTGCGTCCGACGCGGACAAAGCAACCAGGCCGCCGAGGGCTAAGAGACCCAAGCCGATCCAGAGCGGAGCCTGCGAGGGCGGAGGAGCCTCGAGCGTCCCTTGGCAGAAGCGCTCGAGGTCGAGGGCCAGCTCAGCGGCGCTGGGGTAGCGCTCCGAGGGGACCTTGGCCAGAGCTCGGAGGCAGACGGCCTCGAGGGCCGGGGGGACGCCCTCTTGGAGGGAGGAGGGTCGCGGGGGAGCGTCGCTCACGACCGCAGCTAAGACTGAGATCAGGCTCCCTGAGAAAGGCGGCCTCCCGCACAGGCCGCGGTAGAGGATCGCTCCCAAGGCGTAGACGTCGCTCCGCGGATCGACGCTTCGCGCGTCCACGACCTGCTCGGGAGCCATGTAGGCGGGGGTGCCCAGGACCTCGCCCGTCGCCGTCAGGCCCGCCTGGGTCGCTCCGCTCACGAGGCCCAGATCCACGATCCGGGGCTGACCGTCGTCTCCCAGCAAGACGTTGGCGGGCTTGAGGTCGCGGTGGACGAAGCCGCTCTCGTGAAAGGCGCTCAGCGAGCGCGCGACCGTCGCGAGCACCCGGGCCAGCTCAGCGGGAGAGAGGGCGTCGATCTGCGACTCCAGCTCGGCGCCCTCGACGATCTCCATGACGTAGTAGGGCGAGCCGCGGTGAGTCCCAGAGGAGTGGATCTGAACGAAGCCCGGGCGCTGGCCGACGCGCGCGGCGGCTTCGGCCTCGCGTCGGAAACGCTCGGTGTCGGCTTCGCCGTCGAGGTCACTGAGGAGGACCTTGAGCGCCAACTCCCGACCCGTGCGGGTCTCCAGGACTCGATACACGGCCCCCATGCCTCCTTGGCCCAGGAGACCGAGGACCCGATAGTCGTCGCCGACGACCTCTCCCGGCTCGAGCGCCTCCCCCCAGGTCGGACCTGAGCTGGGGGTCCCAGGTTCACGCGGAGCGTGGCTGGCGAGGATCGCCGCCAGCTCGCGATCCGGAATGAGTCCTCGAGCGACGAGGATATCTGCCAAGCGCCGCCCGCTCTGGCGGGACTCAGCCAGGCAGGCCTGGAGGACCGGGAGCTCCAGCCTCCGGCTCCCCAAGAGGAGCCGCGCCAGCCACGTGTCGGGACCGTCTCGAGTCGCCGGGGTCACCCTGCAGAGGATACGCCACCCCCCTCCCGCTTCCGGGGGGGTGCTTCAGGGAGCCTGTCGGGTGCCGAGCCTGCTGGGCTGAAGGAAGAGCGGATCGCAGCGTAAGCTGGGACCTGGAAGGCACACGCCATGAAGCTCCCAGCTCGCCTCGGTCTCCTGCTCCTGGTCTTGGTCGCCCCCCTCCACGGCGACGACCTCAAGGACGAGCTCCGAACCTACAAGCGGAGCGTGACCCGCCCCGCGCTCTACATTCGGACCCTCGCCATCGAGAAGGTCGCCAAGACCCGCGAGGCTGCGGCCCTCAAGCTCCTGACCAAGCGCTACAAGCGGGCCGAGGACCCCAGCGATCACGTCAGCTACCTCCTGGCTGGGATCTCGGCCGAGCAGTTCACCGACCCCGAAGAGCACGGTCAGATCTGGCGGAAGTGGCTCAGGAGCTCGAAGAAGTCCAAGGACGCCTGGCTGTGGTTTCTCGGGCAACGCCTCCGGACGAAGTGGGGCGAGGCCGAGGCGGTCCGGATCCAGCTGAGCGCCAAGAAGACGACTGCCTTCCAGAAGGCAGCCACGATCCTGGCTCTCGGAAACGTGGCTCCAGGCGAGGAGACCTTGGCGCTGGTGCCTGAGCTCTTGAGCCCCAAGGCGCTCAAGAAGGCCAAGCCGCACCAGCGCGCCGCGCTCCAGTCGGCCTGCGCGGTGGCCCTCGTCAAGAGCAGAGGTTCCCTCGGCAAGGAGGTCTTCCGCGCGGCGGCCTTAGCTGTGATCGACCAGATCGACGACGAGGCGACTCACGAGCACAGCCGCTGGGTGATCGCGCGCCACCTGGCCCGGGCCCTCGGCGTCTCGAAGCTCTACCTCAACGGAGAGCCCTGGCGAACGGCCCTGGGAGCCGCGAGCGCCAAGGCTCAGCAGGGCGAGGAGCCTCGCCCGGGCTCGACACGACTCCGCCCAGTCGGGCTCAAGCCTGGCGCCACGATCCCGCGCTTCCTCGGGATCGAGGGGACCGGGACCCGGATCGCGTTCGTGATCGACTGCAGCGACTCCATGCTGACCCCCCTCAGCGAGGCCGAGAAGGAGGACCTCAAGCGCGGGCCCAAGCGGGAGGTCACGGGCTCGGACAAGAGCGCTAAACAAGAGGGAGCCAAGGACGAGGCCAAGGAGGAGGAGCGGGAGGACCCCCTCTCGGCGCTCCCCTGGGACACGATCAAGACCCGCTTCGACGCCGCCCGCGAGGCGCTGATCCTCTCTCTCGAGTCGCTCGGCTCGAACATGGACTACGTCGTGATCACCTTCGGGACCGAGGCCGAGGTCTTGGGCCAGGGCCTCGTGACCGCGACCGACTCCAACCGACGTAAGACCGTGGCCGCCCTCCGACGCATGCGAACCCTCCCCGGCGACGCCAAGCGTCCTCACGGGCGCCTCAAGGGCTACACCAACCTCCACGGGGCCCTCCTCGACGCCTACCAGGTCACCGACCAAAGTCCCATGGAGACATATGAGCACGTCGATCCGCGCGGCTTCGTCCAGGGCGTGGACACGATCTTCGTCCTGAGCGACGGCGCGCCGAGCTGGGACGACTTCGACTGCGTGGACGTCAACGACCTCGACATGACCTCCGGCGACCCCGAGTCAGGGCACCAAGGGAAGAAGGTCCCGACCCTCAACTTCTATGGGCCCTACATCTTCCCGCGACACCTCCTGCGCGACCTGGTCCGGCTGAACATGTTTCGCCGCGTCGAGGTCAACTGCATTGGGATCGGCGAGGCGAACGCCAGCCTCCTCGAGGCCATGGCCAAGATCGGAGGCGGCGAGTTTCGCAGCATTAGCCCGCGCTAGAAGGGCCTCCGCCAGACTGGCGCTCCTCGTTGGAGGGGATCCGTGCCCGGGGGACACTCGTGCTCCGAGGAGGAGCCCATGAGTGACCCAGTCCTGAGCAGCTTCGCTGTGGCCAGCGCCCTGACCCACGTCGAGGAGGGGCGCTATCAGGTCCAAGTCGACCCCTCCTGGTTCCAGGGGCCGGGAGCCTTCGGAGGCTTGACCGCGGCTTGGCTCTTGCGCGCCATGACTCACCTCGTCGACGCCCCGGAGCGACGGCCCCGCGAGCTGAGCGGGAGCTTCTGCGCCCGGATCAAGGCGGGCCCGGCCGAGATCGAGACCCGCGTCATGCGCGCTGGGCTGAACGTGAGCTTCGTGACTGCGGAGCTCCGCCAGCGCGGCAAGGTGGCCGCGACCGGGAGCGCGGTCTTCTCAGCTTCGCGTCCGGCTGGGCTGGCCTTCGCCGACCTCCCGGCGCCGTCGGTTCCCGCCCCTGAGGACTCACCGCTCTGGGACCTTCCAGGCGGCTTGCCGGCCTACACCGAGCACTTCGAGATTCGCCACTGTCTGGGAGTCCAGCCTCTGCACGGGGCCGGGACGGAGGCCGGAGTTTGGGTCCGGAGTCGGGTCCCCGGCCCGGTGGATCCGCCCCTCGCAGCGGCCCTCCTGGACAGCTTCGCGCCGGCCTTCTTCACACGTGTCTCCGAGCGACGTCCTGCAGGGACCGTCGCCTGGAGCGTTCACTTCCTGGCCGACCTTCCGCGACTCGAGACGCCCAGCGACGCCTTCCACCTCCTACGCGTCCGCTCTCCCATGGCCGTGGGCGGCTACAGCTCCGAGGACGACGAGCTCTGGACCCCCGACGGCGTCCTGATCGCCCGAGCCAGGCAGCTGGTGGCGGCGATCTAGCCCCGGCCAGAACAAGAATCTGAACGCTTGGTGTGAATTTGTGCAGGTTTAAGCCCCTGTTGGGCCAGGGCTTCTGGCCGCCCAGGCATAAGCTTGTTGCGGTTTTAGTTGCAAACCTAGACACGCACGTCTAGGTTTCGTGCTCACCGGAAGTTCCCAACAGGAGTACCCATGCTCAGCACGCAATCCTTGCGAACCCTCGCCCTAGCGACGTCCCTGACCGCTCTCGGCGCCTCGACCGCCCTGGCTCAATGCTGCGGAGACGAAGCCAAGGCGCCCACCGAGACGGTCAGCGCCCGAGACGTGGTCGACACCGCCGTCGCGGCAGGCTCGTTCAAGACCCTCGCCAAGGCCCTGGGCGCCGCCGACTTGGTCAAAGCCCTCAAGGGCAAGGGCCCCTTCACGGTGTTCGCGCCGACTGACGCCGCCTTCGCCAAGCTCCCCAAGGCGACCCTAGCCTCGCTTCTCAAGCCGGAGAACAAGGCACAGCTGACCGAGATCCTGACCCTCCACGTCGTGGCCGGAAAGGTCGACGCCAAGACCGCCCTCAAGCTCGGCAAGGCTAAGGCCCTCAACGGGGAGACCCTCGAGATCGAGCTCTTCGAGGGCTCGCCACAGGTCAACGGAGCCAAGATCACGGCCACCGACATCATGGCGACCAACGGCGTGATTCACGTGATCGATACCGTGCTCCTGCCTTCCAAGAAGGCCGCTCCCAAGCAAATGGACATAGTCGACACCGCCGTCGCGGCGGGCTCGTTCAAGACCCTCGCCAAGGCCCTGGGCGCCGCCGACTTGGTCAAGGCCCTTAAGGGTAAGGGCCCCTTCACTGTGTTCGCGCCGACCGACGCCGCCTTCGCCAAGCTCCCCAAGGCGACCCTGGCAGCGCTCCTCAAGCCGGAGAACAAGGCCAAGCTGACCAAGATCCTGACCCTCCACGTCGTGGCCGGAAAGATCGACAGCAAGACCGCCCTCAAAGTCGGCAAGGCCAAGACCCTCAACGGCGAGACCCTCGAGATCACGGTCACCAAGGGCGTCGCGCGAGTCAACGGCGCCAAGCTCGTCAAGACCGACATCATGACCAGCAACGGCGTGATCCACGTGATCGACAGCGTGATTCTGCCCAAGCCAGAGGTCGCCATGGCTCCGATCCACGGCCTCCAGGTCCCCAACATTGACGGTCAGCACGTGTCGCTTGGCGACTACAAGGGCAAGGTCGTCTTGATCGTGAACACGGCTTCGCGCTGCGGCTACACCAGTCAATACGCTGGCCTCGAGAAGCTCTACAAGCACTACGAGAGCCGCGGGCTGGTCGTGCTCGGCTTCCCCTCCAACGACTTCGGCGGACAGGAGCCCGGGAGTGAGGCCCAGATCAAGGCCTTCTGCGCCACTAACTACGGCGTGACCTTCCCCATGTTCGCCAAGGTCAAGACCCAGGGCGCCCACGCCGCTCCCCTCTACAAGCTCCTCAGCGAGAGCAAGGGCAAGGTGACCTGGAACTTCAACAAGTTCCTCGTCGGACGCGACGGGCAGATCATTGCCCGCTTCGGCTCCAGCACCCAGCCCATGAACAAGGACCTGACGGACTCGATCGAGGACGCCTTGGGTCCCGAGCGGAGCGCCTCCGCCAAGCGCTACTTCAAGTAACGATCTCCCCCGCCGTCCGCCCCTATTCCCCCTTCCCCCCTGGGGCGGACGCGCGTGGGGAGTTCACCCACCCGCGCGCGGCCTCTCGCGCACCGCTAAGACCCCACGCTTGCCCGTCCTTTCCCCTCCGAGACCCCCGGGGTCGGGCGAGCGTGGGAACCAAAAGGCAAACCCTCCGTGCTCTCGCGCGGAGGGTCTTGTCATTCCGGAAGGGTCCTTGGCTAGAAGGTGCTTCGGCTCCGGAGGTGATCGAGGGTCATTTGGAGGACCTCTGGGAGGTGGTTGACCAAGCCATAGTGGTTGACGTCGTACCACTTGATCTGGGGGCGCCCGTAGGCGTTCCAGAGCTTGTTCGTCGCCGCCGGGGGCACGATCTTGTCCTTGCGGCCGTTGACCATTAGGACGTCCGCCGGGTGGACGCGCTCCGCGAAGGTCAGGGGGTCGACGTCCCTAAAGACCGCCCCGAGCTGCTCCTTGCTGACGCCGAGGTGGTCGAGGAGCTCTTGCGACTCCTTGAAGGAGTTGATCATTTCGTCGAGGCCCCCTCCGCCAAGCAGGAGAACCGTCCTGCGCAGACGAGGGTCGATCCCCTTGGCGACGGCGGTCACGAAGGCCCCCAGGCTGACGCCGACGGCCCCGACTTGGTCGTCTGCGACCTCGGGGCGCGAGCGGAGGAAGTCGCTGGCGCGGATCACGTCGAGGGCAGCTTGCTGGAAGCCGGCGCTCGCGATATCCGGTCCTAGGCGGACGAAGCCCTGCTTGGTCCCCTTGACCTGGCGCTTGCCGTAGTTGGGCAGCTCCAGGAAGAAGGCCGCGACCCCGTTGCTCGCCAGGTGCTGAGCCAAGAGGACCTCTGCGTCAAAGCGCCCACCCAGGTGGTGGACCACGACCGCGGCCGGGACCCTCGCGCCTGGCTTGAGCCCTTTGGGCTCGAAGTAGAGGCCGGTCACCGTGCCCCAGCGCTCCTGGCGGAGCGAAGGGAAGCGGACCCCGTATTGGGTGTAGCTTCGTGTTGCCTTGGGCTCGCCGAGAGTGACCCTGAAGCTGCCGGCCTCAGAGCGGTAGGCCTCGAGTTGGGCCCGGGGGCCGATCTCGAGCCGAGTCGGGAGGGCTGGACTCTGGGCGGTGTGGACCGTGGGGTCGGCGGAGGCGGTCGCCCCCAGGCTCCAGGAGAGGACGCAAGCAGCCAGGATCGATACGCGCACAGGGACTCCTCGAGGCTGAGCCTCAGGCCAGCGACGATAGCGAGGCCGGAGCCCAAAGGCGAGGGTTCTCCAGGCCTTCAGCGGGCCGACTACTTGCCGAGGGGGACCAAGGCCACGCCACCAGGGCGATCTTCGACGCGGCAGTCGACGCCTGCCGCGAGGGTCTCGACGACTTTGCGCCACGGCGTCTCGCGAAAGTTAGCCTCGACGACCCGGTCCTGGACGCTCTCGGGGACCTCTATGGTCCGGTCGCACATGCTGGCGACGATCTCCAAGAGCCGCCCGAGGGCGAGGCCCTCGAGGCCGAAGGTGATCTGCTCTCGCCGCGCTCTGAGTCCTCACCCTAGCTAGCGTGGCACCTCGCGGTATCTCCATTCGCAGTTGGCCACGTGGGAGCCCTTGGGTTGCTTCATGTGCACCCTCAAGCGCAGGCGGGAGCTCTGGAGTCGGCCCTCGTTGAAGGAGGCCTCGAGGGACCCGCTGGACACATCTTCCAGGACCCCGTCAGTCTCGGTCGGGAGCTGCTCCCAGCCGCTGAGCTCCCCTAAGACCTCGGAGCCCTCCAGGCGGCAGTCGAGGGTCACGCGAATCCGCGCCTCGTTGGGCTGGGTCGGCCAGAAGCGGATCGTCTGCTGCTGCTTCCAGGTGGCGCTCGGGCGGGCGGGGAGGACGTGGTGGGTGTTGTTGAGGACGTCCTCTAGGACCGAATCCTGGAGCAGCACGAGCACCGTCCGCGCAGTCGCTTGCTGGTGGGGAGGCGTGGCGTTGGTGATCGCCTCGAAGAGGCCACCGTTGAGGAGCTTGACGTGTCCGTCGGCCCCGAGCCGAAAGCTGAGCTGAACCTTCACAGCGGCTCGCATAGCGACCAACTGAGCTCCCCCTTGCTGCGAGTCCCAGGTCAGCGGGCTCTTCTTGGGGTTCGGGTTCGTCTGGGAGGTCAGGGCTCGCGTGATCCGGGCGCTGATCCGAGCGGGCGGCCCTCCTTCGCGGACCAAGGACTCCCCGGTCAGGAGGACCCGATAGACCTCGGGCCTGGCCTTGTGGGTGTGCTCGAGCCTGGCCACGGCCTCGATCTCCCAGGGGAAGGAGGCGCCCGTCGCGGGCCCCAGGCGGGGGGGCGGCGCCAGGGGCGTGCTCGAGGCTGAGGCCTGGGGCGCGGGCGAGGGCTCAGCGGCAGAGGCGGAGAGGCCGAGCCAGGTCGCGGTCGCGACGACGGCCAGGGCGACGGCGACAGAGAGCCCCGCGATCCGTCCCAGGTTGCCCTGGGGGACGGGCTCCGCGTGAATCGCAGCCTCCAGGGCGTCGGCGAACTCCTGAGCGTCGGGATAGCGCCCCTCGAGATCCCGGGTCAGGGCCCGGAGCACGACGGCCTCCACGGGGGGCGGAATCGTGGGGTCGAGCTTGCGGGGGGCCTTGATCGGAGCGACGGCGATCTGCCCGATCAAGAGGGGCAGCGTCGTCCCGTCGAAGGGGACTCGATCCGTCAGGACCTCGTAGAGCATGAGCCCCAAAGCCCACACGTCTGCCGGCGCCCCGGCCCGGGTCCCGGCGACCTGCTCTGGCGACATGTAGCGCGGGGTCCCGACCAGGGCGCCCGAGATGGTCAAGCGATCGAGGTCCGTGGCCGTGCAGAGCCCGAAGTCCGCCAGCTTCGCGTGTCCCCCGGCGACGAGCACGTTCTCCGGTTTGACGTCGCGGTGGACGATCCCCTGGGCGTGCGCCGAGGCCAGGCCGCGCGCTGTCTCGAGGATCAGCCGCAGGCGCTCTTCGCGCGGGAGCTGGGGCCAGGTCTCCTCGAGGGTCTGGGCTCCCTCGACCAACTCGTAGACGATATAGGGCGTGCGACCCGAGACCCCCGCGTCGTGGACCCGCACCACGTGAGGGTGCGAGAGCGAGGCCGTCAGCTCAGCCTCGCGCTGGAAGCGCTCGAGCTGATTCGCATTGAACTGGGAGTTGTTGAGCAGCTTCAGCGCGACCAGGCGTTCGCCGTCGCGCGCCTGGTAGACCGAGCCCATGGCCCCCTTTCCCAGGAGCCCGAGCAGTTCGAACCGACCGAAGCGTCGAGGTGCGTCCGCCATGCGCTGAGTATGACGCCTCCTGGCCCGCATCACGAGGAACTTCAGTCTGCGCGTTATGCGAGCATGGACTCGTGGACTTCACCGAGGCCGAACGCGCCCATGCTGCTGGTGAGCTCGAGCGAGCGGCCGAGCTCTATCGCGCCCTGCTCGCCCCCACGGCAGCAGCCGACCCGCAGGAGGCGGCTGCGGCCCGCAGTCAGCTCGGCGGCGTGCTCCAAGAGCTAGGTCGCCTGGACGAAGCTGTCAGCGAGCTCGAGGGAGCCGTCGCCGTGTTGGAGGGCAGCGACCTGGCGCGGGCCTGCAACCGGCTCGGCGTCGTGCACCGGCTGCGCGGAGACCTCGGCGCGGCCGGGGACTGCCACGAGCGAGCCCGAGCAGCTGCGGCCGAGGTCAGCGACCTAGCCCAGCAAGGCGTCGCGGTCCGCAACCTCGTCGAGGTCGCGGCCTCGAGCGGCGACGTCGCCCGCGCCGCAGCTTTGGGCGCTGAAGCGGCGCGCGTTCTGGCTGGCGCCAACGACCTCCGCGGACTAGGAGCGATCTGGCGCCGCCTCGGCGAGCTGGCCCTCGAGACCGGGCGCATCGAGGACGCCCTGCGCGCGGCAGAGGCGGAGGTGGGCTGCCGTGAGGGCCGAGCCCAGAGCCGTCCCCTGGCCAAAGCCGCGCGCTTGGCGCAGGTCTTGGGCCAAGAGCACGCCGCCCAGCGCTGCTGGAGCGCTCTCGAAGGGTTGGACCCTCGCGCCGCGGCCCTGGGCTCTGCTGATCTCGCCCTCAGTCAAGGTCGTCCAGGGACAGCAATCGAGATCCTGGCTCGACTCGACGTGGCAGACGACGAGCTCCTGGCGCGCTGCGACCTGGCGCTCCTCGACGCCTACGTCTACGAGTCCGATCCGCTCCGAGCGGTCCGCGAAGAGGTCGCCTCGGGCGAGGACCCAGTCCTGGGTGACGTGGCGCGCCTGGCTCAGCGGGCCCACCAGCGCGCAGCTCTGGCCGCGCGCGCCGCGCAGAGCGCCGACGCCCTGACGCGAGCCTCGACCACCTGCACCTTGGCTCGCGCCGGGGCGCACATGCGCCGGACCGAGGCCGCGAGGGCCAACGCCCAGGCCGCGCGCGAGCTGCTCCCCAGCGCGCCGAGTCCCCTGGACCTAGAGCGGACGCTGCGGGTGGCCCGCGAAGTCAGCGCGCTCCTGGGTGAGAGCGAGGGGCTCGAGGAGCTGGCGGCCGCGGCGCCCCCAGGGCAAGCTGCGCTGACCCTGGCCGTCGCCGGGCGCGTTCAAGTCGAAGCCGGAAACGTCGAGGCTGGACACGTCCTCTATGAGCGAGCCCTAGAGCTCGAACCTCAGGGAGCCCTGCGGGCGGACCTCGAGGCGCTCCGAGCCCAGCGCTCGAGTCCGCCTCGCGAAGCTGGCGCCCTCGACGCGCTCTTGAGCGCCAGCGAGGCCGCGGCCCGCTCACGCCTCGAGGAGATCTCTCCCGACGCGCTCCGCGACGCGGCCTTCGACCTCCTCCGACTCCAGGAGATCACCCGCGCCCTCAACAGCGAGCGGGACCAAGACGGGCTCCTGGCCCTGATCTTGGACACCGCCGTCGGCCTGACCGACGCCGAGCGCGGGTTCGTGGTCCTGGTGGGCGAGGGCGAGCGGGTCGCTTGTCGAGCTTCGCGTGACCTCGACCGGCGCGAGGTCGAGGCCCCAGACCGGCGCGTCAGCAACACCGTGGCGCGGCTGGCGATCGAGAGCGGCGAGCCGGTCGTGAGCGGTGACGCGAGCGAGGACGAACGCTTCACGAGCGCCGAGAGCGTGGCTGGCGAGCGCCTCTTGAGCGTGGTGTGCGTGCCCCTGCGGCAGCGCGGGCGCGTCGTCGGCGCCGTCTACCTCGACCACCGCGCCAAGCGCGGGCTCTTCGACCGACGCGCGGTCGCGCTCCTCCAGAGCTTGGCGGATCAGGCCGCGGTCGCGCTCCTCAACGCTCAGCGTGAGCAGGACGTGCGCCAGCGGGCCGAGGCCCTCGAGGGCGAGCAGGTTCGTCTGCGCGACGAGGTCAAGGCCAAGGCCGATCAGGTCGAGGACCTCCGCCAGCGCCTCGACGAGGCCGGGCGCCGGACTCGCCACCGCGAGATCCTCGGTGAGTCGCCCGCCATGCAGCGCGTGTTCGACCTGATCGACCAAGTGTCCAAGAGCGACGTTCCGGTCTTGGTTCACGGCGAGAGCGGGACGGGGAAGGAGCTCGTGGCGCGAGCGATCCACTACTCGAGCGCGCGCGCGACGGGGCCCCTGGTGAGCGAGAGCCTGGCCGCCATCTCCGACGAAATGGTCGAGAGTGAGCTCTTCGGTCACATGGCCGGCGCGTTCACCGGCGCCAACGAGGACCGTCCGGGGCTGTTCCGGGCCGCCAACACGGGGACGCTCTTCCTCGACGAAGTCGGCGACATGTCGGCGCGCTGCCAGGCGGTCTTGCTGCGCGTCCTCGAGACGAGCGAGGTCCGTCCCCTCGGCTCCGAGCGCTCCGAACCCGTCGACTTCCGCCTCGTGGCCGCGACTCACCGCGACCTGCCGGCCATGGTCCGCGACGGCGAGTTCCGCCTCGACGTGTTCTATCGCCTCCAGGTGATCGCCATCGAGCTGCCCCCCCTCCGGGAGCGAGTCGAGGACATTCCCCTCCTCGTTGAGCACTTCTTGAGCGCGACTCTTTGTGAACCAAGGACGTTTAGCCCCGAGGCTATGCGCAAGCTCCAGAGCTTCTCTTGGCCGGGCAACGTCCGCCAGCTGCGGAACTTCGTCGAGCGCGCAGCGCTCCTCAGCGAGGGTCCGACCATTGAACCCGACGCCCTCAGCTTCGGCTCGCCCTCAGAGACCCAAGACGCCATAGAGACTCTCGACCTCGCGCCCTGGTCCGACGCCAAGGAGGCCTTCGCGCGCCGCTACCTCAAGGCGATCCTCGAGCGGGTCGAGGGCAACGTGACCCAAGGCGCCGCCCAAGCGGGCATGCGCCGCCAGGCCTTCCAGCGCCTCCTCAAGCGCCACGACCTCGACGCCGAGAGCTGGCGGGTCTAGTCGCTTGATCTTGAACTCGGCTATCTAGCCTGGAATCACCAGGCTGGGAACCCGAGTCCAGAGTTGGTCTCCTGAGAGTCGCAGGCGCGTCCCTGCTAGAGTCCTAGGCTTGGAGTGAGTGGCGTGAATTCACAACCCAACCGAGACCAGCTCGAGAGGGCGGTCCACCACATTTGTCGTAACTCCGGTGCAAGAGTTGGCCCTGGGTTCTTCTCTGCGATCACTGAGGACCTCGCAGAGCTGCTCTGTTGCGACTTCGCCTTCGTGGGGGAGTTGGTGGAGAAGCGTGACGCGGTCCAGACGATCGCGATCTGGGGTCCTGAGGGAGCCGTCGAGCCCTTTCGCTATGAACTCCGGGATACACCTTGCGCGGTCGTCCTGGACTCGGGGAGCTGCGTCTACCCCGATCGCGTGGCAGATCTGTTCCCTAGGGACGAACTTCTCGCCAAGATGGGTATCCGCGGCTACCTGGGGCTGTCCTTCCGAGACGCCGAGGACTCTCCCTTCGGGATCGTAGTTTGCCTCTATCGGGCGCCGATCGAGGACGAGGACTTCGGGGTCTCGCTCCTTTCGCTCTTCGGCGGACGAATTGGTTCCGAGCTGGAGCGCCTCCGCGCCAAGCGGAGGGCCGACGAGTTCGAGGCCCGCGCGACGCGCGCTCAGCGATTGGAGAGCCTAGGCGTCCTCGCAGGTGGGCTCGCCCACGACTTCAACAATATCCTCGCGACGGTCCTCTCTAGCGCGGACCTGGCCGGCCTCGAGCTGCAGCCCGGGCACCCGGCGCGCGAGCACCTTGGCAGGATCCGGTTGGCTTCCTCGACGGCTGGGGAGCTCTGCCGTCAGCTCTTGGCCTATGCGGGGAGAGGGTCATTTCAGATCGAGTGCGCTCACCTCACGAGTCTCGTTCGCGATCAAGTCCGGCTCCTGCACACCACGCTCGGAGACGACGTTGAGCTCGAGCTCGAGCTCAGCGACGACCCTGGGGCGCTCGTCGACGTCGATCGCAGTCAGATCAACCAGCTCGTTCTCAACCTCCTGATCAACGCGTCGGAGGCGATCCAGGGGAGCGGCCGCTCGGGCCGGGTCAAGGTCGCTACTGGGCTTCGTGACTGCGGCGCAGAGGATCTCCGGACGAGCTACCTCCAGGCTGACGTGCCTCCCGGGACCTATGTGTTCTTGGAGGTCTCGGACGACGGCCCGGGGATGAGCGACGAGGTCAAGGCTCGACTCTTCGATCCCTTCTTTACGACCAAGTTTGCTGGGCGGGGGCTGGGGCTGGCCGCGATCCTCGGGATCGTGAAGGGGCACCAGGGGACGATTCGGGTCGAGAGCGAGGTCGGACGCGGGTCGTCGTTCCAGGTCTTGCTGCCGCTGAGCCAGGTGGCAGCGGTCCAGGATTCGAGGCCGGCGCTCGGCGATTGGAGTGGGTCAGGGCAGGCGCTCTTCGTCGACGACAATGACCTCCTGCGCGCAGTCGGGAAGCAAATGCTCGCGGCGATCGGCTTCGATCCGATCGTCGCGGAGGACGGGATCGCGGCTCTGGAGATCGTCGAGGCTCGCGGGCCCGAGCTGGTGTTGGTGGTCCTCGACCTCTCGATGCCGAGGTTGAGCGGCGAGGAGACCTTCGAGGCGATCCGCGAGCGCTACCCCGAGCTCCCAGTGATCCTCTCGAGCGGATATAGCGAACAGGACACCGCGCAACGTTTCGTGGGCCAGTCGCTAGCGGGCTTTCTCCAGAAGCCCTTCCGGATCGAAGACCTGCGCCAGTGCGCCTACGAGGCGCTGACCTCTTAGGCCCAGCTGGCCCCCTGACTTCTCTAGGGCGCGTTGAGTCTCCACGTGAGCATTCCAGCGGTCCTTCGTTTCGGATTCACTCCGTCTCACTGGCCTGCCCCAAAAGTGTTGCGCCCGTGAGGGCGGCTAAGTGCTTGAGCCGCGGACGATGGGCTTTGGCCCGCGCTTCGCGATTGGGTGACTCAACCTCACTGGAGTCACACATGAACAAGACGATTTCCCTCGGAGTCCTGCTCTGTGCCTTGGCCGCCGGCCAAGCGCAGGCCTACGACACGCACGGTCGCTGGAACCGCTCCTCGATCCCCGTCCCCTACCGCGTCAACAGCGCCAACATGCCCTACCCCGAGCTCGTCCAAGAGGCGGCTCAGCAGTGGTCCACCAACCGGGCCTTCGACTTTGGCTTCGCCTACAAGGGCGCGACCCAGAGCAGCGGGAACTTCACCGTTCACATGAGCCGTCGTCTTCCGCGTGGCGTGGCGGGCATGACCTGGTGGAACACCTCTCGTGGCTATCACGTCCTGTTTCGGACCGGCCTCAATCAGACCCACCGCTGGTCGAGGACGCGCTTCTTGAGCGTGACGACCCACGAGCTCGGCCACGCCTTGGGGCTGGCTCACTCCAAGTCTCGCTCGGCCGTGATGTGGTTCGCGGCGGGGCCCGCTCGAATCAGCGCGGACGACATAGCAGGCGCCCGTCGCCTCTATCCGCCGCGAGGCGGAGAGCGCCCTTGGGACGCCCAGCTCGGCAAGCCGAGCGCTTTGGCGCCGACGGGCACGATCCAGAGCCTGCGGCCGAGCTTCAGCTGGGTGGCCGCTCCTGGCGCCACGAGCTACGAGATCGCCATTGACCGCGTCGACTCGAGCGGGAAGCAGACCAAGTTGATCCGGAGTGGCTCCATCAAGGGCACGAGCTTCGAGCTCGACCAGCCGCTCCCCGGCAAGGGTCGCTACCTGTTCTGGGTCCGGGCCAAGAACGCTCAGGGCGCAGGCGAATACGCCAACGCCAGCTTCGAGCTCGAGGCGGTCACCCAGCGCCCTGGCCCGGTCACGATCCTGGGTCCCAAGGGGACTGTTTCAGTCCTGACACCGACGATCAGCTTCAGCCGCGCCGAGCACGCGACCTCCCACGACATAGCGATCGATCGTCGCAGCGCCGACGGCAAGAGCTGGACCGCAGTCCTCCGCAAGGAGTCCATTGAAGACAACTACCTGGAGCTGGCGGCGCTCGACCGTGGCCAGACCTACCGGGTCTGGGTCCGAGGCCGCAACGACGCTGGCCTGGGCGCCTACTCCCAGGGCTTGAACTTCTCGGTCGCTGCAGACGCTGTGGCTCCGCGGGTCCTCCCCGGTCCGGTCGGTGGCACGCTCCCTCCCCTCGGAGCGCCCGAGTTCACGGTCCCGGCTGGCTTCCAGCCCGACGCCGACTGCGGTCCCAACGGTTGCCCTCCGGCAGCGGATCCGAACTGCGGCCCCAACGGTTGCCCTCCTGCTGCGGATCCGAACTGCGGCCCCAACGGCTGCCCTCCTGCTGCGGATCCGAACTGCGGCCCCAACGGCTGCCCTCCGGCTGCGGATCCGAACTGTGGCCCCAACGGCTGCCCTCCGGCTGCGGATCCGAACTGTGGCCCCAACGGCTGCCCTCCGGCTACGGATCCGAACTGTGGCCCCAACGGCTGCCCCCCGACTGCGGGTCAGAACTGTGGCCCCAGGGGCTGCTCGCCCAACGCCGGGCGCGCCTGCCCGCCCCGCGGTCGCTGCAAGCCCGGGAGCTGCAACCGCAGCCGCAGCAAGAAGCGCGGCATGTTCGGCGGCTTCCTCCAGCGTCTGCGCCGCAGTCGCTAGTCCTCTCGCGCCCTGGTCGCTCCTTCGGGAGCGGCCGAGGCCCCTCGCACTCGATCCAAAGGAGATCTATCGATCGCAAGCAACTTCCTGAAGTACTCTCTGTTCGCCGCGGGCTCGTTGCCCGCGGCGATTTTTGTTGGGGGGCGGCCCTTTATTGGGGGGCGCCTTTATTGGGGGGCTGCGCCCCCCAAACCCCCGTCTTTTGGCGTGTTGGCTTGG
>Ga0316202_10000335_pt1 | contig 57958 bp, 60 predicted proteins | sample 3monrhotite_MG_FD_204934 | JGI IMG/M metagenome (GOLD analysis project Ga0316202, IMG submission 204934) | Microbial mat bacterial communities from mineral coupon in-situ incubated in ocean water Damariscotta River, Maine, United States -... | ecosystem: Environmental > Aquatic > Marine >...
GACATACAAAATGATACAGAAGCAAATTTTTATTATGACTCTTGTGGATATGCTCACTCATATCCACAAATATACATATCTTTACGAAACACCCGAGGCAGAGCCTCGGGGAATTCTATTGATTAAAGTACTTCGCCTAATTCTTTTAACCTTTCAGTATTTTCGGCTAGTTTTAATCCTTCAATTATTCTATGAATATCTCCATTAATCACGTTTGATAAATCATACAACGTCAATCCAATTCTGTGTTCAGTAACACGACCTTGTGGATAATTATAGGTTCTAATTTTTGCTGAACGATCTCCACTAGCAACTAATGAATTTCTTTTTAATGAGTCTGCTGCTAATTTTTTCTCCAATTCTTGTTCATATAGACGAGAACGCAATACTTTCATTGCTTTTTCCTTATTTTTATGTTGAGATTTTTGATCTTGACATTGTGCTACCAAACCAGAAGGGATATGTGTTAAACGTACAGCAGAATATGTTGTATTTACTGATTGGCCTCCAGGACCAGAAGAACAGAAAAAATCTACTCGAATATCACTTGGCAATAATTCAACATCAAACTCTTCAGCTTCTGGCAAAACCATGACTGTTGCAGCAGAAGTATGTACACGACCTTGAGTTTCTGTTTGAGGCACCCGTTGTACACGGTGAACACCAGATTCAAACTTCATATCTCCATATACATCAGCGCCAGTAACGCTAAATATTATTTCTTTAAACCCTCCTGAAGTACCTTCACTAATATCTTCAACTTCTGTTTTCCACCCTTTATCTGAGCAATATTTCGTATACATTCTATACAAATCTCCTGCAAAAATACTTGCTTCGTCTCCACCAGTTCCTGCTCTAATTTCAACAATCACATTTTTGGCATCTTCAGGATCTTTAGGAATTAGCATAAATTTAATATCGTCCTCTAATTTAGTAACTCTAAGCGATGCTTCTTCCAATTCTATTTTAGCCATTTCTGTCATTTCTTCATCAGAACCATCGGCTATTATTTCTTTGGCTTCTTCAATATTGTTTAACAAAGCTTTATATTCATCAGCAACCTTCATTACTGCACTTAAATCTTTATATTCTTTATTTAATTTTATATAGCGTTTTTGATCTAAAATAATATCAGGCTGAATAATTAAATCAGACACCTCATCAAATTTTTGTTTTATAATTTTTAACTTATCTAACATCTTCTTTTTTAATTGGATTGCAAATTTACAATATTTTCTTGAGAATATATTTCAATAATATTTAATTACTTCTTAGACAATTGATTTACATCAATGAAAAATAAATTATTTTTTTTTAATTTCAAGGTAGGGTAATTTAGTGTTTGATTGTTTAGTAATTAAAATATCTAAACTTTAAAATAAAAATATGAAAAAAACCTTTACCCAAAAAATTAAAAAAACTTTAATATCTATCTTAGTTTTTTGCAGTTTAACTGTTAATTCACAAGACCTTACTAACAATTTAAAATTATGGTCTAGTGTTGGCGTATCATATGCTGTAAATCAAAATTTAAAAGTAAAACTCAGTCAGCTTTTAGCATATAATGCATCACCCAGTAAATATAGTTTTTCACAAACCAAACTATCTTTATCTTATAAGATAAAACGAAGAACATATATAGAAGGAGGGTATGTTAGAGGGCTTTTTAACGATTCAAATTCATTAAGAAATCAAGGAGCTACTTCTAGTTGGTTTAATAAAGTGGCTGTTAATCGTATTTATGGAAATTTATCTTACAAGCACGATATTGTTAAACGTTTATCTTTAAAACATAAAATTGAGTTTCAGTACTTCTTTGCAGATTTAAATAAATATAAAACAAGAGCTATCTATTCAGCTAGATTAGGTTACAACATAAGAAAATCAAGTTTAACTCCATTTATAGAAGGTCAAATTTATAATTATAGTGGAGGAATTATTTCTGGAGGAATTAAAAGATTTCGATTAAAACCAGGCATACGCTTTAAACCAATTAAAGATTCTTCAATGGGAATGTCAATTTACTATATTCTCCAAGATGAATTTAGTACTGAACAACTTTCTGAAAACGATTATTCAGTTCTCGGATTAAGCCTTTCATTTAAAATAAATTAAACCATACTAATTATGAAACTATCTAAAATAAATTAAACCCTAACTAATTATGAAACTATCTAAAATAAATTCAAAAAAAGTAAAAAAAACTATTATTTGCAAAAATGTAACTAGTACTATTATAAATAAAGAAATTAAAAAAACTTATGTGCCAAAAGCTGGAGATATTGCAATTTTTAAAGTAAAAGAAATAGGGAAACACACCCGAATTCAATCTGCTAATGGTAATAATAAATATATTTTATCTGGTGATTTAATTATGGCTGCATTTGGTAATCGGTATGCAACAGAACAAATGGAAGGTTTAATACCTAATAGTTATCATAATACGTATCATATTTTAGGTCAAGGTGGTGCTGTAGGAATATTAGAAAATATACATACAAAATTTGAATTAGTTGGGCCTACTTCTCTAAGTTTAGTTGGTTATATAGTTAATGAAAATGGCGATGTAATTAATACTAAGTATTTAAATATTGAAACCACAAACTATAAATCTATTCCAATAAATACAAACCCTAAAGTTATATTATCATTGGGAACAAGTATGGATAGTGGTAAAACTACTTCTGCTGCATTTCTTGCTAGAGGTCTAAAATTAGCCCGTAAAAAAACAGCTTATATTAAATTAACAGGAACCGTTTACACCAAAGATAAAAATATGGTTAAAGACTATGGTGCAAATATTGCTTTAGATTTTTCTAATTTTGGATTTCCGTCAACATATATGTGCTCTACAGATGAACTTATTGAACTATATCAAAATTTAATTGAAAGGGTAAAACCTTATAACCCTGACTATATTATAGTTGAAATTGCTGATGGACTATTACAAAGAGAAACTTATGCCTTAATTAATAATAAAACTTTTATGTATGGGGTTTCAGGTGCCTTATTTTCTTCAGTAGACAGTATGAGTGCCATTGCAGGAGCAAATATGCTTACTGATTTAGGATGTGTTGTGATTGGTGTAACAGGGCTTTTTACAACAAGCCCATTATTGATTAATGAAGTTAACGAAAAATCCAATTACACTGTTTTAGCTGAAGAAGATTTGATATCGAAAGAAATAATTGATACTTTAGAAAAAAATATAAAAAATTTAGAATTTGAAAACAAAATGGCAGTTAATAGCTGAATTTATAAAAAGCAATAAATCACTTGTAATTATAGCATTTACAAGTGGTTTATGTTATAACATTATAATGTTATTAATTCCTGTAAGTCTTGGTCGTTTTTATGAATTTAATTTCGGGTTTTCTTCACACAGATTAAAATTATTAGCATCCATGCCATTTATAAATACTAAAAATTTTAATGGTTTTTTAATTTTTTTCATTGGTCTTGTTCTAATTCGTTTTGTTTTTGAATTTGTTAATAGGTATGTGATTTCAATTATTGGAGAACGTTTTGCAAAAAGCCTAAGAGAGCAACTTTTTGAACATCAACTTCATATAAATACACATATCTATGATCAAAAAGGGATTGGAAAATATTTGCTTCGGTATAGTGGAGACCTAAAGAGTATTCAAAATTATATAACTAATGGGTTGTTTAAGTTTACACAAGACCTTATTTTAATAATAATTCTTGTTATAACAATTTCTTATTTAGATTTCAATTTTGGTTTTATTGTGGCAATTTCTATAGGCATTTCTATGCTTATGTTATTTTTTATAAATAACATTCTTTATAAAATATCTGTAAGCCGAAGAAATCAAAGATCAGCAATGTTAACATTTGTTAATACTCGATTACGAGCAATACAATCTATAAAAGCGTTTAATAAATATACCCCTGAAAAAAATAAATACATTAAACGTTCAGAAAATATTTATACTATTGGCAAAAAATATCAGCAAACTATAAGCGCTATACAATCTATTATACCTGCAATAACTTACTTAATGTTAGCTTTATTAATGTGGTATGTATATTATTTAAAAACAAATGAAGGTAATGTTTTTAATGGTTCATCATTATTAATTTTAATTTTATTAATAATATCATTTCTTCCTATTTTAAGACGTACGCTAAGAGTTAGTATTACTTGGAAATTAGGAAATATTTCATTTGAAAAACTACTTAACATCTTTTCATTAGAAGCCGAAAATAGCATCTCTTTTAAAAAAATAAACCTTGCTAAAAAAACAATACGTTTTAAAAATGTTTCATTTAACTACCCAAATTCAAATAACAAGGTTTTTGATCAGCTAGATATTACATTATATCCTAAGAAATTAACACTTATAATGGGTGATTCAGGAACTGGTAAAAACACTTTTATTAAACTATTACTAAAAATTTATCGGCCTACTAAAGGTACATTAATTTACGGAAAATATAATTCTAATGAACTATCGGAAAAAACTATTCGCAAAAATATGACTGTGATTTCCGATGAGTTTCTCTTATATGGAAGAACAGTTTATGAAGCTATTGCATATAGTAGATCAAAAGAAAAGGAAATTAAGGTTCGTAAAATTTTAGAAGATTTACAGCAATTTGAAACTAACTCGAATAAACTTAAATTACAAGATTCAATAGGGGATTTGGGAAGTAAACTTACAAGTGGACAAAAAAAGTTGTTAATGTATTGTAGAGCACTTTTAACTAGCAAACCAATACTTATTATTGATCGACCTTTTGAAGGTTTAAATATTAAAACTGTAACTCATTTACAAACTGTTTTAAACACTTTAAAATCAGAAAAAACTATTATTATTTTAGATAATAATATTACTGAAGAGCTAAAAACTGATTATACTTATACAATAGAAAATAATACTTTAATTAAAAATTATACTAGTTAACCCTTTTGGAGTAATTAATTTTTGACGATAATTTTTCGTCAGATCGGAGTGATTTTCAATAGAAAATATATTGTGAATGGAAAAATTAGTATTAAAAACGGTTCTCGATACTTTTTTGTTTGATTTCAATACTCAAAAAATACTCGAACTAGTTTTTTTAATAATTACACCCAACAGGTATTAGTTAATATTTAAATGTCCCAAACTCACTTTTTATAGTTAACTTTTTAGTATCTGAACCTTCTACTCTACCAATAATTTGAGCATCAACATTAAAATTCTTAGAAATTTTAATAATGGTATTTGCTATTTCCGGAGAAACATACAATTCCATTCTGTGACCACAATTAAAAACCTGATACATTTCTTTCCATTCTGTTTTAGATTGCTCTTGAATTAATTTAAACAGCGGTGGGATTGCAAACATATTATCTTTTACAATATGTAGATTATCTATAAAATGAAGAATTTTTGTTTGAGCACCTCCGCTACAATGCACCATTCCATGAATTTCTTTTGATGTGAAATTTTTAAGAATTTCTTTAATAATAGGCGCATATGTTCTTGTTGGAGAAAGTACTAATTTACCAGCGTTGATAGGGGAATTTTCAACAGCATCGGTTAATTTAACTTGTCCCGAGTATACCAAATTTTTAGGTACCGCTGCATCAAAACTTTCTGGGTATTTTTCTGCTAAATAGTTATGAAACACATCATGTCTGGCAGAAGTTAATCCGTTAGAACCCATTCCTCCATTGTATTCTTTTTCATAGGAAGCTTGCCCAAATGAAGCCAAACCAACAATTACATCGCCAGGTTTTATATTTGCATTGTCAATAACATCTGCTCTTTTCATTCTTGCCGTCACAGTTGAATCAACTATTATGGTTCTTACCAAATCGCCAACATCAGCAGTTTCTCCACCTGTTGAATGAATTTCTACACCAAACTTTTTTAAATCTTGCAATAATTCTTCTGTACCATTAATAATTTCAGAAAGTACTTCTCCGGTAATTAAATTTTTATTACGCCCAATTGTAGATGATAATAAAATATTTTCTGTTGCTCCAACACAAATTAAATCATCAATATTCATAATTAAAGCATCTTGAGCAATTCCTTTCCATACAGAAACATCTCCTGTTTCTTTCCAATATAAGTACGCTAATGATGATTTAGTACCCGCACCGTCGGCGTGCATAATTAAGCAGTAATCTTTATCCCCAGTCAAATAATCGGGTACAATTTTACAAAATGCTTTCGGAAATAACCCTTTATCTACATTTTTTATAGCATTATGTACATCTTCTTTTGAAGCTGAAACACCTCTTTGGCTATATCTTTTACTTATTTCTGAACTCATTTATACTTTGTTATGTTTGGTTATGTTTGGTTATGTTTGGTTATGTTTGGTTATGCAAAAGTAATTTTTCTTTTTTAATTATTGAAGCATAAAAAAACCGAATGTTAAATCATTCGGTTTTTTTAAAACTTATTTATAATTATTCCCAATCTGGCATTAAAGCATTTTGAAATAGCTCTATCCTATTGTTATTATTAATAGTAGCTGCATCCATTTTATAAATTGATTTTAAAGAAATACCATCATTTGAAGTATTTACAAAAATAACTTCTGCTTCATTAGGTGAAAATCTTGGATCTAAATCATTCGTTCCTTCAACTTTATCAACAGAAATATCTGTAGCAACTTCTGTAGCAAAATCATAAATAAAAACTCGAGTATCTAATTGTCTATTATTTGCACTCTCAAATTCAGAAATATCATACGTATAAAGTAATAACTTAGTATCTACAGATAAATTAAGTCCTCCAGCTGCACCATTAACTCCTGACAAAACAGTTGTCAATACAGCTCCTGACATATCAATTGTAAAAATAGAAACATTGTAACCTGTTATATCGTTTGTTTTAAGTGCAATTATATTCCCATCACTACTCCAATCGCATTCAGTAATAAAACTTCCATCAATGGTTTGATAAATTTGTTGAAGGCCACTTCCGTCTTTATTTATAACATACAATTTATCATAATGAGGATATATTAATCTATCTCCATTTGATGACCATGAAAAATCAATTTCATTTAAATTATTACCAGTAACAGAAACAGCTGACGTAACTTTAAATACATTAGAACCATCTTGATTCATTGTATATAAATGCGTTTCGTTATTTGAATTTCTTAAAAATGCAATTAAATTTGATGTTTGATTTTTTCTTGGTCTCCAACTATTTTGATCTGAAGTGGTTAATTCTATTGTATCTTCTTGTAAAGAAGTAGCATCGTTATAATTTGCAGAATAAATTATATTATTATTATTTGCGTTTTTTTGGACATAAAAAAACCTATTTTCAGGATCAGCTTTTGTTGTAAATGAACTTACTAAGCTTAACACTTCTGGGTTAATATCGTCTGTTGCCGCTATTTGCCAGAAATATTTTGCACCATATTTTAAATCAGACACGACATAAGTTGTATCAACTAAACTTTCAACTTTTAGAATATCATTATTATAATCATTTTTTATCTCCAATCTGTATGTAATTTCATCAGACTCTGGATCTTTTGAAGACCAAATTAATTCAACTGAAAGTTCTTGATTTTCAATGCCATCAGTTGGAGTTAACAAAATTGGAGTTGATGGCGGTCTATTCAATGCATTGTTATTTTCCATTTCAAAAATAACATTTACTTCTAAATCTGTTGTTACTGTTGCTGCTTCAAATGATGTTAAATAATCTTCTTTTGTAGCACTCACGGAATAATCTCCTGCTTCAACATTTTCAATTTTAAAATAACCGTCAACATCTGTAAATACTGTATTATTTGTTGGACTTAAGCTAATTTTAGCATTTTCAATGGGATTAAAACTACTTGCTTTAACTACTCTTCCAGTAATAGTTCCGTTACCAATTAAACCTATAGTATCTTCACCGCAACTTATATATAAACTAAATATAAGTATCATTATTATGTTAAGTATTCTTTTCATTTTTACTTTTTTAGTTACTCAAAAATTGCTGATTTTACGCTACTATGTGGTTTTCCAATATAAAAATTTAAACCAATTCCAAATCTCCAGAAATAATCATCTCTTTTACCTTGAACTATACCGTCTAATTTATCACTAAATACTACATTCTGCTCTCCATAAATTTTAATTCCAATATTATTTACTGGTAAATATTCAAAACCAACACCATATTGAAATTTTGAGAAAGCATTGTTAAAATTCCAGTTTGAAGTAATTGCTCCCACTCCTCCATATAAAAATGGTGTAAAATTATCATAAGGAAGTACATTGTATTCCAAATTCATATCCAAGGTTAAAAATTGGTCTTTAAATGATCCTTTATTTCCTAATTTTAAATATCCAGCACCCATATTTAAATTAAATTTTGGGTTTTTAAAAAAAATCTTTATGGATGAGTTGGTTGCTATTTGTGCCATAGGGTTTGGGTAATCACCATCAATTAGTCCTATACCACCAGAAATACTTAACGCATATTTTCCTCTCCTATCTTCTAGTTTTCTATCTAACTGCACTGTTGATTCTGCGTCTTCCTTTTCAATTAAATATTTTTCTTTTATTAATTTTACTGTTTCTTCACCTCCTTTTGGAAGCCATAAGCCATCAATAATACCTTCTACAATTAAAACTTCAACAGCTTTATCAATTGCTTCTTTCACTGCTAATTGAGCTGGTTCATTTTTTGTAATGCCGGTTTCAACTTCTAATAATCTTTTTATATCTACATATCTAAACAAGTTAGCAGAGATTCCTTGAGATAATATGGTTTTTGAAACATATACATTTTTTAATATTCTACCACTTGAAGTAGAAACGGCTCTCAAATATATTGTTATTCTATCTTGTCTATATTCTGTAGAGCCTCCAACTCCAAAATACCTAGCCCCAGAACCTCCAGTAATTATATTTGAATCATACGAAACAACGCCTCCTTCTAATATTATTCCTGCAAACAATAATGGTGGTATTGAAGTAGTTTGGTCTTGATTTGCATCTTTAGCATACTCTTGACGCGTTGACCTTATTATTTGACGTTCATTTAATAAGTTTCCAATATTTTCTCTTTCAATGGGTTTAAACCATTTAGAATCTTCTAAAGATTTTAATAAAATTGAAGTTCCTCCTTGTGTAACAGCTGTACTGAATGTTGAGCCATTTTCAACTAATTTATATTGCCCTGTTTGATCTCTAAATTTATAAACACCTACAATTGTTTCATTTAATGGCATTATGGTATCTAAGATACTTTTTCTTGATGTATTTTCTCCTATTCTAGCTTTACTAGTATTAAAAGGCTGGTTTAAATATGTACCACAGCTAGATAATATTAATAAAATAGAACAAATAATAAATTTGGAATACTTTTCCATAGATTTAGAGTTTCTTGTATTTAATTTGGTATTGTTATTTGCGTCTGTTCGCCTGTTATTGTATCTAATATATTAACTGATAACCCATTACTTGAAGGAGTAACCTCAACAACTAAAGAACCAAAAACAAAAGTACCAACAGACAGTGCCTGATCACCAAATTGTTGTTGAAACAAATCTTGCGATAACGAATTTAACAATTGCCTATTCAAACTTGCTGTAAAATTCTCTAAATCTGTTGCTTGCGTAAAATCAAATCCCGTATTTTCTTCAAAACTATTTTGGGCATTTGCTGAAGCCAACAACTGCTGATAATTAAAGGTGTCTCCACCGAAAAAAGGATTAATTGGCTTATAAACAATGCTTTGAGAATACATAAAACTTGTAACGCAAACAAATATAACGGTAACTACTATTTTTAACTTTTCCATATTTAAAAGTACTAATTATATTTATATTCTGCTATTTCTAAATAACATTTTTCTTTGTTTAGAATATTGACTTAAATTTTGTAAAGAAATTTTAACACTTGATTTTAAATATTCTTCATCTGGCCTAGATATAAATTGATATAAAACTCTATCATCCACTTTTACAGATATGATACTACTGGTGCCAAAATATGGCTTTTCGATAATGGTAATTATAAAAGGGTATTGTGTTCCTGAATTTAAGTAATCCTGGTAAAAATAATCATGAAAATCTTTACCAATTTTTGTAAGTACTTCATCAATTACAATACCTTTTAACTCAAAATCAGCTTCTTTCACTACTTTTTTTTGTGCCTGTTGTTGTATTTGAGGAAGTATAAGTATTGAATCTTTAGAGACTAATATATCTTCCCGTTTTATAAATAAGTAAATACGTAGCTCTTCATCTGCATTTAAATTTAGACGAATTTCGGAAACTGTTTTACTTTCTTGTGGATTTAATGAAAACTCACCTTCTTGTTTGTTATTAGAGTAATTTCCTGATGTACTTTTTTTCAAAGCTACTAAATTGTAGAATAAATTACTTTTAAAAAGCGGTTCTTCATTTTCAACCTGAGCTTTTATCAAAATTAAATTATCTGATTCCTGAATATTAATTTTACCTTTAACAGTTTCATTTAATTGAGAATAAATCTGGCTAAAACTCAACAATAAACAACATAAAATAATATGTGTTTTTAGTTGTTTCATTGATTAGTAATTTTTAATTATTAAGGTTTTAAAATTAGATTTTTGGACAATACTAATATTATTAATTATAGAGTTCTCTCCATAAATTTGAAGATTATTAGCATTACCTTGTTGAAGAATATTAAAATTGGAAGGTGTATTGTTGTAGTAATTAATAAAATTGTAATAATTTTTATTCCCTAATTGATTCACTGTTTGAGAATCTCCGCCTTTTTGTTTAATATCAATTTGATTGTTATTCCCAACTTGGTTTAAACTTACAAAGTTACTTTGTGCTTGTTTATTATTTGTAGTTGGTGTATTATTATTTTCAAACAAAGAAGACTCTTTATTTAATTGAAAATATTGATTTATAATGTAGGTGTTTTCATCTGTAATTCCCTGAGCGTTTCCAGAAAAAACGGTCAAACTAAGTGTAAAAAACATCAATAATATTTTGTGAGGATTTTTCATTGTACAATCATTTTAATGATTATGTTAAATATAAGAAAAAAAGGGGATAAATCCCCTTTTTTTCTTATTAATTTTTAAATATTTAAATTAGAATGGTGAATACGAATTTTGATTTACATATGCGCTATTACCTTCTCCAACTTGATTAACATTGCTATAATTAGCATAATACTCTGCATTTTGGTTTACGGAAGCATAATTATAATCACCGCTTTGGTACACATCGCTCATATTATATCCCGCATAATTACCTTGATTTACATATGCTCTATTACTATCTCCATCTTGATTGACATTACTATTATTATACCCATAATCACCCCATTGGTTCACCATAGCCATATTTCCATCACCATCTTGATAAACAGAACTATAATTTCCAGCACCATAACCATTCTGAGTAACACAAGCTTCATTTAAATCTCCATTTTGGTTAATGTCTGAATCATTCCATCCCCAATCTGTTGCTTGTTGAACTGAAGCAAAATTCTCATCTCCTACTTGATTAATACCACTATTGTTATACCCACCATAAGACATTTGATTTATACAAGCCAAATTATTATCACCAGATTGATTAATATATGAAGAATTATATCCATAATCATAATAGTTATAAGTTTCTTGGTTACTTACTGCAGTATTTCCAGTTCCATTTTGATAAGAAGATGCATAATTTCCACCATCACCCATTTGATTTTGTAAAGATTCATTTTCATCACCATATTGACTAATATAGGCATTATTACCATACCAGCTATAACCGGTACTTTCTTGATTTTGCTCAGCATAATTCCCAGTTCCATTTTGATACACTTCTGCACTATTCCAATACCCATCTTGACTTTGGAAAGAAACATTATCATCTCCATATTGACTAGCTCCTGCATGTCCATAATAACTCCAACCCCAATTTTGTCCCTGCAATTGTTCTGCAGAATTTCTTAAACCTGATTGATTGATATGACCATAATTATCATATCCTGTTTGCGCTACATTAGCAACATTATTATATCCATATTGGTAAACAGAAGAACCATTATATGTACCATCTTGAAAAATCATAGATAAGTTCCCTAAACCAGTTTGATTAACATCAGCCCAATTATACCACCCATATGAATCCACATAACTCTCATTATCCATGCCTACATGAACAAGTGCATCTTTCTGCACTATATCACAATCTTCACACTGCTGTGCAAATGACAAACTTGAAGCACATAAAAATGCTACACTTAAAAATAAATTTAATTTTTTCATAATAATAAAATTTTAAACGTTAGTAAATTTGTTAATAATAAAATATTTGTATAAAAATTTATAGGGGACTATAACTACTTTAAAATATGTACAAAAACATACGAATAAAAGTCTCTATAAACTTCTTACTTGGGGTGCAAAAATTTGTGGGGTTTAATATTCAATTAATTGCAATTTATTTTTAGCATAAATAAAACATTGAGTACTCTGTCTTTATTTAGACTTATTCAAAACTACATATAAAAGCCTAATAATTAATACATTAATTCTTGAACTTTGCCAATTGCTAGTATTTTTTAACAAACGGTAAGTTTTGTTACTTTAGTTACATAACAATATGTTTCAGAATAAATAAAAGACTAATTTACCTGTAATAACCTGCTTTTAGCAGTAATTTATTAACTTATTTTAGGAATTTGGAGAGTTATAAAAATGAATTTATTGCATTAAATTAGGTATATAGGGTATGTGTAGTTTTTATTAACTATTAATCAGTTGGGTGCAATTATTAAAAACGTCAATGTTCGTGTTTTTTGTGTAGTAAAACGGAAAAGGGCTGAGCGTTAAAAAAATGTTCAGTGTACATTTTTAGTACGACATAGCGAGAGCTATGGGCGAGTAGTAGCAATGATACCAGTTGGTGTAATGATGAAGTATTGAGAATCTTTCTTAACACTAATTTTTCTGTTCTCGATACAATTTTCTATCGAAAACCACTCGAACTGACGAAAAATATGCATTAAAAACGAATAAAAACCACCGAATTAATTTACTATTAATAATTTTTAATAATTAAGGTTTTAAAATTGGATTTTTGAACAATACTAATATTTTTAATAATTGAGTTTTCTCCATAAATTTGAAGATTATTAGCATTTCCTTGTTGAGAAATGTTAAAATTGGAAGGTGTATTGTTGTAATAGCTTATAAAATTGTAATAATTGTTATTCCCTAATTGATTAACCTTTTGCGAGTCTCCCCCATTTTGTTTGATATCAATTTGATTGTTATTACCAATTTGGTTTAATGTAACAAAATTACTTTGTGCTTGTTTATTTTTTGTAGTTGGTGTAGCATTATTTTCAGACAAAGAAGTCTGATTATTCAATTGAAAATATTGATTTATAATATAAGTATCCTCATTATTTTTTTGAGCATACCCATTAAAAAAAGTTAAATTAAGTAAAACAAAAAGTATAAATAATATGTTGTTTTGGGTTTTTCATAGTACCTATTCATTTTAAAATTATACTGAATTAAAAAAAAGGGAGAACTATCTCCCCTTTTTTATTAAATACTAATTTTCACTATTACAACCCAGATAAACCATTAAATTGAGTTACACACGCATTGTTTGCATTTCCTAATTGGGTAATATAACTAAAGTTTCCATTTCCAATTGCATTTGTATCTTGAGTAACTCCTGCTTTATTGTCGTTTCCAAATTGATAAATTGCACTTAAATTATAACTAGTAACCCCTGTTTTTTGATCAACGCAAGCTAAGTTGTTTTCTCCAACTTGTAAAGTAAAGGCATATTGTGACACATAAGAAAAATTGGTACCACTTCCTGTTTGCGTACTAACAGATTCATTTCCCATTCCATTTTGTTCTGCAAATGCTTGATTATGTGTCCCAGTTTGAGTTTGTTGCGCCTTATTTTCATCCCCTCCATATTGCATAATACTTGCTGTATTACCTGTACCTGCTGTATGAGTGTCTGTAGAAGTTTGAGTTTGGATTGCTCTATTATTACTTGAAAGTTGTTCAACTTTAGCAATATTTCCATCCAACCATTGTGTTTGAACAGATGCATTTCCATTACCTTCTTGACGTAAATAAGTAACATTACTTTCAGCCCAGCCAGCTCCAATATTTTTTTGTTCACCATAATTATCGTTTCCTATTTGAATAACATCACTATCATTATTATCACCATGTTGTCCAACATCTGAATAATTACGATTCCCTTGTTGATAAACTTGAGCATCATTAAGTGCACCACCAATTGGTGATACAGCACCAACTCCTAAATAGCTATCAGCTCCATCTTGTACTATTTTAGAATAATTTGTAGCACCAGTTTGATAGGCATTTCCATTATTTTGTTCTCCAGTTTGGTTAACCATACTCAAATTTTCACCAATCGCACTACTATAAGTATATGTTGTAATCTGATCTACAGAACAATCTGCACAATCTGACATAGCTGGTGCTTGGATTATTGAAACTTCATTAGCCCATTGATCCGTAGATGATGTAAAAAAAGGATTCGCATCAGTCCATGTAGTTTGAGCAAACATTGCACTTGCTGCCATAATAAATGCAGCGCTTAAAAATAAATTTAGTTTTTTCATAATAATAAAATTTAAAAGTTAATAATTAATTAAAATAAAATTTTATATAAATTCATAAGGGAAGGAACTACATTTTAAAAAAGCTTTTGGTTAACATATAAATACATGGAAACATTAAGCAACTTAAAAAAGTTCTATAAACTTATAAAATTGGGATTAAAAACAATTTTTTTGAGGTTTAAACTATGGAATGAGTTTAATTACAAGGATCCTAAAATTATCAAATAACTAATAATTTATAGTACTAATATAAATACTAATTTATCTTAATAAAAGTAATATTTCACTAAATATACAAAATGCAGGTTTTAATAAATAATTGGAGTTATACGTGTTTTTTTATGCTACTTTAGTTACACAACTAATTAAATAACAGTAAAATAGAACACAAATTTTTTACTTTAAACACGTTATTTAATAATTATTAACACAAAAAAATCCTGCAAATTGCAGGATTTTTAAATTCAAATTTGAAGGTCTTTTATCTTGTAAACAACAACTCTCTATATTTAGTAAGTGGCCAAATTTCATCATCAACCATCAATTCTAATTTATCACAATGATATCTTATTTCTTCTAAAAATGGTTTCACTTTAAAACAATATGCTTCAGCCATAGCCTCTGCATTTTCTATTTTATTAGCTTTTTTACGAGCGTTAATCATTTTATCAATTTTGGAGTGTATCCCTTCTATATGACCAGAAATTTTCTTAATTAATAAAATTTGCTCTTCAGCATGTTTGTCAAAATCATTTCCAAAAATTTCTTTTAAACCTGTAACATTTTTAATTAACAAGTTCTGGTAACGAATAGCCGTTGGAACAATGTGGTTTCCTGCAATATCACCTAATACACGAGATTCTATTTGTATTCTTTTAGTATATTCTTCAATTTCAATTTCATAACGAGCTTCAACTTCAATTTTACTCATTACATTCATCTCTTCAAACAATGCAATTGTCTTTTTAGAAACCCGTTCTTTTAAGGCTTCAGGTGTTGTTTTATTATTACTTAAACCTCTTTTTTTAGCTTCTTTTTCCCAAGCATCTCCATAACCATTACCTTCAAACAAAATATCTTTTGATGTTTTTATATATTCTCTTAAAATATTGAAAACAGCTTCATCTTTCTTTAAATCTTTCTTTTTAATTAAAGCGTCTACTTCAATTTTAAAATCTTTTAATTGTTTTGCAACGATCGTATTTAATACCGTCATTGGATTTGCGCAATTTGCAAATGAGCCAACAGCTCTAAATTCAAATTTATTTCCTGTAAACGCAAAAGGTGATGTTCTGTTTCTATCTGTATTGTCTAATAATAAATCTGGAATTTTACCAACAACGTTTAATTTAAGGTCTGTTTTTTCTTCAGGGGAAAGTTTACCATTTGTAACGCCCTCCAATTCCGCTAATACTTTAGTCAATTGCTCTCCAATAAACACCGAAATAATTGCAGGTGGCGCTTCATTTGCTCCCAATCTATGATCATTATTTGCCGAAGCAACTGATGCTCTTAATAATTCTTCATATTCATTTACCGCTTTAATAGTGTTGATAAAGAAAGTTAAAAATTGAAGATTACTCATAGGTGTTTTCCCAGGACTTAATAAGTTAATACCTGTGTCTGTTGAAAGTGACCAGTTGTTATGCTTCCCAGAACCATTTACGCCTGCAAAAGGCTTTTCATGCAACATTAATTTAAGATCATGACGAGAAGCAACTCTTCCCATAACATCCATTAATAAAGAATTATGATCTACTGCCAAGTTAGCCTCTTCATAAATAGGCGCCAATTCAAATTGATTTGGAGCAACCTCATTGTGACGTGTTTTAACAGGTATCCCCAATAACATACACTCTACTTCTAACTCTCGCATAAAATTTAATGCTCTTGTAGGAATAGCACCAAAGTAATGATCATCTAATTGCTGTCCCTTTGCAGAGGAATGACCTAATAGCGTTCTTCCTGTTAAGGTAATATCTGGACGACTACTTGCTAATGACTTATCTATTAAAAAGTATTCTTGTTCCCATCCAAGTGAAGAAGTTACTTTTTTTACATTTTTATCAAAATATTTACAAACAGCTGTTGAAGCATCATCTACAGCGGTTAAAGCTCTTAATAAAGGTGTTTTATAATCTAACGCTTCACCAGTATATGAAACAAAAATTGTTGGAATACATAATGTTGTTCTAAAAATAAACGCAGGAGAAGTAGGATCCCAAGCGGTGTAACCACGTGCTTCAAACGTATTTCTAATACCTCCATTTGGAAAACTGGAAGCATCTGGTTCTTGTTGTACTAGTTGATCTCCTCCAAATTTTTCAATAGCCATTCCCCCACCAATAGTTTCAAAAAAAGCATCATGCTTTTCGGCTGTTGCACCAGTTAATGGCTGAAACCAATGTGTATAATGCGTTACTCCTTTAGATAAAGCCCATTCTTTCATAGAAGATGAAACTTGATCTGCAATTTTACGATCAATTTTAGTGCCATGGTCTATGGCGCTCATTACACCTTTATAAGCATCTTTTGTTAAATATTGGCGCATTGAATTTTCATTAAATACATTTTTACCAAACAATTCTGATCTTTTTGTATCTTCAATTACTTCTACAGGTTTTCTATTTAATGCTTCAGTTAAAGCTTGAAATCTGATTTTAGACATTTTTACTCGGTTTAGAATTAATACACTATTTTAATTAGGGCAAATTTAATTCAATTTTATTTTAAAAAAAAATTACCCCCATATAAATAGGGGTGATAATTAAATAATTACACTTTAAAACAACTTTAACCATTGTTTTTGCTAAAAATAAAATTTTTATGCTTGAATTGTATATTTTTTTAACTAATTAACATTCTGTAAATAAAAAATACATATAAAAATAGCAGGATAAGTCCTTCTTTCCAAGTTAGTTTCATTTTAACAGGCGCAAAAACCAATGGAAATACTAAAAATGCAATCCCTAACATCCAAAAAATATCATTAGATAACAATCCTTGATCTGTAATAGTAATTGGAGTTATCATAGAAGTTATTCCTAATACCGCCAAAATATTAAACACATTAGACCCTATTAAATTTCCTAAGGAAATAGCTTTCTCTTTTTTCAACACCGCAATTACTGAAGCTGCCAACTCAGGAATACTTGTTCCTATTGACACAATAGTAACACCAATAATTCGTTCACTTACGTTATAAAATTTAGCCATTCCAACAGCACCATTAATTAACAGTTCTGAACCTCCCCATAGTGCAACACCACCAATAATTAAAAATAGGACATCTTTATATAAAGGCAATTCTTCATCATCTTCAGGTAATTCATCAACAACAGCAGCAGTTTTTTGAAACTTTAATAAATACACCAAGAATATTAATAGAAACGAAAATAAAATAATTCCTTCGTAACGTTGTAAAATCCCATCAAAAGCAATAAAAACATAAAGTAATGCAGATGAAATTATCATTACAGGCCAATCAGTTTTATAAAAACTTTTTTCTACACTTATTGTTGAAATTAAAATAGTAATTCCTAAAACCAATCCTAAATTAGCAATGTTTGAACCTATTACATTTCCAAAAGCAATATCAGCATGATTTTCTAATGCTGATTTTACACTTACAATAAGTTCAGGAACTGACGTTGCAAACGAAACAACAGTCATCCCAATTACAATTTTAGGGATTTTTAAGCGTAGTGAAAAGCCAACTGCTGATTTTAATAACCAGTTACCGCCCAATACTAACAACACCAAGCCAATTACAATTAATAGTAAATTCATTAAATATATTTTTTTTGTAAATATAACAGAATTAATATCTTATTTACTCCCTATTATATTTTAGTTAAACTTAAAATTTTATGAATTAACTACCTTAATAGTTTAACAACTTTATTTTTAGTTTGTAATGCAATATAGATTGAAGCGCTATCTATTTTTTTTGAGTTCTAAAATGAAGAGATACAAAATTTGCTAACAGCGAAGAAATCTTAACTAAAGAAATGAAATATATAGAACACATTACGCGAGGAAATGAAGGTAAAGTAAAAAAGAATAAACTTAAACAAATATATTTCAAAAACACTCTTTTAAAATTTATGAAAAGAGTGTTTATGATTTACCTGAAAGATGAAAACCCTTATTTTAATCAATCTAATAGACTAAATCGCCTTTACATTTAAAACCCAACATAAAAGTACCCATTACTTAATTACAATTTATAACAATAAAATCACTTTAATGTTACAATTTAAAACATATTTATAGTATTTTTTAAAAAACAGCAAACCAGTTCTATCATTTAGTTTATTAAAAGAAGTCAAGTTAATTAATAGTATCCAAAATAGTTGGAGGCAAGCAAAAAGTAGTTATATCTTGATTAAAGAATTAATTCAAAAATCTATTTATTAACCTAAAATCTATTTATATGATTACTATCTTCGTCCTAATAACATCGTTAATACTAACTATTATTAACTTATTATTTTAATCTAAAAATTGAATATGCATTCATTTCTTTAATATGCAATTCTTAAAAATTCTACAAATTGTAGAATTTTTTTAAATTAAGTATATTTGCGATATGAATAAACCACTCTTTAAAATTTTAGCAAAAATCAATAAAATGATACTGCCAAGTTTTAGCAAAAAAAGATTAGATATGGCAAAAGCTAAAAAATGGCAAATGGCAATTATTGGATGGCGTTATTTTGTTACAAAAAATAGTTTGTAAATAATTAAAAAATAGTATATTTGCAGCCTCAAAATGGCCTCGTGGCGCAACTGAATAGCGCACTTGATTACGGCTCAAGAGGTTACTGGTTTGAATCCAGTCGAGGTCACTAAAGCTAATTACATTTAGCAACAAAACCATCTAAATCCTATGATTTAGGTGGTTTTCAAGTTTTTAGGAGTACATAGAATTTGATACTATTTGATATAAAATGGTAGTTAACTGTCAGTTACTTTTGAAAGTGTCAGTTTAACTGACACTTTCAAAAAATCAAAGACTAAACAACATAACATTAATTTAACTTGATAAAGTTAAATATTTACGCTACATAATTTTCACAATTTGGATTAAAAGCCAGCCAAGCAAAAACAAAAATGATTGCTATGAGGTTCAATTTTTAATTATTTTTCTTTAAGTTTCCCAAGTAAAAGACAAGTTTTTAGGATTTTTAAATTGTGCAGAAACAGCTGTAAGCATTAAAAAAAAAATACTTGTAATTAGTTTTGCTTGCATAATCAATTAAATTCATAGTTTAAAATTTCGTCTTATCAAGTCTATTTTACTTACCAAAAGTATTCAAATAAAAATATGTGTCATATTTAGATAAAGTTTCGTGCTTAAATATTTCAAATACTATTTAAAAAATAAATATGTCAGGATTTCCAATTTTACAAGACTCTTAAACAAGTTAATTCTTAAAAAAAATCAAATTCATAATTAATACAATGGACAACAATCACAACAAGCATTTTTGCATTCCTGAAAATAATTACCCAAAAATAGTATTGGCTTAAAAAGTTTTAATGATGCAATAAATATAAGAAGTTAGATGCTTCAAAACTTAGAACTAGCAGTTGATGGATGTAATATGGAACAAAAAAATCACTTACAAAATTTGTTATTGTAAGTGGTGGACAAGCTGGTGTAGAAATAGCAGGTGCATTAGCTGAATTTAATTATTTAGATAAAGGTTCAATGCAACTATTGGGGAAAAAGATGCTGTTGCAGATTTAAAAATTTTATTTTTAAACGAACGTATTGGATGGTTGTTATGGTCGTTTATTCATTTAATTTCAATTACAGATTTTAAAAATAAATTTAAGGTAGGTTTTAATTGGATGATGAAGTACCTTTCATACGAAAAATCAAATCAATTAATTATTCAGAAATATAACAGAGATTTATAATGATAAGTAAAAAAATAAAGTTTACAAACGCTCAAGGTCACGAACTAGCTGCAAGAATTGAATTACCAGATAATGAAACGCCAAAAGGATTTGCCTTATTTGCACATTGTTTTACCTGTAACAAAAATTTAACGGCTGTTAGAAATATTGGAAAAGCACTCACTAACAATGGAATTGCCGTTTTAAGATTTGATTTTACTGGATTGGGTGAAAGTGAAGGTGATTTTGAAAATACCAACTTTTCATCTAATGTTGATGATTTAATTTCAGCCTCTCAGTTTTTAGAAGATAATTATGCTGCTCCAGATATTATTATAGGGCATTCATTAGGTGGTGCAGCAGTTGTATTTGCTGCAAATAAATTACCAAGTATTAAAGCAGTTGCAACAATTGGCGCTCCTTCAAACCCTAAACATGTTTCACAACTATTTAAATCTGGAATTAAAGAAATCAATAAAAATGGTGAAGCAACCTTAATTATTGGAGGCAGAGAGTTTAAAATTCAGCAGCATTTTTTAGACGACATTAACGAAAAAAATATGGATATAGCTTTAAAAAGTTTAAACAGCGCTTTATTAGTGCTACATTCACCCCAAGATTCAACAGTTGGGATAGAAAATGCAGCACAAATTTATAAATGTGCTTGGCACCCAAAAAGTTTTATCTCATTAGATGGCGCTGATCATTTATTATCGAATAAAGAAGATTCTTTATATGTTGGAAAAATGATTGCCAACTGGTCTGAACGTTATATTAAAAATTAAACCTTAAACAATGAAAGTAAGAGAAGCATTTATCACAATTTCAATAATAACATTAGCTATAATAGGAATGTTGACTCTAGTTTGGAAGCCTATTCTATGGAGTTTAATTGTTATTGCCCCATTAATTTTATTAGGGATATCAGATATTTCACAAAAGAAACATGCCATTAGAAAAAATTTCCCTGTAATTGGTCACGGTAGATATCTATTAGAAAAAATTCGTCCTGAAATCATGCAATATTTTGTAGAAACGGATACTGAAGGAAGACCTATAAACAGAATGTTTAGAAGTTTAGTGTACCAACGCGCAAAAAAAACAAATGATACAGTTCCGTTTGGAACGCAAATGGATGTGTATAGAGTTGGCTATGAATGGTTAGATCATTCTATGTATGCGTGTAACGATAATGATAAAAATTCTCATCCAAGAGTTACTGTTGGTGGTTCTAATTGTAAAAAACCATATTTAGCAAGTTTACTAAATATTTCAGCTATGAGTTTTGGTTCTTTAAGTAAAAATGCTGTTTTAGCATTAAACAAAGGTGCTAAAAAAGGAAATTTCGCACACAATACAGGTGAAGGAGGTTTAAGTCCTTACCATTTGGAAAATGGTGGCGATTTAATTTGGCAAATAGGAACTGGTTATTTTGGTTGTAGAACTCATGAGGGGAAATTTTGTGAAGATACTTTTGCTAAAAAAGCGGTAATAGATTCAGTAAAAATGATTGAAATAAAAATATCTCAAGGTGCAAAACCAGGTCATGGAGGTATTTTACCAGCCATTAAAAACACCGAAGAGATCGCAAAAATAAGAGACGTAAAACCACATACAGATGTACTTTCTCCTCCATCTCATTCCGCCTTTTCTTCCCCAGAAGGTTTAATGCATTTTATTCAATTATTAAGAGAAAAATCAGAAGGAAAACCTATTGGCTTTAAATTATGTGTTGGAAAAAAACAAGAATTTATTGACTTATGTAAAGCAATGATTTCAACAGGAATTAAACCCGATTTTATAACTGTTGATGGTGGTGAGGGTGGAACAGGTGCGGCCCCTGTAGAATTTTCAAATTCTATTGGAATGCCATTGAGGGATGCATTGGCATTTGTAGTTGATACTTTAATGGGTTTCGATTTAAAAAAGGATATAAAAATTATTGCTTCTGGAAAAATTATTAGCGGATTTCATATTGCCAGAATAATTGCTCTAGGTGCAGACATGGTAAATAGTGCACGTGCTATGATGCTGTCTATTGGTTGTATTCAAGCGCTACAATGCAATAATAATACCTGCCCGGTAGGTATTGCCACTCAAAATAAATCACTAATGAACGGATTAAATGTAGATGATAAATCTGAAAGAGCTGCTAATTTTCATCAAGAAACATTGCATAGTTTTAGTGAATTAATTGCTGCTACTGGAGTGTTACACCCAAAGGATTTAAATCGATCTCATATTAACAGAAGAGTTAGTATGAATACCATATTAAAATATGATGAAATATTTCCATATACAAAAGAAGGAAGTTTATTAAAAAACTTAGAAGTTCAAAATAATTAATATTTTTAACCTCTATTTAAATCAACAATAAAATAGCATGAATCAATTAAATATATTATCAGCATCTTTCAAGAAAATTAAAAAATATATTGAGAGTAATAATGATACAAATCAACTAATAGTTGAATTTAAAACCCCTTCAGAATTAAAAGAAGTTATCGGTTTTGAAGTTGAAAATAAAGGGGTTTCTGAACATGATTTTTTAGAATTGATAGATAAATATCTTGAATATTCGGTAAAAACAGGAAATAAACAATTTATGAATCAGTTGTATTCAGGGTTTAATTTTCCTGCTTTTATAGGTGAAGTATTTACAGCTTTAGCAAATACATCCATGTACACCTATGAAGTTGCACCTGTAGCTACAACTATTGAAACTGAAATGATCCGTTTAATGAATAGTTACGCGGGTTATGCCGATGGAGATGGGATTTTTGTTAGCGGTGGTAGCAATGCTAATTTAATGGCGATGTTTTCAGCACGAAATAAAGCAATCCCTGAAAGTCGCTTTGAAGGCTATAATAACACATTAAAACTTACTGCTTTTGTAAATGAACAAGCACATTATTCGTTTGAAATTGCTGCAAATGTCTTAGGAATTGGAGCTAATAATGTTATAAAAGTAAAATCTGATATGTTTGGAAAAATAATTCCTTCTGAATTGGAAAAAGAAATAAATGCATCTTTAGGTAGAAACGAAAAACCATTTTTTGTAGCGGCAACTTGTGCCACTACTTTATTGGGTGCTTACGACCCAATTGATGAAATGGCCAAGATTTGTGAAAAATACAATATTTGGCTACATGCGGACGGTTCTTTTGGTGGTTCCCTAATTTTAAGCGAACAACATCGGCATTTAATGAAAGGCATTGAAAAAACAGATTCTTTCGCTTGGAATCCACATAAATTAATGAACATCCCGTTAATTTGTTCTGCTTTGTTAGTAAAAAAACGAGGAACACTTCAACATAATATTACCGATATAAACGCAGATTATATTTTTCATGACATTGACCAAATTGAAGATTTAGGAAAAAAATCCATTCAATGTGGAAGAAGAGTTGATGCTGTAAAATTATGGTTTGCCTGGAAATATTTTGGTTTAGAAGGCTACCAAAAAAGGATCGATAATTTAATTGAAATGGCACAATATGCTGAAGAAATTGTAAACAACCATCCTAACTTAGAAATGTTGGCAGAGCGACAATCTTTTGCAGTTTGTTTTCAATATATTCCACAAAACAAAACCGATTTAAATAAATTCAATTTAGCATTGCGTGAAGCTATGCGGAAAAACGGAAAATCTATTGTGAATTATGGTTACATCAGCACAACATTGACCATTCGTTTAATTACCGCAAATGGTGAATTGCAAAAATCGGACATCGACTTGTTTTTTAATAATTTATTAAAAACAGCAAAAGAGTTAGAAAATAAAAACAGCAGTATTTTATGTTGATATTTTAGACTTTTTATTGGGTAATATTAATGTAAACCTAACAGGTTTTAAAACCTATTAGGTTTAGTGTTTTAAGCTAAAATTATTATATTTTCTTGCCTTGAAGCATTTTTAACGTCGCCAAACTAAAGAAAATCCCAAAAGAAATATAGCACATTGGAAAACCGCTTTCCATTTTTGGGCATTGTACATTTCCTAATAACTGACCAATAGTTGCATAAGTTGCAATTGCCAAAGCAAATAAGGTGAACAAAAAATATATCACTTTTCCCTTATTAAAAATATGGATAACAAAAGGAATTAACAAACAACCGAAAATAATATAACAAGCTGGTATTACACCCAATTTAGGGCAGGTTCCTTCATGTAAAAATTCCGAATAGGCCAAGTTTCCAGCACCTAGAATACCAAAAATAAAAACGGTGTAAATGCAATAATTAATAATTTTCTTCATCATTAATAACACCTTATTATTCTTCAACAATAACTGTTGTATTTATAGCCACATTTTCCAATATTTGCGAATTTCCTTTTGAATCTTTTATGGTAATTTCCGTGATATTTTTAGAGTTGCCCAAACCAAAAATTAGTGTATTAGACTGGTCGCTGCACAATCCTTCGCCTATTACATTGTAATTTGTTTGTGTGCCATTTTCTGTTGTAACCGTTACAACAGCACCAATTAATTTAGCTTTATCCTGCATTCTAACTTTTACAAAATTTGCTTTTCCTCCATTATTTATGAACACTTTAGCATTTCCGTCTAAATTTACGTAAACCAAATCCGGATAACCATCATTGTTAAAATCACTGCTTAAAGGTGTAATAGCATAATTTTTATTAACCACATTAGCCTGCTCTTCTGTTGCGGCAAAAATGCTATTGTCTAATTGTATCAAGAAACGACAAGGCAATTTAAAAAGTGCTTGCGGTGGAAACGCAATATAATTTTCGGCTACCACCAAATCTTGTTTTCCGTCTAAATTGAAGTCTTCAAAAATAGCTCCCCAGGAAAATTCAAATTCAGCTATATTAGTTTCTTTAGCTACGTTTGATAATTCTCCAGTTCCATCATTGTTAAATAGAATCCAATCAGTAAACAATTCTTGCCCATCGGTTAAATCTCCTTTTGCTAAAATTTTCGGAACAGAAGTTCCTGTGTTTAAAAAAAAGAAATCAGGAGTTTTATTGTTGTTATAATCTCCTACTGCAATTCCCATTGGATAGGAAAACTTACCAGTTAAAGGATTACTCTTCAATTTAAAAGAGGTTCCATCTTGGTTGATATAAATTATGCTATTACACCTTTAAGCAGTGATTTTAACAATGATGGTTATCCGGATTTTTATAAACCTCAATTAACGATTGTAAAGCGGTATCATTTGGAAATTCAGCTATTTTATGCACCAAATAACCCAACTGCGCCCTCGAAGAAATCCACATACCACCAATCATAAAAGCAATAATTCCCAGAGAGAAAATACCCATTGCTATTTTGGGATTGTGTTGTTTAAACACTAAATACAGATGGTAGTAACCGGCAATGTAAAATGGCACAAAGGAAACTGCTACAAAATGACCAAGTGTTAATCGGCTTAGTGGAATTTGATTAAAAAACTCAAGATTGTTTCCATCGTAACCAATTCCATTAGGTGAATAATGCAATAAAAATTCTCCAACGCCAACGCCAATGGCACCAATAAATCCTAAAATTCCAAAAATATATAATTGCTTAATTGTTGATTTATCCATTTCTCTTGAGTTCGTTTAGAAAATTTTTATGAAAGTAATCACGGCCAATACACCTGTTAAAATACTTAATATCAAATTTAAATTTTTAGCCAAACCTTTAGATTTTAACTGAATTACTTTTGCGAAATTAGCGTACATATAAAGTAACGCGAAAGTTCCTAGAGCAGAACCTAAAACGAAAATTAAAATATTTTGTTGAGAAAATTGTAACCATCCTGCAACATCTAAAGCTGTTATCACCCCACAATAAAATGGGATAGAAAACATATTTAACGCAGATAGTAATAAACCAACAACAAAACTATTACCAGCTTTCTCTTTTACAGTTTCATTTGGTGCTTTGTCTTTTTTAAATTGTCGATAAAAATAATATGACAAGAGTGCAAAAATCACGATTGCTATTTTTTGAAGTGATTGCACAAAAGCTGGATTTCCACGTAAAAACTTTGTAAATAAAATTGCAATATACGCTTGTAGTAACACAACAAGAGAAACACCAATTGCAAATTTCACAGCGTCAGACTTACTTTTGTTTATACTTATTTTTGCAGCAGTCATATTTAACATGCTTGGTGTTAAGGTGCCTAAAAATGATGTGATGAGCCCTAAAATAAAGTGTAAAATTAGTGTCATAGGTTGGTTAGCTATAATTTTTGTTAAGTTATGAATTAAAACATAAGTCGTTTTAAAATTTCAAAAATTACTTAAACCCGATTTTTATTTAATTTATCTGACACAAATATTAATATGATATTTTTATCTATTTTAAATAATTAAATTGTTATAATCAAAAAACTGTATATTTAGCATCTTTAAAATTATAAGTAAATTATATTTATGGATACCAATAAAGGAGCTTCAAAAGTTTTGTTTGAAAATTGGGTAAACCAATTTAGTGACCAACTCTATTCTTGGGCATTCCATAAAACTTCTTCAAAAGAAATAGCCGAAGATTTAGTACAAGATACATTTTATGCTGCCTACCGGAATATTGATAAATTTCAAAGTAAAAGTCAACCAAAAACGTGGCTTTTTTCAATATTGAATAATAAGATTATTGATTATTATAAAAAGAAATCAAAACAGTTTACTATTTCAGCGGATGATTACATAAACCAAGTAAAGAAAACCGATGGTTTTTTTGATGAACATGAAAAGTGGAAGAATGATACCGATTTAAATGAGCAACATTGGTTGGATAACCCAGAATTTAATTCGATACTCTTAATTTGTATAAAAGACTTACCTGAAAACTGGCAATTTATCATTCAATCTAAATATATATTGGATAAAAAGAGTGCAGATATCTGTCAGGAACTACAAATCACACAGTCTAATTATTGGCAAATAAGCCACAGAGCTAAATTGTTATTAAAAAAATGTATTGAATTAAATTGGGAAACTTGATGAAAAAACTGATGAACATACTAATGCTTTCCTGTAAAAAAGCTACTGAATTAATTGAAAAAAGACTGGTTACTAAATTAACTACTGTTGAAAAAATTCAATTAAAAATGCATACTACTGTCTGCAGTAATTGCACTACTTATGAAAATCAAAGTGATATTATTGAAAAATGCATTGCTAAAATTCATCAACCAGATACAAAGCAGATGAAACTTTCCTCTAAAAGAAAGGAACAAATATTAAAACAACTGGAAAAATAATTAAACATGTAATTGTTTATTTATCATTTAACTGAATTCAGTTAACACTATTGGCTTCTTTAAAGCTTGCTATTTTTTAAAATAGTTTATAATTCACAAATTATTTATGGATAAATTATTTTTTTCAATAACTACAGTGGTTGGTATATTTTTTATGAATGCCCAAGAAACAAGAATAAAAAATGTTAACTCAGCTGAATTTCAAAAATTGATAAAAAAAAAGAATGGCATATTATTGGATGTTCGCACACTTTATGAATTTGAAGAAGGTCATATAAGAGGTGCCTATCAATTAAATTATTATGCTTTCAGTTTTAAAAAAACGTGTTATTATTACCAAAAGACAAGCCTATTTACGTGTACTGCAGATCTGGATATAGGAGTCATAAAACTGCAAAAATTTTAATTGAAAACGGTCACAAGAACATTTACAATTTAGAAAATGGTATTTTGGAATGGGAACAAAATAATTACCCAACTAAAAAAAAATTAAAAAATAACTCTACACTTCTGATAATAAACAAGTTAGTGAAATATACTAAAAAAATATTTTATTTTTTGTCAGGAATTTTAAATATAAAAGTCTATACATTCAGTTAAAATAATTAAACTGAATTAAAATGACAAAAAATAAAATATTTAAAATAGTCTTAATAGTAATAGGAATTGGGATTCTAATTGGAGGTAGTATTGGATATTATATGTTTAACAAACCCGCTAGAGATGTTCAAAATACTAAAACCGACTTTAGCTATAATGCCAGCGAAATTGTAAACGAATATTTAACCGATGCTCAAAAAGCAAACAATAAATATTTAGATGAAACTGGAAATTCTAAAGTACTTGAAATATCAGGTACAGTTGCCAATATTACCGAAGATTTTAACAATCAAAAAGTAATACTTTTAAAAGACGCTTCAGATAAAGCCGGTGTAAGTTGCACCTTTACTTCAGAAACCAATTCCAATACAAAAAACGTTAAAATAGGAGACAGAATTTCAATTAAAGGAGTGATTCGTTCAGGAGCTTCTTTTGATGAAGACTTAGAAATGTACGAAAACGTAATTATAGAAAAAAGTAATATTATATCAAATAAATAACAATTATTAATAACTTAAAATTTTAAACATGAAAAAAACAGCAATTTTATCAATAGTAGCCGTAGTAGCAATTTTTTTAACTTCAATAACAGCTTCGGCTCAAAAAATTGTAAGTTCTAAAACACATTTTAAATTCTTTTCATCAACACCTGCTGAAGATATAGAAGCAAATAATTACAAAGCATTTGGTACTTTGGAAACAAGTACTGGTGATTTAGTATTCTCAGTTCCAATGCAAAGTTTTGAGTTTGAAAAAGCCTTAATGCAAGAGCATTTTAACAGTAAAAAGTTTTTAAATACAAAGGCAAATCCTAAAGCAAAATTAGTAGCTAAAATAGCTAATATTTCAACCGTTAATTTTAATCAAGATGGTACTTATCTTGTAAATGTTTCTGGAAATTTAACAATCAATGGTGTTACAAAAACAATAAATGAAAAAGCAACAATTAATGTTGTAGGTGGGAAAGTATCACTAATATCTACATTAAATGTTACACTTGCAGACTATGAAGTAGCGTTTAAAAAAGGGAAACCTTCAACAAACATTGCAAAAACAGTTGAAGTAACAGTTGAAGCAACTTATTAATTTTCACCCCAATAAAATCGTAGGGTTAAATTAGTTTTAATTCAATTTAAAGTATTGAATTTCTAATTTTACCCTACGTCCTATTTATAAAAAAATAAACCAGCAGAGAAAATCAAAACTAAAAAATGAACAATTAAAAGTATTATTATATACTCTCAATTGTTCATTTAAATTTTTTATAAAGGTATTACAGTGCTAAAACAGAATTTTCTTCAGAGTCAATTCCATTATTTACATACTTATCAGCATTGGAATCATTCACCCACTTTTCACCATCTAATAGATATTTGAATTGGTATTCGTTTTCAGTAGGTAAGTCAATTACAACTTTAAATGACCCATCTTTCAATTTTTTCATACTAACAGGCTCAGCAGTATTCCAATTATTAAACTCTCCTAATAATTCAACTTTACTTGCACCAGCAGCAGCATCTTTTTCCATTAAAAATGTAACTTTACAAACTGGCTTACTTTTTAAATATTGCTTTTTTAAACTCATAACACTAATTTTAGATTAATACAACAAATTTAAATTGGAATTTATTCATATTATACAACTCCTTTTTCATATTTATGCGCTATATTAACCCTAAAACTACCAAATTTACTTTATGGTTAAAATTATACATTTTAAGAGTATACATGAATTTTAAAAAATATTTTCTTCAAAAAAACAGTTTATCACATTATTTTCTTATTTAATTAAATATCTTTATCTAATTAAAACCATTTCATCAATAATTTCAAACTATATGGAGCAAAATTTCAAAGTAAAAGTAAATGACTCTTTTAATTATGATTTAAAAAATTCTGACATCCATAAATTAGATGTTTTAAAACTATCAAAGTCGAAATTCCACGTGCTAAACAACTCTAAATCTTTTGGTGTTAAACTAGAAAAATTTGATTTTCTAAAAAAAGAATATACTATTCAAGTTAATTCTAACAACTACACTGTTAAAATCGCCAATCAATTAGATATACTTATTGAAGAAATGGGATTCTCAATAGGTTCAACTAAAAAAATAAATGATATTAAAGCTCCAATGCCTGGCCTTATTTTAAGCATAAATGTGAAAGAAAAGCAAGAAGTAAAAGAAGGAGATATTTTATTAATTCTTGAAGCTATGAAAATGGAAAATGCAATTACATCTCCAAAAGATGGTATTATTAAATCCATACATATAAAAAGTAGTGGAACTGTTGAAAAAGGAGAACTTATGATTGAATTTGAATAAGATTACGCTACTACCCTATTCAATTTCAAAATTTCTAAAAATTTTAAACTGCATTCAAATGAAAAAAATATTAATCGCAAATAGAGGTGAAATAGCCATTAGAGTCATGAAAACTGCTCAAAAAATGGGTATTAAAACTGTTGCTGTATATTCAGAAGTTGACAGAAATGCGCCTCATGTAAGATATGCGGATGAAGCTGTTTGCATAGGTGAAGCACCTTCAAACAAATCATACCTATTAGGAGATAAAATTATTGAAGTAGCAAAAAAATTGAATGTAGATGGAATTCATCCTGGTTATGGTTTCTTAAGTGAAAATGCAAATTTTGCTGAGTTATGCGAAAAAAATAACATTATATTTATTGGTCCAAAATCAAAATCTATTAGAATGATGGGCGATAAATTAGCGGCAAAAGATGCTGTTAAAAATTATAACATTCCAATGGTTCCAGGTATTGATAGAGCTGTAACAGATCCCAAAGAAGCTTCAGAAATAGCAAGAACAATTGGATTCCCAATTTTAATAAAAGCTTCAGCCGGTGGAGGTGGGAAAGGAATGCGTATTGTAGAAAAAGAACAAGATGTTGAGGAACAAATGGCCAGAGCAATTAGTGAAGCTTCTTCAGCCTTTGGTGATGGCTCCGTTTTTGTTGAAAAATATATTACTTCACCTCGCCATATAGAAATTCAAGTTTTAGCTGATAGTCATGGTAATGTGTTGCATTTTTTTGAAAGAGAATGTAGTATTCAAAGACGTCATCAAAAAGTTATAGAAGAAGCTCCTTCTGTTATTTTATCAGCAGAATTAAGAGAAAAAATGGGACAAGCAGCCATTAAAGTTGCAAAATCATGTGATTATTTAGGCGCTGGAACCGTTGAATTTTTAGTTGATAGTAACTCAAACTTCTATTTCCTAGAAATGAATACTCGTTTGCAAGTTGAACATCCTGTTACCGAATTAATTTCTGGTGTAGATTTGGTTGAACTTCAAATTAAAATTGCACGAGGCGAAGCAATCGCGTTAAAACAAAAAGATTTAAAAATTAATGGTCATGCACTAGAATTAAGAGTATATGCTGAAGATTCTCTTAATAATTTTTTACCAAGTGTTGGAAATTTAAGTACTTATAAAATTCCTATTGGTGAAGGTATAAGAGTTGATGATGGTTTTGAAGAAGGAATGGATATCCCAATTTATTACGACCCAATGCTATCTAAATTAATTACTTATGGTAAAACTAGAGATGAAGCAATTCAATTAATGATAAAAGCTATTGATAACTATAAAATTGAAGGGGTTAAAACAACCTTGCCATTTGGTAAATTTGTTTGCCAACACGAAGCATTTACATCAGGAAATTTTGATACTCATTTTGTTAAAAAATTTTATACACCTGAAAAACTACAATCCAATTTAGGTGAAGAAGCAAAAATAGCAGCATTAGTAGCTTTAAAAATATATTTAGAAAATCAAAAAATTGTAAGAGTTCCTCTTAATTAACTAATTATAAAATTTAATAGTATGGATTCTAAAGTTGAAAAATTAAATATAAAAGTTGCATTAGCTCATTTAGGTGGTGGAGAAGAACGAATTAAAAAGCAACACGTTAAGAAAAAATTAACTGCAAGAGAACGTGTAGACTATTTATTAGACGAAGGCTCTTTTGAGGAAATGGGAGTTTTAGTAACCCATAGAACCACCGATTTTGGAATGGAAAACAACATCTATTTTGGCGATGGTGTTGTAACAGGTTATGGAACTATTCATGGAAGATTAGTCTATATTTTCGCTCAAGATTTTACTGTTTTCGGTGGCTCTTTATCTGAAACTCACGCTGAAAAAATTTGTAAAATAATGGATCAAGCTGTAAAAGTTGGTGCTCCGATAATTGGTTTAAATGATTCTGGAGGTGCAAGAATTCAAGAAGGAGTTAGATCACTTGGAGGTTATGCGGATATTTTTTACAGAAATGTACATGCATCTGGTGTGGTTCCTCAACTTTCAGCCATTATGGGACCTTGTGCAGGTGGAGCCGTTTATTCCCCAGCCATGACCGATTTTACTTTTATGGTTGAAGACACAAGTTACATGTTTGTAACAGGTCCAGATGTTGTAAAAACCGTAACCAATGAAGAAGTGACTGCCGAAGAATTAGGTGGTGCAAGTACACATTCAACAAAATCAGGTGTAACGCATATTACTTCTGCAAATGATATTCAATGTTTGTCAGCTATTAAAACTTTATTGAGTTACCTTCCACAAAACAATAAAGAAACTACAAATAAATTACCGTATGATTTAGGTGATGAGTTACGATTAAATCTAGAAACCATTATACCAGAAAACCCTAACCAACCTTATGATATGCATGAGGTTATTAAAGGTATTATTGATAAAAATTCATTCTTTGAAATTCATAAAGATTTTGCCGGAAATATTTTAGTAGGTTTTGCTCGTTTAGCAGGAAGAAGTATTGGAATAGTTGCTAACCAACCAATAATTTTAGCTGGATGTTTAGATGTAAAAAGCTCGATAAAAGCAGCTCGGTTTACACGTTTTTGCGATTCTTTTAATATCCCATTATTAGTATTAGTTGATGTCCCAGGTTTTTTACCTGGAACTGATCAAGAATGGAATGCAATTATCACAAACGGCGCTAAATTATTGTATGCTTTAAGTGAAGCCACAGTGCCTAGAATTACAGTAATTACACGTAAAGCCTATGGTGGAGCCTATGATGTAATGAATTCGAAGCATATTGGAGCTGACATGAATTTTGCTTGGCCAACAGCAGAAATAGCAGTAATGGGCGCAAAAGGAGCCGCTGAAATTATTTTTAAAAATGAAATTAAATCAGCCGAAAACCCAGAAGAAAAACTAAAAGAAAAAGAAACTGAATATGCATATAAATTTGCAGATCCTTATGGTGCAGCTAGTCGTGGTTTTATTGACGAAGTAATTTACCCCAAAGACACAAGAAGAAAATTGATAAAAGCGTTTCAAATGTTGGAAGGAAAAGAGGTAAACTTACCAAAAAAGAAACATGGTAATATTCCTTTATAATTATTTTTTTTAACAAAAACTCTCGAAAAACTAAATTCGTCAACCTGAACTTGGATCAGGTTCTCATAATATTCGGTTACCCGAGAGATGAGGTTCTGAAATAAATTCAGAATGAACTGTGCTTAAATGCTAATATTTAGTTTATAATTATAATAAAAATTTCCTTTTATTAATAATGTTTTTTTGGTTAATAAACTCTTTAAGAAAAAGTCAATATTCTAACTGTTGGCTTTTTTTATATTATTTCTGCTGAAAGTCCTTTTGATAATAACATAGTACAACGAGGCTTTAAATCGTTATATTCACCCGTTTTAACTGTACATTTACCTTTGTAATGCACTAAAATAGCACATTGCTCAGCTTGTTCTAAAGTATGGTCACAAATATCAATCAATGAATCAATTACATGGTCAAAAGTATTTACATCATCATTAAATAACACAATCTCATTTAGATTGGTTTCTTTTTCCAATACATCAACTTCTTCTTGTATTTTTTTCTTTGTACTCATGTTGCTAAAATAGTAATTATTTCAGATACTTCAAAGATACCCAGTTATTTCGCTCAATTATTTTATCTAAAGTCAAACCATATTTTGAAACTTCAGCATCAATAATTGGAATATCTTCCTGATAAAATCCGCTAAATAAAATAATGCCTTCATCATTTAAACAATTCATATAGGATGGCATATCATTTAATAAAATATTTCTATTGATATTGGCTATTATAACATCATATTTTTTGTTCATTAAAAGTGAAGCATCACCTTCAAAAACTGAAATATGTTTACAATTATTTCGTTCTACATTTTCTACAGAATTTTCATAACACCAAGTATCAATATCTATTGCATCAATTGGTTGCGCGCCTTTCATTTCAGCAAAAATGGCTAAAATTCCAGTTCCGCAACCCATATCTAACGTTTTTTTATTTGTCAAATCTAACTGTAATAAATATTGAACCATCATATGAGTAGTTTCATGATGACCTGTACCAAAACTCATTTTTGGTTCAATAACAATATCATATTTTAAATTTGGATTCTTGTGAAAAGGAGCTCTAATACTCACTAAATCGTCTACCTGAATTTGATTAAAATTTTTTTCCCATTCACTATTCCAATTAATTTGTTCTATTACTTCTTCTTCAAAAGTAATTTTAAACTCCTCCGAATTTAAAATTTGAATATCTTTTAAAATTTCAGCATTCCAATCCTTTTCTTGAATGTAAGCATTTACTCCATCTTCATTTTCCACAAAACTTTCAAAGCCTTCTTCACCTAATTGAGCTATTAAAATTTCAGTTGCTGGCTCTTTTGGTGAAACTTTAAAAATATATCCAATATAATTTATCATATGTATAATTTATTTCAAAATGCAAAAATACGGTTTCCTTTCATAATGAAAGAAAACCGTATCTATATTTTAAACTATTTTTTAAATCTAGTTAGAATGCACTTACCAATTCAATAAAATCGTCAGCGTTTAAAGCTGCACCACCAATTAAACCACCATCTACATCTTCTTTAGAAAATATTTCTTTAGCATTTGAAGGTTTTACACTTCCACCGTATAAAATGGAAACATTATCAGCTACTTCCTGATTATATTTGTCAGCAACAATTTTACGAATAAAAGCGTGCATTTCCTGAGCTTGTTCTGGTGAAGCAGTTTCACCTGTTCCAATTGCCCAAACAGGTTCATAAGCTAAGATAATAGAATCCCAAGCTGAAGCTTCTAAATGAAACAAACCATTTTTTATTTGACTTTCAACAACATCAAAATGCTTATTACCTTTTCTATCTTCTAAAACTTCACCGAAGCAAAAAATAACCTCTAATTTATTTTCTAAAGCTGCATTCACTTTTTCAGCTAAAATCGCATCTGTTTCACCAAAATATTCGCGTCTTTCAGAATGGCCTAAAATAACAATTTTTACACCTACAGATTTTAACATTTCTGCTGAAATTTCACCTGTGAAAGCGCCACTTTTAGCTTGATGCATATTTTGAGCAGCCACTTCAACCTTTGTTCCTTTTGCTTTGCTAGCTACTTTTTGCAAACTTACAAATGTTGGCGCAACTATTACGCGTGTGTTTTTTAACGATTTCTTTTTTAATTTTTTAATTATTCTTTTTACCAAAGATTTAGAAGCATCTAAATCGTTATTCATTTTCCAGTTACCTGCAACTATTTGTTTTCTCATGGTATTCTAATTTACTTTTATTGTTCTATTTAATACTACAAATTTACAATTTAATGCTTATAAATAAACCTAAAAATAGCAAGATTGCGCAATCGATTTCGGTTAATTTCAAACTAATTCAAAATAAATTAATAGTATTATTTGATAAACAAATATAACTTAAACTATTAAAATTACTACTTTTGCTTCATTCTTTATTTAAATCGATGAACAGACAGGAACTAATTAAACAAATTCAATTAAAAAAATCATTTCTATGCATTGGTTTAGATGTAGATTTAACTAAAATTCCAACATATTTATTGACTAAAAAAGATCCAATTTTCGAATTCAACAAGCAAATAATTGATGCAACACATCATTTAGCTGTTGCCTATAAACCTAATACTGCTTTTTATGAAGCTTATGGCATTAAAGGTTGGAAATCTTTAGAAAAAACCATCAATTATATCAATACAAATTATCCCGAAATTTTCACAATTGCTGATGCTAAACGTGGTGACATTGGGAATACTTCTACGATGTATGCAAAAGCATTTTTTGAAGATTTAAATTTTGATTCAGTAACTGTTGCTCCTTATATGGGAAGCGATTCTGTGGAACCTTTTTTAGCTTTTAAAAATAAAACAACCATTCTTTTAGCTTTAACTTCAAATAAAGGAGGATTGGATTTTCAAGGATTAAAAATCAATAATAATGAATTGTATAAAGAAGTATTAAAAACTGCATTGACTTGGAAAAATTCAGAGAATTTAATGTTTGTTGTTGGCGCTACAAAAGCTAACTATTTTTCAGAAATTAGAAAAATAGTTCCAAATCATTTTTTATTGGTTCCAGGTGTTGGCGCTCAAGGCGGAAATTTACAAGAGGTTTGTAAATATGGATTGAACAAGGAATGTGGTTTGTTAATAAATTCTTCAAGAGGTATTATTTACGCTGGAAATGATGAGAATTTTACAGAAGCAGCAAAAAAAGAAGCACTTAAATTACAACAAGAAATGGCCATTATTTTAAATGAGAATAATTAAAGATCAATTAGGACGAGAAATTACACTGAAAAATATACCAAAAAGAATTGTTTCTTTAGTGCCATCACAAACTGAATTACTGTGTGACTTAGCTTTGGAAAATGAATTGATTGGAATCACAAAATTTTGCGTGCATCCTTTTCATTTAAAAGCTACAAAAACCATTGTTGGAGGGACTAAAAAAGTAGATTTAGACAAAATTAAATCTTTACATCCCGATTTTATTTTATGTAATAAAGAAGAAAATTCTTATGCTTTTCTTCCTGAATTAGAAAAAATTGCGCCTACCTATTTTTCAAATGTAAATTCAATTGAAGATTCAATAAATTTAATAGCCGAATTAGGAAACATATTAAACAGAAGAACAGAAGCCTCAAATTTAATTGATAAAATTAATTTTAAATTAAACGACTTTAAAAATTTCATAAAAGATAAACCAATACGAAAAGTAGCTTATTTAATTTGGGCTAACCCTTGGATGGTTGCTGGAAATGAAACTTATATAAACGAAATATTGAAACTTAATAAGTTTGAAAATATTTACGCAAATATGAGTCGCTACCCAAAAATTGAAATTCATAAAATTAGAAATGAAGGTGATCCTGATGTAATTATCTTATCATCAGAACCATTTCCATTTAAAGATGAACATGCAATGGAAATTGCAACCTATACAAATCGTTCCATAACTGTTTTTGGTGATGGAGAATTATTTAGTTGGTTTGGGTCTAGATTACTTTTATCGTTTGATTATTTTAAAGAATTACACAAAAAATTAGAAAGTCATTTTTAGTTTAAACAACTTCTTTTTGGGCTTCTAAAGCTCGCTTTAACCAAAACATAAGTACAACTGCAAGCAATCCTAAACCTCCCATTAAAAACCAATTGGCTTCAAAACCAAATCTGGCAATGACTTCCATCCCTGTTTTTGCACTAAAAATATGTGCCATTGAAAATGCCATCGTATATAAAGCTAAATAACGTCCTTCTTTCCCTGAAGGAGCTCTTGTCATTGCAAAATTATTTGTAAATGGAAAAGCTAACATCTCACCAAAAGTAATAAATAACATACCAATAATTAGAAAACCAACCCAAGTTGAAGTGTTTAATATTAAAAAACTCAGCGCAAATAAAACCAAACTCCAACTTATAATTTTTAACTTATTGAACATTTTTTTTTCTATAAAATGAATTAATGGCATTTCAAACAGAAAAATTAAAAAACCGTTAAGCCCCATTAATAAACCTATTTCAACTTCATTTAAATGATGAACACCTTTGTAATACAATGGCATAGTTGTAAATAGTTGCAAAAAAATAAAACCCATTAAAAATACCACCAATAAAAATATCCAATATGGCTTGTCTTTATAAATAGATGTTACTATATCTTCTATTGATGTTTCCGTTTTTTTAACAGTAAATTCTTTTTGCTCCAATACAACTTTCATCAACAAAATTGCCAATATACATGTAATTCCATCAACCCAAAAAAGACCCGAATAACTTAATGCCGTTATAATTAATCCACCTAAAAATGGACCAAATGAAAACCCTAAATTTATTGCCAAGCGAATTAAAGTTAAAGATCTTGTTTGGTTTTCAGGCTTACTATATGCTTTTAATGAAACAAACATAGCAGGTCTAAAAGTATCAGCAACCGTCATTGTTAAAAATATACCAACTGCAAAACCTGAAAAAGTAGTCACAAATTGCAAGCCAATAAACAAAAAACCTGTAATTAGCAAACTCCAAAACATAACTTGATAAAAACCAATTTTATCCGTCAGCTTTCCCCCAAGCCAAGACCCCAACAATGAACCAACACCAAAACTAGTCATCACCCAACCTACTTGAGATAAAGACAAATTTAATTTTTCTGTTAAATACAATGATAAGAAAGGTAACACCATAGTTCCTGCCCTATTTATAAATGTAATTAAAGCCAACCACCAAACTTCATTTGATAACCCTTTAAATGAATCTCTGTAACTATTTACTACTCTTTTAAACATCTTGTAAAATTAAAAAACCCAGCTTTTAGCCAGGTTAAATATGAATTGATATAATTTATTATCGAATAATTATCACATATACACACCTTGGCAGTTTTTTAAAAACCACTTAAATACGGAAATATCTTGTGTACAATAATTCATAATTGCTTATTATTTTTTGGTAAAACTACAAAAAATATTCAATTTATTAAGTTTTCTTTTCACACTCGTAATATTTTGTATTTTTGTGCTTTAAAACAATTCTACACATGAAAAACATTCTTTTATCTTTAATTGCTGTAATTTTATTTAGCAGTTGTTCTAAAAAAAAATCTTCTTATGAAGATGATATTAAACATTTTCAATACCAATTAAACATTGAATTTGCAGATGCTAAAAAGTCACCATTAACGAAAGAAGATATAAAATCTTTTAAAGGACTAAAATTTTTTGAGATTGACGAAGCTTATAAACTTGAAGCTACTTTGGAATTGACTCCAAATTCCCCCATTTTTGAAATGAGAACATCTGATGAACGGTTGCCTTTGTATCGAAAATATGGAATTGCACGATTTTCTCTTTATGGTAAAAAATTTGAATTAAGCGTTTATCAAAGTCAAGAATTAATGACTAATTCAGAATATGAAGATCTTCTTTTTTTACCATTTAACGATAAAACAAATGGAAATTTAAGTTATGGTGGTGGACGATTTTTAGATTTAAAACTTCCTTCAGAAGATAGTAATAACACTATAGTAATTGATTTTAACAAGGCTTACAATCCTTATTGCGCTTACAGTCATAAATATTCCTGTCCAATTCCACCTTCAGAAAATAATTTATCAGTTACTATAAAAGCAGGTGTAAAAGCATATGCAGAAGATCATTAAAAAGCCTATTCGGAAATTTTCTGAATAGGCTAAAACTTAACTTAATTAATCAATACTATTTTAAGTTTTCTATAATGATATTAGAAATACTAAATTTAAATTATTGCTTATTAATGTTCGTTTAAAGCAAAATCTGGATAAGCATCCATTCCGTGTTCATGAATATCTAAACCTTCATGTTCTTCGGCTACAGAAACTCTAATCCCAACTGTAACTTTTAAAGTTTTAATAATTGCATAAGATGTAATTAAACAGAAAGCTCCTATGGAAACAACACCAATTGCTTGATGACCTAATTGAGACCAACCTGCCAATTCTCCAAAAATCCCAACAGCTAAAGTCCCCCAAATACCACATATTAAATGTACTGATATTGCACCAACTGGGTCATCTAATTTTAATTTATCAACTAACGCTACACCAATAACAATTAATGCTCCTGCAATAAATCCAATTAAAATTGAATCCGTCACGCTCATTACATCAGCACCTGCAGTAATTCCAACTAAACCTCCAAGAATTCCATTTAAAAACATAGATAAATCATATTGTTTATATTTAAATAATGACACTAAAAAAGCAGACAATCCTCCAGAAGCTGCAGCTAAACAAGTGGTAACTAAAACCAATGATGTTTTTGCTGGATCAGCTGAAAGTACAGATCCACCATTAAAACCAAACCAACCTAACCATAGAATAAATACTCCCGCTGTTGCAAATGGCATATTATGACCAGCTATTACACCAATTGAACCATCTTTTTTAAATTTTCCAATTCTTGCACCCAATAACCAAACTGCAACTAAGGCTGCCCATCCACCAACCGAATGCACTATAGTTGATCCAGCAAAATCATAAAATCCAAGTTCATCTAACCAACCTGCTCCCCATTTCCATGAACCTGTAATTGGATAAACTATACCAACATAGATAATTGTAAAAATCATAAATGAACCTAGTTTAATTCTCTCAGCTACAGCTCCAGAGACTATAGTTGCTGCCGTAGCGGCAAACATTCCTTGAAACAAAAAATCTGTCCAATAGGTATAACCGCCACCAGCGTATGCAGCTGTCAATCCATTTTTAGGAACTGTAAGTCCAAATAAATCAATAAAATAATCAGGTATAATTCCTGCAATAAAAGTTCCAGGATACATAAGATTAAATCCAACTAATGCATATAGCACCATTCCAATTGAAAGAATAAATACATTTTTAAACAAAATATTTATCGTGTTTTTTTGTCTTGTTAATCCTATTTCTAGCAGTGAAAATCCCAAATGCATTAAAAAAACTAATGCTGTACAAATCATCATCCATACATTGTTTACTGTAAATAATGTGTTTTCCATAATATAATAGTTATTCCTTTAATCTTATTTTAATGAGTCTTTCCCTTTTTCTCCTGTTCTAATTCTATAAGATTCAATTACATCAGAAACAAATATTTTACCATCTCCTACAACCCCAGTTCTAGAAGCTTTTATTATTGCATCAACCGTTAAATCTAAAAATGGATCAGAAACTATAATTGATAAAAATCTACGCTGTATATCTGAAGTACTATAGCTAACACCTCTATAAACATGCCCTTGTTTTTCATTACCAACTCCTGTTACATCCCAGTAACTAAAAAAATTGACTCCGATTTCATGCAACGCTTCTTTAACTTCATCAAATTTTGATTTTCGAATAATTGCTTCAATTTTCTTCATAATAAAAATAATTTTTTAATTAATTTCGAAGCAAAAGTATCTATATAAGTTTTTACCCCCAAATATTTATAGGGTAATTTTATTATTTTTATGATATTTTACAATTATACCCCATATTTTTTATAATTAATAAATAATAATCAAACAATTAGCAAAATTTAACAAAACAAAATTACCTAATAGGTTAACCTATTAGATAATTTTAATGTAACCATAATTATAATTTTATAAAGAAAGCACAAAAACCAAGTATGCGTCCTCTGTATCTGGATTAAAAATTGCTGATACCGAAACACCTAAACTAAATAAATCTGTCATTTTAATATCTTTTCCTGCAGAGATTCCAAAATTAGTGACTGCAAAATCACCATTAAGTGAGTAAATTTCATTACCTCCACCAACAAAAGCGTTTAATTCAGTTTCGCCAATTTTAAACGGATAACCTATTTCTGTATAAATAGAATTTTTATCATCATTATAAATATTAACACCAACCATAGCAGTTAAAGGAAATTTTTCAACCCCATCAAAACTTAAAGTTGTTTCGCCAATATGATTTAGCATTTGGAAATATCCATCAGACACACCATCAACAGGAAATGAATAATCTGTAAAACCTAATGAAACTGGACCAAAAGAATAACTTGCATACAAATCAAATTCTTGCCCAACCACTTGTCCACCAGTCTCATAAGAAGCCCAGGCTCCTAATTTAAAATTTCCAGAGGTAAGTTCAACATAAGGTTGAACCGCAGGTGAATCAGAAAATTCTAAACCTCTCCACACATATCTACTTGCAAAATCTACACCTATATCAATTTTAGTTTTTGATTTAACCTCTTCTTGAGCATTTATTTTACTAATTGATAAAATTGCTATCAATACTATTACTGTCTTTTTAATTGTTTTCATTTTTATAAATTTTATTAGTTAATTAATTTCGATTAGAACTGGAATAAAAATAATCATCAATATCATTAAAGTGAATATCCAAATTACCAACTTCTTCTTCTTCTTTCCCATCTCTTAATTCAATTAAGTTCTTTAATATAAATAATAATGCGGCTCTTTTAATTGCTTTCATTGTTCTAAATATTAATGTTAATTTTAAATTTTATTTAGCTATTTTTTTAAAACATTTTAATTATTATAAACATTTGCTTTATGTTCATGGATATCCAATCCATCAACTTCCTCTTCCTTAGACACTCTTAATCCTATTGTTTTCTTTAAAGTATATAAAACAATAAATGAGGTTACAATTGCCCATGCCCCAATAGCTAAAACACCAATTGCCTGAACACCTAGCTGATGAAAACCTCCACCGTACAATAAACCACCATCTGTTGCAAATACACCTACCAATAATGTTCCTAAAGCCCCACATACACCATGAACTGAAACAGCTCCAACCGGATCATCAATTTTTAATTTTTTATCTATAAATTCAATAGAAAATACTATTACAACTCCTGCAATAAGCCCAATTATAGTTGCCCCCATTGGACTAACAGCTGCACAACCTGCGGTAATAGCTACCAATCCAGCCAAAGCGCCATTCAATGTCATTGAAATATCAGGTTTTCCATACAAACCCCAAGACACAAACATTGCTGCTATTGCTGCAGCTGCAGCTGCAAGGTTAGTAGTTATTACAATGCCAGCAACAGCATTAGCGTTATCTCCTGAGATTGCTAACTGAGACCCCGCATTAAATCCAAACCAGCCCAGCCACAAAATAAATACACCTAAAGCTCCTATTAGTAAATTATGTCCTTGTATTGCATTTGATTTACCATTTGTATATTTTCCAAGCCTAGGTCCTACTAAAAACGCAGCTACTAAAGCAGCCCAACCACCAACTGAATGTACAACCGTTGAACCTGCAAAGTCAATAAAGCCAAGGTTTGTTAACCAACCAGCACCTTGCCAAACCCAATGACCTGATATTGGATAAATTAAAACTGTCATTATTAAAGAAAAAATAAGGTATGTTGTAAATTTAGTCCTTTCCGCTATAGCTCCAGAAACAATAGTAGCAGCAGTAGCAGCAAAAACAGTTTGAAAAAATAAATTATGCATGTTCTCAGCATCATCAAAGAACAAGGTTGGTTTACCAATAAATGATCCAATAGATTCTCCATACATAATAGTATAACCTATAGCCCAAAAACCTAAGCTCCCGATACATAAATCCATTAAATTTTTCATTATTATATTTCCCGTGTTTTTTGATCTGGTAAAACCAGTTTCTACAAGCGTAAATCCAGCCTGCATAAAAAACACTAAAATTCCGCAGATCACAATCCACATTAAGTCTAATACAGCGTTAGTATCCATAATATATATTTTAAATTAATTAATTTTTAAGTTGATTTTTTATTTAAGTGCGTCTTTCCCTTTTTCGCCTGTTCTAATTCTATAAGATTCCATGATATCAGAAACAAATATTTTCCCATCTCCTACAACTCCTGTTCTAGAAGCTTTTATTATAGCATCAACAGTTATATCCAAAAATGGATCAGAAACTATGATTGACAAAAATCTGCGCTGAATATCTGAAGTACTATAGCTAACACCTCTATAAACATGCCCTTGTTTTTCATTACCAACTCCTGTTACATCCCAGTAACTAAAAAAATTGACTTCAATTTGATGCAAAGCTTCTTTAACTTCATCAAATTTTGATTTTCGAATAATTGCTTCGATTTTCTTCATAATAAATTGATTTTTTAATTGATTTTGGTTCAAAAGTAAAAATATAATAGTTTACCCCCTAATTTTTTAGGGGGGTAAGTCTAATTTTTACATAATTATTTATTTATACCCTATTTTTTTAGGGGTTATTTAAATTATATTATTATTTATTGATAATTATACCCTAATTTTTTAGGGGTTGATGTTTTAAAAATAAGAATATGTGATTGTACACCCCCCCAATTTTAGAGGGTACATTCATAAATAAGAAATATTATTAATTAAAAAAGAGTTAAATATAAGCTTCGTGAATTGTAGAAATTATTAATTAAAGAAGTTTTGAAATATATAAACCTAAGAAAACGGCTGAAAAACCTAAAACTAAAGACAATAACGTATAAGGCAAAAAACTAAAATAATCACCATTTTTAATAAGTAAATGATTTTCAAAAGCAAACGTTGAAAAAGTAGTGAAACCACCACAAAAACCTGTGGCTAATAACAACGACTGACTTTGCGACATGTTTCCAGTCTTACCTAAATAACCTAAAACAATACCAATTAATAAACTTCCAAGGACATTAGATAACATGGTTCCATAAGGAATGGCATTTTCAACATTATTTAACCACTTACCAACTAAATATCTTGCAACACTCCCAAAACCACCACCTACAAATACTAATAAAGCTTGTTTCATATATATACTAATCGTTTTTAAAGTTTAATAGTTTCAGCATCAATCCAACTCCATTTACCTGTTACTGTTCCGTTTTGTAATGTAAGAATACCTGGATTTGCTCTAATAATTGTTTTTAAAGTAGTTCCATCACAAAATAACAACTCAAAATTAAGGCTAAATTCATTTTTTATAGCTTCAAATTCTTCATTCAAAGAGGATGTTAATAAATAAACACTATAACCTTTTTCCAAAGCTTCATCAGTAATAACTTTTATTTTAGAAAAACCTTGAATATCACTTTTACTTAAATCATAGGCTACCACTAACAATACATTATCCGCTGCTAAAACTTGATTTGTTAAATCCTCACCTTCAACAGATTCTAAAAAGAAATCGTGTATAGATGCTTCTTTCTCGCCAATATATTTCATTCCTTCAGGAATATTTTTACCAATAGCATAAGGTCTAAAATCTATAATAGGTAAATGTATTAACACATAGTAAGTAATGTATAAAAATAAGAAAAATGATAAAAAGGTTGTCCATTTTGCAGTATTTAAGCTAAATAATGGCTTTATCAATTTCTGTTTTAAAACCAATAAAAGAATAAAAAGTACCAGTACAATATTTTTATAAAATGTGCCCCAACTAGAAAGTTTAACTGCATCTCCAAAACATCCACAGTCTGTAACTTTATTATAATAAGCTGAATACCAAGTTAAAAAAAGAAAAACCGTAATAATAGCTAATAAACTCCAAGATGTTATTTTTGGTAAATAACCCACTAACAGCATAACTCCAAGCATTATTTCAGCTAAAATTAATAGAATTGCAAATGGCAATGCATAGGGAATTAAAAATTCTAAATTCAACACATCTGCTCCAAAATATTCTTCAAATTTATAAGCAGAACCTAAAGGATCTATTAATTTAACAAACCCAGAAAAAATAAAGGTAGCAGCAACAAAAAATCTTGAAATATGGACTAAAATTTTCATCTTATTCAGTTTCGTTAATATGAATTAAGGCAAAAATAGCATAATTAATCATATCTTGATAATTTGCATCAATACCTTCAGAAACAATAGTTTTGCCGCTATTATCTTCAATTTGCTTCACACGTAATAATTTTTGTAAAATTAAATCGGTTAAAGAACTTACACGCATATCGCGCCAAGCTTCACCATAATCATGGTTTTTATCCTCCATGAGCTGTTTTGTTATAGCAACGTGTTTATCATATAATTTAATAGCTTCATCTGTAGGTATATCTGGCTGTTCTGCAACTCCTTTTTCCAGCTGAATTAAAGCCATAACAGCATAATTAATAATTCCAATAAATTCAGAAACCTCCCCTTCATCAACTTTTCTGGTTGTATTTTGTTGTAACTGACGAATACGTTGTGCCTTGATAAAAATTTGATCTGTTAATGATGGCAATCTTAATATTCGCCAAGCGCATCCGTAATCTTTTAACTTATTAATATATAATGAGCGACATTTTTCAATAATGTCGTTATATTGTTTTGAAGTTTGTTGCATGTAGCTTTAATTATTTCCGTAAATTTCGAACAAATTTAAGGAATTAAAAAATCAATTATTAAAATATGAAGAAGATTGCTGTTTTTTGTGGTTCAAGTTTAGGTTTTAATGACGTTTATAAAAATGACGCCATTAAATTAGGAAATCATTTTGTTGAAAATAACATAGGAATGGTTTACGGTGGTGGAAAAATTGGAATGATGGGAATTTTAGCTGATACTATGCTTGAAAAAAAAGGAGAAGTAATAGGTGTAATTCCGGGATTATTGAGACATGAAGAAGTTGCTCATACAGAAATTACTAAAATGATTGTTACCAAAACAATGAGCAAACGTAAAGTGAAAATAAGTAAATTAGTTGACGGATACATTGCTTTACCAGGTGGTTTTGGAACTTTAGATGAAATTTTTGAAGCTTTAACTCTAGGACAACTTGGCATTGAGCGTAAACCTGTTGGAATCTTAAATACCAACGGTTTTTTTAATCATTTAATTAAACAATTAGATGTGATGGTGACCGAAGGGTACTTAAAACAATCTAACAAAGAAATGCTGATAGTTAGTGAATCGGTTGATGAGCTATGCACATTAATGCTAAATTACAAAGCACCAATAATGACCAAAGTAATTAATAAAGTAGTAAGATAATTAATAGCTAATATCATACCATAAACAATATATGAAAATATGAAAAGTATTAATTGTAATGGGACATTAATAAATTTATCATCACCTAAAGTAATGGGAATTTTAAATAATACTCCTGATTCTTTTTTTGATGGTGGAAAATATAACAATCCTACTGCAATAGTAAATCATGTAGAAAAAATGCTAAGTGAAGGTGCTACTTTCATAGATGTTGGCGCTTACTCTTCTCGTCCTGGAGCGAAACATATTTCTGAAGAAGAAGAACTAGAACGTATTTCACCCGTCATTGAGCTTTTAGTGCAAGAATTTCCTAAATTATTAATCTCTGTTGATACTTTTAGAAGTGAAATTGCTAATTACTGCATTAATGAAGGGGCCTGTATAGTGAATGACATTTCTGCAGGAAGCCTAGATACTAAAATGTTTGCTACAATTGCAAAGTTGCAAGTACCTTATATTATCATGCATATGCAAGGAACACCACAAAATATGCAAGCCAAACCAATTTACGAAGATGTTATAAAAGAGGTTCTGTATTACTTCTCTAAAAAAATAAATGAACTACGTTCACTTGGTATAAATGATATTATTTCCGATGTTGGTTTCGGTTTTGGAAAAACCGTTAATCAAAATTATGATTTATTAAAACATTTAGATTTATTTAAAAACCTTGAGATCCTAACACTTGTAGGTTTATCAAGGAAATCGATGTTATTTAAACCCTTAGAAATTTCACAAAACGAAGCTTTAAATGCAACCACATCAGCAAATACTATTGCTTTGCTAAACGGAGCAAATATATTAAGAGTACATGATGTAAAAGAAGCTGTTGAAGCAATAAAAATTGTTGAATTATTAAATAATAATGAATGAATAAACTATTTATACTACTTTTCCCTTTAATTCTTTTAAGTTGTTCTAAAAAAGAAGTTAAAATTCCATTACTTGCAGAAAAAGGAATTCAGGAAATAAACAATCATTCTGAAGTTTGGATATTTTTTGAAGTTGAAAATAGCGATACCATTGCAAATGTAAATAGAAAAAATACCATTAGTACCACACATTGGATTTTTAATATTGATAAAAAATTAGCTTTAAAAACTTTCATTCCATCAATTATAGTTTTACAAGATAAACACGCAAACTCAATTCATTCAAAAGAAGGGATGCATAATTATTTTAGCTATTCTGATACCATTTCAAAAAAGTTATCATTTTTAGAATTTGATGGAGTTATTTATAAAACTGACAGTATTTTATCAAAAAATTATATAAAAACAACTAGCACAAACTATTTAGAATACAACAATATAAATCTAACGTTCAACCCAAATAATGTATGGCTTAATGACACCAAACTTGAAAAATCTGAATTTAAAACTACACTTTTAGAATTTATAGATTTTTCTTCAGAAGGAAAAAAAACAATGCTTCATTTAAATTTCAATGATAAATTATCCTATCAAAATTATTTATTTTACAAAACAATGCTTCATAATTTTGAAGACAAGAATATCTTAACCAATAAAACAGAATTTATTTTCGATAAAAATAAAGTTCCAGACTGCGGTTGTGAATAACGCTAATTTATGCAATCTTTTTCCTATTTTTACAAAAAACAATTTCAATGCTCGATTTTTTAGACATTTCCTTTCTTGACATTTTAGATATTGTTTTGGTAGCCACTTTACTATACTATATTTACAAACTATTAAAAGGAACGGTAGCTATAAATATTTTTATTGGTATTGCATTAGTTGTTCTTATTTGGAAAATTACGCAAGCATTACAAATGGAAATGCTCAGCGGTTTATTAGGAACTTTAATTAGTTTAGGAGCTATAGCAATACTTATTGTTTTTCAGCCCGAAGTACGAAAGTTTTTATTAATGTTAGGTTCAACAAATTTTACCAATAAGCGTAGTTTTTTAAAACAACTTAGCTTTTTAAGAACAGAAATCCACACCAATGTGGATGTAGAATCTATAATTTTGGCTTGTGAAGAAATGGCAGTTACCAAAACAGGTGTTCTTATTGTTTTAGAACGAAATCATAATTTAGATTTTGTAAAATCAATGGGCGATAAAATGAATATTGAAATTAATAAGCCCATATTAAAAAGTATTTTTTATAAAAATAGTCCTTTACATGATGGCGCTATAATTGTTAAGGAAAATTTTATTGTAGCTACTCGGATTGTTTTACCACTTTCTAAAAAAAGTTTACCTGCAAGATTTGGATTACGTCATAGAGCTGCAATTGGAATTACTGAAACAACGGATGCCCTTTGTATTCTTGTTTCGGAAGAAACAGGCGAAATTTCTTACATTAAAGATGGTGAATTTGTGTTGTTTAAAAATAATAATGAACTAATTGAAACTATTCGTTACGATTTAACTTAAGCTACTTTATTCGCAAACTGCATATTATACAACGTTTTGTAATATCCATTTTTTGCTAATAATTCTAAATGCGAACCTTGTTCAACAATTTCACCTTTATCCATAACTATAATTCTATCTGCTTTTTTTACTGTTGTTAATCTATGCGCAATAATTATTGAAGTTTGATGTTGCGTGATTTTATCTGTAGCTTTTTGAATTAATTTTTCTGAATACGAATCAATAGAAGAAGTTGCTTCATCTAAAATTAACACACTTGGCTTGCTTACATATGCACGTAAAAAAGCAATTAATTGTCGTTGACCTGAAGAAAGCATTACGCCACGTTCTTTTACATTATAATGGTAATTCTCTGGCAAACTCATAATAAATTTATGAATACCAATTTCTTTTGCTGCTTTTTTTACTTCATCTAATGTAATTGAATCATTGCTTAAAATAATATTATTAAAAATAGAATCGGAAAATAAAAACACATCTTGTAAAACAACTGCAATTTGATTTCTTAAAGAAGTTAAAGTATATTCATCAATATTATGATTATCTATACATATTTCACCTTTATCAATTTCATAAAAACGATTTACAAGATTTATAATAGTAGACTTTCCTGCTCCTGTTGCTCCAACAATGGCAATTGTTTCACCTGCTTTTACTTTGAATGAAATTCCTTTTAAAACTTCTTCTCCTTTTACATAGCTAAAACGAACATTTTTAAATGCAATATTACCTTTAAAGTTTGTTGCTTCAACTTCTCCACTTTTATCAATTTGGCTATATGTATCTAAAACCTCAAAAACTCGATCACCCGCAACCATTCCCATTTGTAACGTATTAAATTTATCAGCTATTTGACGTAAGGGTCTAAATAACATTTGAGACATCATAATAAATGCAATAATTTCTCCTGCATTTGTTTCTCCAGAATTTACAATATCTAAACCACCATACCAAACCAATAAACCAACAGCTATTGAAGATAAAATTTCAGCAATTGGAAAGAAAATAGAATAATACCAAACGGTTCTTACATGTGCTTTTTTGTGTTCTTCATTAATTTTAACAAAGTTATTGTATTCAATTTTTTCACGATTAAAAAGCTGAACAATATTCATTCCTGTTACTCGTTCTTGTACAAATCCGTTTAAATTTGCCACTTGAATTCTAACCTCCTGAAAAGCAGATTTTATTGCAATTTGAAATAATTTAGTAGCATAAATTAATATAGGAAGTACTATAAATGCAATTAATGCTAATTTCCAATTCATCCATAACATTACAATTGCAACTACAATCATTTTTAATATATCGCTAATAATCATAAACAATCCTTGTCCAAAAAACTGTGCAATAGTTTCTGTATCAGAAACCAATCTAGTTACCAATTTCCCAACAGAAGAATGATCAAAATAAGCCATTTTAAATTGTAACATATGCTTTTGCAATTGCACGCGTATATCTTTAATAATATGCTGTCCTAACCAGTTTACTTTATAAATAAAAATGAACTGCATGACAACTTCGGCTACTAAAAAAACACACATTAATAAAGCATAGTGCAAAAGCCCCACTTTATCTTTATTTTCAAAATAGGTATTTACAATTTCTTGCAATAAAACAGGCTTTGCTATTGAAACCAATGACAATAAAATAGCTGACATAGTTCCAATAAAAAAATGCCCTTTATATTTTGAAGCGAAGCTCATTAAACGTTTAAATATTTTTGCGTCAAATGCTTTTCCTGTAACTTTTTTACTCATGTATAAATATTGTTTTTGGATAGGTAACTTGTGTTAAAAATAATCCTTTAGCTGGAGCTGAAGTTCCTGCATTACACCTATCTTCACTTTCAATTATTTGTTTAAAACCTTCTAAGGTTAATTTTTCTTTTCCAACATCAATTAATGTACCAACAATTGCCCTCACCATATTTCTTAAAAACCGATCAGCTGTAATATAGAATAGTAGCATTTCATTCGTTTGAATCCATTCTGCTCTTCTAACATCACAATTATAGGTTTTAACATTAGAATTGGTACGAGAGAAACTCTTAAAGTTAGTATAATTTTTTAATAATTCAGAAGCTTCATTCATTTTAACAATATTTAACTTTGCATTGTTAAGCTGCCAGGTAGTATCAATTAAAAAAGGGTTTCTCCCCAAAAAAATACGATATTCATAACTTCTGCTTGTTGCATCAAAACGCGCATGTACAGTTTCAGTTGTTTTCATCATATTTTTAACAACTATATCATTTGGTAACAATGAATTCAATTTATAAATAGCATCTTCAATTTTAATTTCATTTTTAAAATCTACATGCGCAAATAGCTGTTCTGCGTGAACGCCTGTATCAGTTCTTCCTGCGCCAACTACATTAATTGTTGTTCTAAAAATAGTTGTAAGTGCTTTATTTAATAATTCTTGTATACTAATAGCGTTTGGTTGCACTTGCCAACCATGATAGTTTGTCCCTTTATATGATAATTCAATAAAATATCTCAATTGAAATGCTATTTTTGTACAATTGCAAATATACACACATTTTAGGATTTAAGAATTTTACCAACCGATGAAAAAAATATTATTACTATCTGACACACATGGTTATATTGACAACCAAATATTGAAGTTTGTAAAACAAGCTGATGAAGTTTGGCACGTTGGTGATATCGGTTCATTTGAAGTTATTGATACACTAAAAAAATTGAAACCCTTAAGAGCTGTTTATGGTAATATTGACAATGCTTTAATTAGAACTGAGTTTCCATTAGATGATAAATTCACTATTGAAAACGTTACTGTTTGGATGACTCATATTGGAGGCTATCCAAATAGATATGACCTTAGAATTAGAGAAAAAATATCAAAAAACCCACCTCAATTATTTATTAGTGGACATTCGCATATTTTAAAAGTAATGTTTGATAAAAAACTAAATTTATTACATATGAATCCTGGTGCTGCAGGCAAACATGGTTTTCATACTGTAAGAACCATGTTGCGTTTTGAAATTAATGAAGATAAAATTACCAATTTAGAAGCTATTGAACTTGAAAAACGTTAATATTCAATAGGTACAGATATGTAAATTCTGGTTCCAGAATTACTGGATTTAATATCAATAATACCGTTTAATACGCTTATTCTTGCTTTCACCTGATTTAATCCTATACCACTTTTTTCATTAATTTCAGCAATATCAAAACCAACACCATCATCAAAAATTATGAGTTGTAATTTACCATTTAGCTGCTCCATTTTAACAGCTCCATGTGTTGCTTTACTATGTTTTATCATATTATTTACCATTTCAGTAATAATATTAAATATTTTTATTTCAAAATTTTGATTAAATCGTACAATATTTTTAGAAGTACTTGTTAAATTAATAACTGAATTTGATGACTTTTCACATAAATCTTGAATAGCAACATTTAAACCAAATTTTAATAAAACCGATGAAATTAAATTATGAGATAAATCTCTAATTTGCTCTGAAGCTTCGCTAATTATTGCTTGAGTTTTTTCTATTTCAACAGGAAACTTACCTTTAATTTGTTTACTTCCTGCGTACAAATGCAAGTTTGCAGCTGAAAGCAACGCACTTACATTATCATGTAAAACAGACGCAATTTTCTTGCGTTCTTCTAATCTACCATCTAAAGTAGCCGCTAAAATTTTTGATTGCGCATTACTTTTAATTTTTTCAATAGTATTTTGATGAACTAACTCATCTTGATCGACTTGCAACGCATGATTTTTCTTATTTAATTTATAAAGCTTATAAAGTGCAAATATGCCCGAAAGTAAAATGAATATTGCAAATCCAAAACCAAACAATAAATATTCAGCCTTTAAGCGTTTCGTTTTTTCAATTTCAGCTTCTTTTTCTTTTTCAACAACTTTATATTTAGATTCTATTTCAGCAATCTCTTTATATTTTAATTCCTGTTGTAAAGAATCATTCAATGAAAAATATTTATCCTGATATTCAAATGCTTTTTTATAATTTTTTAATGCACTATAGGCATAAGCCATATTTATAAAAGATGAATTTCTAGTCTGTTTTTGTAATTCTTCTTGCCCAAAACCTACAATTGAAAGTGATTTTTTAAATGCTTGAAGTGCTTCCTTATATTTACCTTGCATATAATAAATACTTCCTAAATTATTGAGTATACCAGCTTCAATTTCTTTATTTCCTAATTTATTTTGATAGTCCGCAGCAATTTTTGAATGCTGTATTGCTTTAGAATAATTTTCTTTTAAATAATAAATACCAGATAAGTTCCCATGAACTTTAGCCTTTAAATCTTCATGATTTTGAACTTTATCTCCAATAATAACTGCTTTTTCATAATTTACCAATGCACTATCAACCAATCCATCAAGTTGAAAATTACCTCCTTTTTTAAATAAAACATATTGCAACGCTTCATAATCTGTATCAATTAATGGAATTATTTCATTAAAGTAGTCTGTAGACTTTTTATAATCTCCGTTTTCCCTATATATATCAGCCAATAGCTTTGTACTTTCAACTAATAACAACGTGTCATTACTATTTTTTGCAGCATCAATAATTACATGTAACTTGTTTAATGCTTCTTGGGTTTTCCCATTGTCTAATAATTCTTTTATTCCTTTTAATTTTTCATGCGTAAAAGAATTTATTGAAATAGTTGACTTGTCAATTATTTTAGAATACGGAATACTAGCTATAATTGTATTACTTAGCAGTATTAAAGAGGTAATTAAAATAGGTAATTGTTTAAATAATTTCATATTTACAACCATTAATTTATTTAAACTAGGTTATTTTTTACAGCATAAATAGCTAGTCCAACAACATTTTTAACTTCTAATTTACGTAGTAAATTTTTTCGATGTGTTTCAACGGTATTAATGCTAATGTGAAGGATTTTACTTATTTCTTTTGAATTATTTTCTTGAGCTATTAAACGAAGTATTTCAGTTTCTCTTGCAGTAAGTGAGCTAAAAAATGCGCCATCGCGTGAGGACGACTCTTTACTTGATAACTGCTTTGTAAAAGTTTCCATTAACTTTTGTTGAATACTTTTACTAAAATATTGGTGCCCTTCATAAACTGTATTTATGGCTTCAACAATATTTTCACCAGCACACTTCTTAGCTAAAAAACCACTTGCTCCAATTTTCAACACTTCTTTAATTAGTTTTGTATCATCATAGCTTGAAAGTACAATAACTTTTTGCTGAAAACTCTGTTCATAAAAATTTTGCAGAACTGCAATTCCATCTACTTTTGGCATGTTAATATCTAAAATTAAGATATCAGCTTCATTTGAAGCAAACCATTTTAAAACATCTTCACCATTTAGAGAATACCCAACAACTTCAATGTTTTTTTCAGTAGATAAAACTGCAATTATACCATCAACTAATAGTTGATGATCATCTGCAATATGAACTTTTATCTTTTTCATTATTTTCCTCATTCAAATGTATTTAATAAATATGTGAAATATCTAACCAAAAATAATGATTTTTTAATATCACTGAAAACCGTTAGAAACAAAAAACCATTTTAATAAAATTAAAATGGTTTTTCTGCACTTAATATACTAAGATAAAAGGCTATCGCAATCTATCCACAGATTTTACAAGTTCTTCATCCTTTTTAATTGCTCTATTTGCAATCACTACAAATAAAATAGTTAAAATTGGAATAAATAACCCAATACCCTTCTCCGAAACGTTAATTTCTCCAGATAAGTTTTGTGAAAAGTATATGACGATACCTAATATAATAAAATTGATTAAAATTGATAATCGGCCTAACACAAATTGTAATTGCCTTTTTTTAAACTGAAAAATAGCAATCAATGTTAAAACCGAAGATACAAAAAATAATACAGCCATTACTTTTAGTAATACGCTTCCTGAATTAAATGAATCCATCACAAAAAACTTTGTTCCTTGCTCATTAACCCATAGATTTAATACAAAAATTAAACCTCCAGAAAGCAATGTTGCAATTAACAAATAAACCGATTGTATTCTTTGAATCATAGTTTTATACTAACTTAAGGCAAAAATACGTTTTCTTTTTAAAGAATAAAAGATTAGTTATATAAAATAATTTTATATATTTGCAATAACCTTATGCTTAATCATATAAGGAAACTACAACTGAAACGACTAATCACCACAAAGTTTAATTCACAATAAAATTCTTTATAGAATAATAAGATCGTCTATATACATAAACAATAATTACAAATTAACATAATGTTTGAAATTTCCCAACTAAAGGAGAAAACACTTGTAGACTTACAAGAGATAGCAAAAAAAATTGGAGCTAAAAAATTCAGTCAATTAAATAAACTAGATTTAGTTTATTTAATATTAGACATTCAAGCTACTACTCCTTCAACAATTACAAAAGTTACATCTAATGATGAAAAACCTAAACGCAGAAGAATTATAAAAAAAGTAAATCCTGCAAAAAACACTAAAATAATTCCTACTGAAAACATTCAGGAAGAACTTCCTTTAGAAGCGAAAGCTATTACTCAACCTGAACAAAAGAGAGTATTAAAACCAAATAAAAGAATTGAAATTAAAAAACCAGTAGTTAAAGTTGCTAAAGTGGAAGTTGAAAGTACCAACAGTGCTAATACAACAAATGAATCTACTGTGGTTAAAACAAACAAACCGAAGCAAGTTAACCCACCTAAACAGGTGAACAAGCCTAATCCTCAGAATCCACCAAAGCAACAAAATCAACCAAAACCAATACATCCACCTAAACAGGTAAACAAACCTAATCCACCTAAACCACGACCTCAACCAAGAGATAACAAAGGTCAACATATTAACAATGGTAACCGCTATAGAGATCCTGATTATGAATTTGATGGTATTATTGAAAGTGAAGGAGTTTTAGAAATGATGCCTGATGGATACGGATTTTTACGTTCATCAGATTATAACTATTTATCTTCACCAGATGATATCTATTTATCACAATCTCAAGTAAAATTATTTGGTTTAAAAACTGGAGATACCGTAAAAGGTGTGGTAAGACCTCCTAAAGAAGGAGAGAAATATTTTCCATTAATACGTGTTTCAAAAATAAATGGATTGAATCCAAATATTGTAAGAGACCGTGTTTCATTTGAACATTTAACACCATTATTCCCAGAAGAAAAATTTAATTTAGCTGGAAAAGGAAGTACACTTTCTACAAGAATTATGGACTTGTTTTCACCAATTGGAAAAGGGCAAAGAGGAATGATTGTTTCTCAACCTAAAACTGGTAAAACAATGTTACTTAAAGATATTGCCAATTCAATTGCTTCTAATCATCCTGAAGTTTATCAAATTATTTTATTAATTGATGAAAGACCTGAAGAAGTAACAGATATGCAACGTAGTGTAAAAGGTGAAGTTGTTGCTTCAACATTTGACGAACCTGCAGAAAAACACGTGAGAGTTGCCAATATTGTTTTAGAAAAAGCAAAAAGATTGGTTGAATGCGGCCATGATGTTGTTATCTTATTAGATTCAATCACTCGTTTGGCTAGAGCTTATAATACTGTTGCACCAGCCTCGGGTAAAATTTTATCGGGTGGTATTGATGCTAATGCACTACACAAACCCAAACGTTTCTTTGGAGCTGCACGTAATATTGAGAATGGTGGCTCTTTAACAATTATTGCAACTGCTTTAACTGAAACTGGTTCAAAAATGGATGAAGTAATTTTTGAGGAATTTAAAGGAACTGGTAATATGGAACTTCAATTAGAGAGAAATATTTCTAACCGAAGAATTTACCCTGCAATAGATTTAGTTAAATCTAGTACACGTAGAGATGATTTATTATTAGACCCTAAAACTGTTAAACGTATGTGGATTCTTAGAAAATATTTAGCCGATATGAATCCTGTTGAAGCAATGGAATTTATTAAAGATAAAATTCAATATACAACATCAAACGATGAATTTTTAATTTCTATGAATGGATAATTCATTTCGTTAAGTTTCTATAATACTTACCCACAAGTTAAAATAACTAGTAATCACTTTTAAAAAACCTTCAAAACTAACTTTTGAAGGTTTTTTTATTTTTACTGTTTTAAGTTGTCAATTTTAGTTTCAAATTAAATTAGGAAATGAATTTAATTTTAAAGGTTATTTTTAAATTTTTTCGCTTAAACTTATTTTAATTTATAGTCTATTCCTACAGAAAAGATAAAAAAAACCATTGGGCGAAATTAATTTTTAATGTAAATTGTAGTTTAAATAATTTTAAATAGTCATCCCTGAAAAAGTACTATTTCATCTAATTTATGGTATAAATATTTTTAGGGTATTGATTTATGGTATATAAAAACATCATTTTTAATTTAAAAAACATCCAAGAAATAGCTGCTTTAAGCT
>Ga0316202_10000337_pt1 | contig 57779 bp, 45 predicted proteins | sample 3monrhotite_MG_FD_204934 | JGI IMG/M metagenome (GOLD analysis project Ga0316202, IMG submission 204934) | Microbial mat bacterial communities from mineral coupon in-situ incubated in ocean water Damariscotta River, Maine, United States -... | ecosystem: Environmental > Aquatic > Marine >...
AGTTTGGTTCGCAATGTCGTCTCGCTGAAGTCCTCAGTCGAGAGCTAGCTAGTCGTTCGCGGTCGCCGCGTTCGACATGACGTCTGCAGGGTTTCGTGCTCGTGAGCGTTATGTGCGATTCGTAAGCGCGCTTCTCGGCGTCGCGCGCAGAACTCAAAGCTCTGGATGAGCCAGTGTCCGAATCGCCGTTCCCTGAACTGTTTAAGGCTCAGGTTCATTCTCACAAGAGGCACTGCCCTCTTGACGTTCTCACCACCCTCGGCCGCCCTGACTCGCGTCTGGGCCGACTCCTAAGATTTCTCTACCCCTTCACGGCGTCCCTCGAGCTAGCGCCTGGGGTCACCCCCTGGAACAGACTGTCCGTCGTCTGTTCCCGGATTCCGTTCGCGAGCTTTCTCAGCTCCTCAACGGTTTCCGCACGCTCGAAGTTCGCGGCCTTGTTTCGTGCCGCAGCCATGTCTGGGCTTTTCGCCTTCTGAGGTTTCCCCTCACAGAAAGTGCTGACTTCTCGTCGAAGCCCGCTGCTCCCTTGCGATTGCTCCCCGAATCGTCCTGGTGGGACCGTCCCAGCCTTGTCACCGTCGGTTTCGCCCGACTCCCGACTCACTCGTGGGCCTCCCGTTAAGGAAACCGTCCGAGCCAGCCCGCGTGATCCCGAAAGATCTAGGCTCCGAAGAACCTCGCGCTTCCACTTGAGCGCTCCTTCCAGAGCACCGAGTGGAGAGTTGCCGCACTCCCCCGCCGACTATGGACTCCCTTTGAGGTCACTCGACCCAGCCATTGCTGGCCATGTCGCGAAACCCTCCCGGTCACCCTGGGCTAGGTCGACCCGAGCCACCGCTCAGATCCGCTTCACTTCGCTGCGAAGCTTTGCCTTCTGCGAGTCCGTTCACGCGAGGGGCGGTTGCCCAACTCCTCACGGCCGATCCTCACCTGGCTGTTTTGCCTCTCTGAAGCTTTCTCTGCCCGCGCCTTGGACCTCGAACCCGTGAAAGACTTGCGTCTCTCTTGCTCAGCGCTCGTCTCGTGCTGCTTCCAATCCCTCGGTTCAGGACTTGCGCCCCGATCCGCGCCGCCTCACAGCGACCTGGTGCCTGGCCTCTCGGCCCTCACCAGCGGATCTCTCAGCAGCTCTCGACGCTCGCCTCGCGACTCAAGGACCTCTCAGCCCTCTCGCCGGGTGAACCCGAAATCTCGTTTGGGGAAGTCAGCCCGAAGACTGTCTCCACCGCCCGGGATCCGAACTCGTCGGCAGCGACCGGTCTCGCAAGCCACCCGAAGGTGTCCTGTCAGGACCGAGCTGGACCGTCTGACGACGGTCACCCTTTCTTCCACGACCTTTTTCCCGTCCGCCCCTCTTGCTGAAGAGTCGCTTCCGAAGAAGCGCCTCTCCCCTGGGAGAGTTGATCCCTTCCGAAGAAGGAACCTGCGGCTCGGTCTCGTGCCTGGGCGATCTCTCGTCCAGTCAGCGATCCCGACCCTGCTCTTGACCGATCCCGACTCACAACCCGAAAGCTGCGACCCGAAACTGGCCCCTTGCAGGTCCTGCTGTGTCTCGTCTCGGCTCCCTACATATTGAAGGAAGCTGAACCGCTCCACACCAGGAGGGGTGGGCCCTCGAAGCGTTGAAGTACGCAGGAAGCTACGTGCCGCCAACGTCGCTTGCGCTCTCTCCCTCCACTACAGCGAACTGCAGCTTTGAAAGACGTCCCCGAATGACTCTTTCGGCCAATCCCTTCCGAAGAAGAGAGCCCTCCCTTGAGAGGAGGCCCCTTGCGAACAAGGGAGGCGTTGAAGCCAAGCGTGCCCTTTCGGGCGCGATTCGGCTGCCAGCCCGACTCACTCAGACGCTTCTATGTCCCGAAGGACAGTTGGCGTTCGAGCCAGCCCTGCGCGACGCCCCAGCCCCGAAGGGAAGAACGCGCGCCTCGCTTACCGATGCCGTCCGAAGACGACTCGTTTACGAGACTGGCGACGAGCCTCACCACAGTTCACAGCCCGAAGACCGTGGCCTGCCTAGTTCACGACGCAACTGACCGAAGCCTGTTGAAGCGCTAACTGGAAGGGTGAAACCCACCGAACCGGAGACGAGCGTGCGCGACGCCAGGACCGCTGGACCGTCTCGTTCGATGCCCCGAAAGGCACTTCACAAGGGGTCTACGTGTCCCGCCCTGGTCAACCGCCCGATTCCCGAAGGACTCGCGCGCTGCAGCTACCACCCACCGCTCCCGAAGGATCGGCCCCGCTCCCGTGAAGGAACGCCCATAGCCCGAAGGTATGAGGAGGGCAGCCGCCCAACGAAATCACCACGTCCGAAGACCTGTGGATCTCGCCAGAACCAGAACAGAGGTCGCTTGCTCCTCTGAGGTTCTTGCCTTCTCGTCGATCCCCCCTGCTGAACCTCGAAAGATCCAGTAGGACCGACCCAGATCACCCGGTTAAGGGAGTTCTCTGGCGAACCAGAGAAAGGGAAGGGGCGTCGTCTCTTCTCCGAAGGAAGAGGCGCACCGGACCCGGCTTCGTCCGTCGTCGTCCCAGTTACCCCGGAGGGTTTCTGGCCTGCCTTCAACCCTTCGGGGTCTGGACAGGTGATCTCTTCAGCGAGCTGAGGAGATCAGGCGGGCGACTTCTTGAAGTCGGTCGAACGTCGCTTTGAGACAGTTGGGAAGCTCTAGTGAAAGCGCTTCTGGACCTGCTCGCCGCTCGGCTCGTCGCCGTGTTGGCTGTCGATTGCGAACCGTTCCGCTCTCGACTGAGGCCCACAATACGCATCCGCTCGGACAACTCAATCGCTACCCGCAGGATTCCTCAGAGCCTCCTGCGTGTCGTCAGGGGAGGACGTATTCGCTTGGGCCCACTAGTCCTTTGATTGCAGCGCCTCAGGTGTGGATAACCTGGGGAAGAGACCCGCTCGCGTGCGCTCATCTTTTTTCGTGAAGAGCCCTTGGGACTCCTCGGCCGGATCTGGGAGCCCGAGATTGGGACCCTGGTGCTCACCCAGTCATCTTGCGCTAAGCCGTTTGAGGGCAACGAGAAGGGGCGCACAGGACTTCCCAGCAACGCCGCGATGTGCAACCTAAGCTTTAGAACCTCTAGAGCTTAGCGGGATTGGTCTCCGGCTCGCTTTCGTCCAAGATCAAGCGCCCGAGGGACTTAGACCTGCGCGGGCCCCACGCTACACTCGCGCCGTGATCGAGGTCGACCATCTAACTCAGCGCTACGGAGCCTTCGAAGCCGTACGAGACCTGAGCTTCGAGGTCAGCGCCGGTCAGATCGTGGGCTTCCTTGGCCCCAACGGCGCAGGAAAGAGCACGACCCTCAAGGTCATCTCGACCCAGCTGGCCCCCAGCGCCGGCTCTGTGAGGGTTGGAGGGCACGACGTCCTGGACGCTCCCTTCAAGGCTCGCTCTCTCCTCGGCTACCTGCCCGAGCGCTGCCCTCTCTATGCGGAGATGACCGTTCGGGAGCACCTGGAGTGGATCGGACGCCTGCACGGCCTCTCTCGAGCCGACTCCCGCAGCGCCGCCGATCGCGAGGTCCAGCGCTGCGGCCTACGAGAAGTCGCAGCCCGGGGGATCTCGGAGCTGAGCAAGGGCTATCGCCAGCGGGTTGGGATCGGCTGCGCTCTGATCCATGAGCCCCCAGTCCTCGTCCTCGACGAGCCCATGAGCGGCCTCGACCCCAATCAGGTCCTCGAGATTCGAGGCCTGGTCCGGGAGCTGGGCCGAGAGCGAACGGTCCTCTTCTCGAGCCACGTCCTCTCCGAGGTCGAGGCGACCTGCGAGCGGGCCCTCGTCGTGCACCGGGGTCGGATCGTGGCCGACGAGGCGATCTCCTCGCTCCTAGAGAGGGTCTCGGGGGGCGGCCTCGAGGTCCGCTCTGAAGACTCGCGAGCGCCTGAGGTCCTGGCGACGCTCCCAGACGTCGAACTCCAGGAGCTCGGTCCCGGCCGCTACGGCCTCGAGCCGACCCAAGCGCGCGAGGACTTTGGGGCTGAGGTCTTTGCCTGCGCCGCCAGCGCGGAGCTCGTCTTGAGCGAGCTCGCGCCGCGTCGCGTGACCCTCGAGCAGGTCTTCGCTCGCCTGACCCAAGCAGGGGAGCCCGCGTGAGCGCCCTGCGCAGGACGCTGGCGGTGGCCGGTCGCGAGTGGCGAGCCCTCTTTGGCCAGCCGACGGCCTGGGTCTTCCTGGCTGCCTTCCTCCTCACAGGCGCCGTGTTCGGCCTGACCGACTTCTTCACCCGTGGCGTGGCGGATCTGCGCGACTACTTCTCCGGGCTCCGCTATGCGCTCGTGCTCCTGGCCCCAGCCGCAGCAATGCGCGTCTGGGCAGCCGAGCGGAGCGCAGGGACCCAGGAGCTCCTCTTCGCGACCCCAGTCCGCCCCCTAGAGGCCGTCCTGGGCAAGTATCTCGCTGGCCTGGGGGTCATAGCCCTGGGCCTTCTCCTGGGCGCGCTCCTCCCCCTCTCTCTGCTTCCCTTCGCGGACTTCGATCTGGGCCAGGTGTTCTGCGGCTACCTGGGGGCCTTCCTCCTCGCAGCAGCCTTCCTAGCCCTAGGCGGCTTGGCCTCGGCCCTCAGCCCCAGCCAGGAGGTGGCCTTCCTGACGGGCGCCGGCGCCTGCCTGGCGCTGAACCTCGTGGGTGACGAGCGCCTCATCGAGCGCGCGGCGGAGGTCCTCCCCCGTGGCCTGGTGACCTCGGGCGCGGCCTTCGCGACGGGGCCCCACTACGAGGCCCTGACTCGCGGCCTCCTCGAGCTGCGAGGCCTGGTCTACTTCGGCGGAATCGCGGCCTGGGCGGTGTTCTGCACGACCCTCCTCGTCGAGCGTCGTGGTCGCAGAGGGGCCGAGCCCTGGCTGGCGGCGGGCCTCGCTTTTGTCGCCTTGGGACTCGGAGTCGAGCTGGCGAACCAGCGCTCGCTCTCGCTGCGCGTCGACCTCAGCGCGCGGGGCGCCAACTCCCTCCACCCCACGACCGAGTCGGCCCTCGCCGAGCTCGAGGGGGAGCTCGTCGTGCGGGCCTACCTCTCGCGCCACAAGCTGCCCGAGTCGCTCTTGCCGCGCGTGCGCGGGGTGCTGGATCTACTGGAAGACCTCGAGCAGGCGGGCCGCGGCAAGGTCCACCTCGAGATCGTGGACCCCGCAACGCCCGAGGTCCAAGAGGCCGCCGAGCGCGAAGGCGTCAAGCGATTCCAGCTCCAGGTCCAAGACGGCGAGGGCGGCGTCTCGCTCCGAACGGTCTACGCCGGAGTCGTCCTCTTCTATGAGGGGCGGCCACCGTCTGCGATCCCCGTGGCCCTCGACGCGCGCGGCGGCTTGGAATACCAGGTCGCCCTGGCCCTACGGACCCTGACCCAGCGCCGCCCGCGGATCGCCTTCGGCGGGACGGGAGGGATCAGCCCCGACCAGGTCCCCGAGGCCGCCGGGGCGTTGAGGCGCCTCGCGAGCATCGAGCACCTCGACCTGACCCAGACCGCCGCCGTCGATTCCCGGGTGGACCTGGCCGTGTTCCTAGCCCCTCGTCCCCCGAGTGAGCGCGAGGCCTACGCCCTCGATCAGCACCTCCAGCGCGGCGGGAAGCTCTTGCTCCTCCTCGAGGGCTCGGCCCCGGACCCTGGCGATCCCTGGGCGCGGCGACCCTTCCAGGACGAGGCCTGGACCCAGACCCTGCGAAGCTGGGGCGTCGAGCTGGGCCCCCTGGTCCTCGCCGTCAGCCCGCGACGATTCACGGTCCGTGGGCGCGGGGGGGCGACGATCCAGACCTCATACCCCTGGTTCCTCCAGCCGAGCGGGCGCGACAACCCCGGGAGCGCTGTCGCGGCGGGACTTCCTGTGCTGCTCTTGCCCTTCGCGAGCGAGCTCCGGCCTCTGGGGGAGGCCGAGGTCCTCCTGACCTCGCCGCCGGCTTGGGGGCTGGCCGGGCTCCAGAACGTCGACCCCAGCGCCAAGCTCCCCCTAGCCTTGGAGGATCGGACGCCGCGTCCCCTGGCCTTGGGCTTCCGACGGGAGTTCCAGAGCCGCTGGGCAGGCCAGCCAGGGGTGATCGCGCCCGGGGGCGTCGCCGGCGACCCCATTGCGAAGCCCCTCAGCTCGCCTGCCGGGAAGGGAACCCTGCTCGTGATGGGCGACGCCGACTTCCTCGAGGCGGGCTATCTCCGCAGCAGCCCTGGCAACCTCGACCTGCTCCAGAACTCGGCTGAGTGGTGCCTTCAGAGCGCGCAGCTCGCAGGGGTCCGAGGCCGCGTCCAGCCCAAGCCTCTGCACGGTCTGGACGCCCGGCCCCTGGGCCTGAGGCCACGCGACTTGGTGTGGGGGATCCAGCTCGGGTTCCCGCTCTTGCTCCTGCTGGGCGGTTTGGGTCGCCTGGCTTGGCGACGCCTCCGCAGCGGACGCGTCGCGAGCGAGCAGCGGATCGCACTTGCGAGCCCCGAGCCTGCGCCCGCCCCCAGTGAACTCCCCAGCGAGGAGGCTTCGTGAGCCGGCGCGTCGCTGTGTTGGGGGTCAGCGTCCTGCTCCTCGTCGCGGCCCGAGGCTGGCTAGCGATCACCTCGCGTCCGATCAGCGACGGCGTCGGCGCTCCCTTGATCGTCGTCGAGCAGGCCCGGATTCAAGGGTTGGAGCTGTCCCGGGGAGACACGAAGGTGCGGATCCTACGCCAGGGCGAGGGCTGGGTCCTGCCGGAGCTCGGCGGCTTGAGCGCCGACTCCGAGCGAGTCAGCTCCCTCGTGGCGCGCGTCTGCAGCTGGCGTCGTGAGCGACGCGCCGGAGCGGATCCGGCTCAACACGCCGTGTTCGGAGTCGACCCCAAGGGCGCACGTCGGATTCGTCTCCTGGGCGCGCCGGACCACACCGGCCAGGTGCCGGTCTTGGCTGAGGTCTGGGTCGGCAAGATCACAGGCGTCGCCGCCGACCTCCTGCGCGAGCAGAACGATCAGATCGACACCGAGACCTTGGGCGTGTTCGTCCGGGCTCGCGACGCTCGGACGAGCCTCGCTGAGCCGGACCCCGTGACTTGGGTCGTGAACGACTTCCTAGGAAACCTCGCGGACCCCAGCCCAGCGCGTTGGATCGTGAGCCCCCTCCTCCCCGGTCGGCCCCAAGAGGTCACGCGCGTCGAGGTCGGCTCGGGAGGGAGCAGCTACGCCTTTCGGATTCAGCCGGAGGTCGCGGTGGTGGGCCAGGCTCGACCCCTCGACCGGAACCGCGTCCGAGGCTCCCTCGGCTCCCTCTACCTCCTGCGCGGCCTGGGACCTGCCCCCCAGCCGGCGCCAGAGAGCGCGATTCGCCTCCGGGTTCAGGGCCGGGTCACGACCGAGGTCGCGCTCTGGAGCCAGGAGGGGCGCTGGTTCTTGTCTCGTCCTGACCTGGCGCCAGGAAAGCCAGGCGTCGGGGTCGAGGTCAACGCCGAGGACGCGGCGCGAGCGGCGCGCCTGGGCGACCTGAGGGCGCTCTCCAGGCAGCGCGTGTTCGCGCTCCCCCTCGAGCGCGCAGCGCGCGTGCACTTGCGGAGCGAGGGCGTCGAGCGCTCCTGGATCCGTCGCTCGGGGACCTGGGACGCTGTCGAGACCGGGGAGCGCGTCGAGCTGCGCTCCCGCTCGCTGGCCAGCGGCGCGCTGATCCCGCTCTGGCGGCGCCTGGCCGCCTTGGAGGCCCAGAGCTGGACGGCAGGGTCCCTGGCGCCCACGGAGCAGGTCGCGGTGTGGATCGTCCAGGGGTCGTGGGGTCGCTTGGAGGTCAAGGTCGGCGCAGCCCGAGACGGACGCCGGCCCCTCAGCTGCTCGGATCAGCCGGGCCACATCGCTTGGATCCAGGAGGGAGCCCTCGGCGAGATCGAAGCCGCCCTCGTCCGGCTCTGGGGGGAGTGATAGCCTCCTCCGGACGACCCCCAGAGACGACCCCCGAGAAGAGGGGAGCGGAGGACACATGAGCGAGAAGCTGGCAGCGCGGGTCCGCGCTTGGATCGACGACGACCCCTGCTCCGAGAGCCGGGCCGAGCTCGAGGCCCTCCTCGCGGCCCAGGACTGGGCCGAGCTCAGCGAGCGCTTCGCGGGGCCCCTAGCCTTTGGGACCGCTGGGCTGCGCGGCGTGATCGGGGCTGGCGAGACCCGCATGAACCGGGCGGTCGTGATCCGGACCAGCTACGGGCTGGGCAAGGCGCTCTTGGCCCGCGACCCGGGCTACGCCGAGCGCGGGGTGGCGATCGGCTTCGACGGCCGGCGCGGGAGCCTCGAGTTCTCAGCCGATACGGCGGGAGTGCTCTTGGCGCTCGGGATCCGGGTCTACCTGAGCGAGGGGACCTGCCCCACGCCGCTCCTGGCCTACGCCGTGACCAAGCTCGAGGCGGCCGCCGGCGTGATGGTCACGGCCTCGCACAACCCGCCGGAATACAACGGCTACAAGGTCTACGCGCCCAACGGCGCTCAGATCGTGCCGCCCTGGGACGGCGAGATCGCGGCCCAGATCGCCGACGCGCCCGGCGCCAAGGACATCGCTCGGGCCGACCTTCAAGAGGCCGTCACGGCGGGACGTTTGACCTACCTCGGCGCGCAAATGGACCAGGACTACCTGGGCGCCATAGGCGAGCTGAACCGAATCGAGGCCGCCGACCCCGAGGGCACCCAGCGCGAGGGGCTCAAGGTCGTCTACACGCCGATGCACGGCGTCGGGCGGGACCTGATCGTGAAGGCCTTCGCCCAGGCGGGCTTCAAGGGTCTGAGCGTGGTCCCCGAGCAGGCCGAGCCCGACGGCGAGTTCCCCACGGTTCGCTTCCCCAACCCCGAAGAGCCGGGCGCCATGGACCTCTCCTTGGCCCAGGCCGAGCGCGAGGGCGCCAACCTGATCGTGGCCAACGACCCCGACGCCGACCGCTTGGCCTGCATCGTGCGCGCGGCCGACGGGACCTTCCGCCCCCTGACGGGCAACCAGATCGGCGTCTTGCTCGGGACCTACCTCCTCGAGCGCGAGAGCCTCCTGGGCCTCGACGCTCCAGCCGACGCCGACAAGCGGATGGTCGCGGCCTCCATCGTGAGCTCGCCGCAGCTGGGTGCTGCGGCCGAGGCCATGGGCGTCTACTACGAGGAGACCCTGACCGGCTTCAAGTGGATCGCGAACCAAGCCCTCGCGGCCGAGGCCGAGCGCGGCGTGAACTTCGTGTTCGGCTACGAGGAGGCCCTGGGCTACACGGTCGGCTCCGTCGTCCGCGACAAGGACGGCGTCAGCGCGGCGGTGATCCTCTGCGAGCTGGTCGCTTTCCTGGCCAACCGCGGGCAGAACCTCCTCGATCGCCTCGAGGAGCTAGCGCGCCGGACGGGCGTCTACCTGAGCGGTCAGCGCTCAACGGTCTTCCCGGGACAAGAGGGCGCCCAGACCATGGCCGCGATCATGGAGCAGATCCGGACCTCGCCCCCGAGCGAGGTCGCCGGCCAGGCCGTGACGGCCTTCACCGACATTCAGGCCGGCGAGCGGCGCCCCACCGGCGGCGAGCCCGAGCCGATTCGGCTCCCCAAGAGCAACGTCTTGGTGTTCGACTTCGCGGGCGGGGATCGGATCATCGCGCGTCCCAGCGGGACCGAGCCCAAGATCAAGTTCTACTTCGACGTGTGCGAGCCCGTGGCTGAGGGCGAAGCGGTCTCGGCGGCCGAGGCCCGGGCCAGCGAGCGGATGGGTCGCCTCCAAGAGTCCTTCTCGGCTCTCGCCGCGCCCCAGAGCTAGCGAGGGTGGGCCTCAATGAGCAAATGGGCGCCGTCGATCAGCTGATGCGGCGGCCCCAAGACCTGGCGGCGCTCCTGGGCGGCGGCGACGACGTGGCTCAGATCGTGTCGACGGTGGACGGAGAACGAGCCGAGGCCGTCCACGCGGTGTTCGCCGAGCTGATCGCGGCCCGCTGGTGGCAGCCGCGCTTTCCCGCCACGGTCGCGGCCTTGGGTCACTTCCTCGGCGAGGGCTACGCGAGCTGGCTCGTGGGTCAGCCCTGCTTTCTCGAGGCAGAGGGCGAGGACCTGCGCGGGAACGCCTTGGGACGAGGCGTCCTGGCGGCGGTCGGGGGCGCCGAGCTGCCCGCGGGCTCGAGCGAGCTCCCCGAGTGGCTCGGCGAGCTCTGCGCCTACGAGTATCTCCTGGCCGTCGGGCTGCCTCGGCGCGCCTCGGGCGAAGAGGTCGACGCGGCCTTCGAGGCTGAGCTGTTGCCCGGCGCGACCTGGTTCGAGGGTGGGCGCCTGACCAAGCGCGTCCTCGTAGCCCCCTTCACCTGGCCCGTGGCCGAGCTGCAAGAAGAGCCCCACGACGCCGAGCCCGACCCTCACCTCCGTCTGCTCTGGATCGAGGAGGGCGCGGCGGCCGAGGTCGAAGGGCCTCACCTGGCAGGCGACGTCCTCGAGCTCCTCGCAGCGGGCTCCGAAGACGCTGTCGTCCTGGCTATGGACGAGGAGGGCGGAGCGGCCTTGGACTGGCTCCGCGGCCTCGGGCTCTTGTCGGACTAGGCAGCGCCAGAGCGAGTCTGATTCACGTTCGGAGTTCGACTACCGCCAAGGACGCCAAGGGAGAGAGAGCTCTCGCTCGCTCCCTGAACTGATCTCGGACCAGAGAGCTCTCGACTCGCGAACCTTGGCGCTCTTGGCGTCCTTGGCGGTCAGATTCCTCTTCGTCGCGCCTACGCGGCCGACCGCGGTTGGCTGGGCGAGGCTCTAGAGCGAGTCGTCGTCCCTGTGGGCGTCTAGGAGCCGCTTGACCAGGTCTCTCAGCACGAGCGCGCTCGTGCTCTCTTGCTCTGGCAGGACTCGGGTCGCCATCTCCACCTTGCTCTCTCCGCCGGTCTGGGCCGCTGAGTAGAAGGTCGAGACCCGGAGCGGACCAGGCCCGCTGAAGCGAGGGTGGCGACGCGGCGCGGGGTGGTCGATCTCGTGCAAGACGAGGCGAGCCAGTCGCATCCGGGTGGACTCGTTCACGCGGAAGGACGTGGAGCGCATGGCTCCCAGCCGCCGCTGAGCGAAAGGGGGGACGACGCTCTCGTGGTCGACGGGTTCGCGGGGGCCGTCGCGGTAGACGGCGACGGCGTGGTTCGCGTAGAGGCTCAGGGACTCCCCGTTGGGGAGGTTGACGGTAACGTGGCTTGGCATCGAGCTTCGGACCGGCGCCACACCTCGCTTGACCGATCCAGCGGGACCGGCCTGCAAGGGCGTTGTGATCAGGGCAAGCAAGGCCGCAGCCGGGATCAGGCCCACTCGTGTTCGAATTCGTCGCGCAGCGTTGCTCATGTCTTGTTCTTCCCTTTCCGTCTTGGACACGACCTGCGCGGGTGCCTCACGCGAGGCTCTCCCGTCCCTCCTGGTGACGGTCCTCGCGGCCAGGTGGGTCTGGAGTCCGTGACGGTCGAACGCCTCCGAACCCTCGAGCAAGCCTTCGGCGCGTCCCAGGACCCGGCCGACCTGACACGTTGGTTGGCCGAGGGGCTGCGAAGGGGGATCAAGGTCGAGCTTTGGCCCCTGGAGCTGGCAGCAGACTGCGGATCCGAGGCGGCCGCTCAAGCTCTCGGGACGGCTCGTGACTCGAGCGCGGTGGTCTGCTTTCGGACGCTGTGCAGCGTCTTGGAGCAGAGCGCAGGGGGGGATCGGATCCGGGGACACCTCGCGAGGACCCTCGTAGAGGACCTCGAGCCCGCCAACCCGACTCAGGTCAAAGCGCAGCGGACCTTGGCCCAGGAGCTGGCGGAATGGACGGGCGAGCTGGGAGACTCGCGTGAACGCCAAGCGCGCACCTTCGGGCTCGTGCCCAAGCCACCCAGCGACCCAGAGTTTCGGGCGGCGCGCTTCGCGCGGGCCTACAGACGAGCGGTGATGGTCATGAGCCCCAACGCCCGCGCCTCCTCGTGGGCCTTGCACAACCTGCTGAGCCTGATCGCGAGCGGCTGGACGGTCGGGACCCCCGAGATGCTGGAGGCGGATCGAGCCAAGCGCGAGGCGCTGCTCGAAGAGGTCCAGATCCGGATCGAGGCCTGGGCTCTCGCCGCCGTAGCGAGTTCGCTGAGGAAGGGAACACGCCGAGCCTGAGCCTGGAGAGGCCTCTCGATTCCAGGTCAGGTGACGTTGGGAGGAAGCTCCGCCGTCCTCGGGCCATGACCGACGAGCGCCTACGAGTTCTGGAGCAAGCCTTTCGTGCGTCTGGGGATCCGGTGGACCTCGGCCGCTGGCTGATTGAGGCCCAGCGGGGCGGCGTTGACGTCGACCTCAGGCCCTTGGAGCTGGCCGCGAGCTGCGGCTCAGAGGCCGCTGCCTTCACCCTTGGCTCGCACCGTGTCCCGGACCATGTCGCCTGCTTCCGCAGCCTGTGTCGCGCGCTGAGGGCCTGCAAGGGACATGTCGGCAAGCGCGCGCGCGGAGATCTAGGGGCAACGCTCGTGGCGGGTTTGGTGCCTTCCGACGAGGCTCAAGCTGCACGCCGGGACCAAGTCATGGTCGAACTCGCGAGGTGGAGCATTGATCTGCGACTGGGCCTCAAGAGCAGGATTCGCTGCTGGGAGGTGTTGCGCACGGCGGAGGAGAGCGAGGACCGCGACTGGCGCCGCGTCGAGCGGACCTTGAAGCGCGCGACAGACGTCATGGCGACTTCGAATCGCGGGTCGGCGAGGCTCTAGAAGCGGTCCTGAACCTGGTTTCCAGCGGATGGGTCGTCGGCGGCCCGCGCGAGTTTCGTGAAGCGCGTCCACAGCGACTGGCCGTTCTTGCAGCGGCTCAGCGTCGAATCGAGGCCTGGGCCTTTGCAGAGGTCGGAGGAGTGCTCAGGCAGGGAGCTCGCGTCTTGCGTCCCGCCGCTACGAAGGATCTAGGAAGTCGCGAATCGCTTCAGCGCGGTGGGGCACAGGGCCTTGAGGTGCTGGGGTGAGCACTCTCCCGAACTCTGTAGCCAAGCGCTGAGCGATCGACTGAGCCAGCCTTGCTCGATCAGCCTGAACGCCGAGAGCCTCGAGGTCAGCCATCACGCTGGCCTCGAGGTCGCAGGGCCGGAAGAGGCGGAAGCGCTCGAGGTCGACGGCGAGGTTGAGCGCGAAGCCGTGATAGGTGACCCAGCCCCGGCAGGCGATGCCTATGGAGGCCACCTTGCGCTCGCCGACCCACACGCCGGTGTAGTCCGGCTTGCGCCCGGCCTCGAGTCCCAGCTCTTCTAGGGGCCCGATCAGGCTGGTCTCTAGGGTCCGGAGGAAGGCGTGAAGGTCGCGCTCCTTGCCGGGCTCGAGCTTCACGATCGGGTAGCCGACGAGCTGTCCGGGCCCATGATAAGTCGCGGCGCCGCCGCGCTCGACCTCGATCACCGAGATCCCTGCTTCGACGACTCCGGCGGTCTCCTCAGCGCTCCGAGTCGGCCCTTGGGCTTTGCGTCCTGTGGTGACGACCTCTTCGTGCTCGCAGGTCAGGAGCAGATCCGGGAGCTCGTCGCGTCGCCGCAGATCCACCAATGCACGCTGGAGCTCCCAGGCGTCTTGGTAGCCGATCTGGCCGAGGTCGACGTGGACCAGCTCTCGCGCTGCTGCTCTGTCGCTCATGGCTCTCTCCGCGAAGGCGGCTCCCCTCCGCTAGGGGTGCAGACCACCTCGCCCCGCCAACGCGATTCGCTCAGGCGTCCTTCTCGCGCAGCTCGCTGAGCAAGTTCTCGCGCTGCTCCTTGAGCGCAGGCGGGTCCTCGCCATAGACGTCCTCAGTCAAGCTGACCGGCGGCGGGAGCTCGGCCTTCTCGGCTTCCTTGACGGCGGCGTTGATCTCCTCGCGGAGCTCGGCGGCCAGCGCCTCTTCCTTGCTCTCGTCCCAGAGCCCCGCGTCCTCGAGGTAGGTCCGGTAGCGCGCCAGGGGGCAGCGCTGGGTCCAGTGCTCGACCTCGCTCTCGTTGCGGTAGCGGGTCGGGTCGTCGGCCGAGCTGTGGCCGCCCATGCGGAAGGTCACCAGCTCGAGGAAGGTCGGGCCCTCGCCGCGGCGGGCGCGCTCGACAGCTCGCTGGACCTCGCGGAGGACCGCCAGGAGGTCGTTGCCGTCGACGCGGATCCCGGGCATCCCGTAGGCCCGAGCCTTGATCGCGAAGGTCTCGGACGCGGTCTGGGCCGAGCTCGGGACCGAGATCGCCCACTGGTTGTTCTGGCAGATCAAGACCGCCGGAGCCTTCCAGACCGCCGCGAAGTTGAGCGCGGCGTGGAAGTCAGGCTCGCTGGTCCCGCCGTCTCCGATAAAGCCCATGGCCACGGCCGCGTCCCCGCGCATCTTCATCGCGAGGGCGGCGCCCACGGCGTGAGGCAGCTGGGTCGCGATGGTCGAGGACCACGAGACCTGATTGACCTGGCGCCCGGCGAAGTGCATTGGCTGCATGCGTCCCTTGAGGACGTCATGGGCGTTGCCGAACATGTGGGCGAAGTAGCGCGAGAGGGGGAAGCCCCGCAAGAGCATGATCGCGTTCTCGCGCAGGGCCGGGAACACCCAGTCCTCGGGCTTGAGGCCGGCGCCCGAGCCCACGACCGAAGCCTCCTGGCCGCGCGCCGAGCCGAAGAACCCGATCCGACCCATGCGCTGGAGGCCCTCCAGGCGTTTGTCTATAGCCCGCATCAGGACCATGGTCCGGTAGAGCTCCAAGAGCCGCTCTGGCGTGGCCTCGGGCAGCTCTGCGCCTTCGATCAGCTTGCCCTCGGCGTCGAGGACTTGCGCTAGCTCAGTGTCTGGACCGGGCGTGTTGCCGGCGGCCGTGAGCGCGCTCGTCGTGTCGGCAGACGGGCTCACACGCCCTCGAGGATGAAGCGCTCGGGGTTCTCGAGGAAGCGGACGATGGTGTTCATGAAGCGGGCCGCGTTGGCGCCGTCCACGACTCGGTGATCGAGGGAGAGCGAGAGATACATGATGTCGCGGATCACGATCTCTTCGTCGACCACGACGGGGCGGCGCTTGATCTTGTGGACGCCCATGATCCCGACCTCGGGGTAGTTGAGGATCGGCGTCGCGAGGAGGCCGCCAATGTGGCCCGCGCTCGTGATCGTGAAGGTGCCGCCGGTCATGTCGTCGGGAGCCAGGCTCCCGGTCCGCGCGCCCTGGGCCAGGCGCACGATCTCCGACGCGATGTCGATGATGCTGCGCCGGTTGGCGGCCTTGACCACCGGGACCACGAGGCCAATGTCGGTGTCGGCGGCGATCCCAATGTTGTAGTACTTCTTGAACACGAGCTCAGAGGTCGTGTCGTCGAGGGACGCGTTGAGCTCCTTGTGGCGCGTGAGCGCTATGGCGACGGCCTTGGTGATGAAGGCCAGGTAGGTCAGCTTGACGCCTTGGCTCTCGGCCATGGGCTTCATCCGCTGGCGGAGCTTGACCAGCTCGGTGACGTCAACCTCTTCCACGTAGGTGTAGTGGGCCGCGGTCCGCTTGGAGTGGATCAGGTACTCGGCGATCTTGCGGCGGACGCCGCGGAGCGGGACCCGCTCCTCGACCTCGCCCTCGCCAGGCGGAGGAACCGGGATCGCGCGGGGCGCGGGCGCCGAGCTCATGGGCGTCGCGGCCCGAGCCACCGGGGCGCTGGCCGCCTGAGCGCCAGCGGCGCGGCGCTCAGAGGGCGTCTGAGTTGCGGGCTTGCCGTTGCTGGGGGCAGGGGCCCCGCCTTGGGCGATCCGCTCGATGTCGGTCCGGAGGACCCGGCCATACTTGCCAGAGCCAGGGACGCGGGTGATCTCGAGGCCGAGGGCCCGGGCCAGCTTGCGGGTCGCGGGGGTCGCGATCACCTTCTCTTGGGGCTCGGGCAGGAGCCCTGCGCCGCCGCCTGCTGGGGGCGCGAGGGTCGCGGTCGCGGCGGTCGGGGGGGCGCTGGCGGCCGCGGCCTCCTGCGCTGCTGCGGGGGCTGCCGCGGCGCCGTGGCCGCCGGCCAGCTTGCCCCCGGTCACGCTCGTGAACGAAGCGATCGCTGTATGGACGGGGACCACGTCGCCCTCGGCGAAGAGGAGGTCGCCCAGGACGCCGGTCACGGGACAGGGGATCATGACCGTCGCCTTGTCGGTCATGACTTCGACGAAGTCCTGTTCCTCCGTGACGGTCTCACCGGCTTGGACGTGCCACTTGACGATCTCGCCTTCGGCGACGCCTTCGCCAATGTCGGGGAGCAAGAACTGCACGTTGCCTCCAGATTGCCCAGAGTGGGCTGCCCGCGAGCGGGCCTTGGTTCCGCTGAGGCCGAGCTCGGCCTCGGTGATAAGAGCTTGACCCGTCGCGCCGCGACAGGTCGATCAGAGCGGCGAGGCCTCAGGCCCCGCCAGGCCGGCTAAGGGAACTTGCCTTCGCCGCGGGCCTCTTGCTCGGTCTCGAGGCAGGCCTTGAGGTCGCCCGGCATCTCAGCGTAGACGTCGCTGAAGAGCGACTCCAGCTCGGGGTTCGGGACGCGCTCGTTGTCCTTGATCGCGGTGTTGATCTCGTCGCGAGCTTCCTTGCGCCAGGCCTCTTCTTGGTCGGCGTCCCAGATCCCCTTGGCTTCGAGGTAGGTCCGGAAGCGCTCGATGGGGTCGAGCTTCTTCTTCTCCTCGAAGACTTCGTGCCCGATGTAGCGGGTCGGGTCGTCGGAGCTGGAGTGTCCGGCCAAGCGGAAGGTCACGAGCTCGAGGAGGGTCGGACCCTCGCCCTTGATCGCGCGCTCGCGCGCGTCGCGGGTCGCGACGTAGACCGCGAGGGGGTCGTTGCCGTCGACGCGGAGGCCTGGCATTCCGTAGGCCACGGCCTTCTGGGCGAAGGTCTGGCTGGCGGTCTGCTTGGTCGTGGGGCAGCTGATGGCCCAGCCGTTGTTCTCACAGACGAACACGACCGGAGCCTTGTCGACGGCGGCGAAGTTCAGCCCCGCGTGGAAGTCGTTGCTCGAGGTCCCGCCGTCGCCAATGAAGGTCAGGACAGCTTGCTTGTGGCCGCGGCGCTTCATGGCCATCCCGACGCCTGCAGCTTGGATCAGCTGGGTGCCAATGGGGCTGCTGATGGAGACCATGTTGTGGTCCTTGAAGCTGTAGTGGACCGGCATTTGGCGGCCCTTGCAGTTGTCCCAGGCGTTGCCGTAGCACTGGCTGACGATCCGCTTGACCTCGACGCTCCGCCAGAGGAAGAGGCCTGGCTGGCGGTAGCCGGGGACGACCCAGTCGTCGTCTTGGAAGGCGGCGCCGGTGCCAATGGAGCAGGCCTCTTGGCCGGTGCTGGCGAGGTAGAAGAAGATCCGGCCCTGGCGCTGGAGCGTCATCATGCGCTCGTCCATGACCCGGGTCTGGAGCATGACCTTCATCATGCGGACCAGGGTGGCGTCATCGAGGCCAGGGTCTTGATCGGTGTCGACGGTCCCGTCGGGCGACAGGATCGTCAGCATGTCCTTCGGCGTTTCGAGGGCGGTGCTCACGGCAACTCCAGCGATGGGGGATTGGGCCGGCACTTTACCCCGGGATCGGTCTCGGGGCAGGGCTCGGGGGGAAGCGGGGTGTCCTGGCTCGCTCCTGGTGAGAAGATTCGGTGTGATCGACCAGAGACTCAGAGACCTCGAGACGCGCTGGAAGGCGAGCGGATCGTTGGAAGACGAGGTCGCGTATCAGCACGCCCGGCTCCAAGCCGGCTTGATTAGCCCAGCGAGAATGAACCTGGCTGCTTGGCTGGGCTCACGAGCTGCCCGAAGACTCTGCCCTGAGGACCCTGGCGTCTATGCCGATCTGGTCTGGTGGGAGGATCGAGAGCACGAGAAAGCTGCTGCCTACCTGGCTGACTTCGGAGCCGTGGCCCTAACTCGAGTGCTCCTGGCCTCTTGCTGGGCACGCCCCAAGACGCATCGGCTGACCAAGGAGGGACCGCGGCGCCGCGCTCTCTACCGGGTCGAACAAGCCCTCGTCGAGACCGGGGAGGGTCACCTAGAGGACCTTCGCCGCTACCTCGACCGCGTTCGACCCGAGCCTCAGCCGATGCAACTGGGTCGAGCTTGGACGCGCTACCGAGAGAGCTTTCCGAACATGGTGGTGGAGTTCAGCGTCGACCCCAACCCCCAGCGACTGAAGGCGGCGTGGGCGGCCAAGGGCCTCGACCAGGGAACGCACTTGGAGGCCAAGGCGGACGTCGTCCCCTGGGCCATGGGCTACGGAGATCCCCTCCTCGAGCGGGTCAGGTCACGCTCCAAGAAGCGACCGCTCTCTTCCTGAGCCGCGACCCCAGAGAGGCCCGCAGATCGCCCTCTCGTGTTCTGATTTGGGCGTGCCGGATCCCTCCCCAGAACTCGGACCCCACGGGACGCTGCCCCTCACTTCGGAGGACGGGCGCCAGCTCGAAGCCGAAGCCAAGACGGTTCAGCTCAGCCCAGACGAAGCCTCGGGCCTCAAGGGCAAGCGGGCCGAGGCTGCGGAGGCCGAGACCCTCCACATGAGCCCCGAGGAGGCAGCTGGCCTCAAGAAGGCTCGCGCGGTCACCAAGACGGCGCTCCCGCGGGTCGAGGATCCCGACCGGGGCCCAAGCGAGGAGGGGATAGCCGAGGAGGCCCCAGGTAGGGAGGTGATCGCCAAGGCCGAGACGGTCAGCATTCCCCCCGCAAGCGAGACCCCCAACCCGGCCGCGACGACGCCCCCGCCCTCTGCCTCTGGGAGCTCGGGCCTCGGGGTCGGCGGGCGCTTCGGGAACTACGAGATCACAGGCGAGCTGGGACGCGGCGGGATGGGCGTCGTGTATCGCGCCCGCGACGTAGACCTCGGGCGCGAGGTGGCGCTCAAGGTCCTCGGCTTCGAGCTCGGTCAGAGCGAGGTCGAGCTGGCTCGCTTCCGCCGAGAGGCCTCGCTGGCCAGTCAACTCCGCCACCCGCGGATCGTCGGCGTGTTCAACTTTGGCGAGATCGCGGGGCGCGCCTACTACACGATGCCGATCATTGAGGGCGCGACCCTCAAGGAGCTCCTCAAGGACGAGGGACCGCTGGGCTTCGAGCGCGCGGCCAAGCTGATCGAGGAGCTGGCGCGGGCGATCGACTCCGCTCACCAACAGCGCGTCGTCCACCGAGACCTCAAGCCTGCCAACGTGGCCATAGACCCGGGCGGCGGGCCCCTGGTCCTCGACTTTGGACTCGCCAAGGACCTCGGCGGCCCCGACCTGACCCGGACCGGGGAGATCCTGGGCACCCCTTGCTACATGGCGCCCGAGCAGGCCGCGGGCGAGACCCAAGCCCTCGATCACCGCGTCGACGTCTACGCCTTGGGCGCGATCCTCTACGAAGTCCTCACGGGACAGGTTCCCTACGGGGGCCAAACGGCGTCGGAGGTGATCCGCAAGATCCTCTACGACGACCCGGCCCCGCCGCGCTCGCTGAGGCCCGACGTTCCCTACGAGCTGGAGACCGTCGTCTTGGCGGCCATGCGGCGCGAGCGCTTCCTCCGCTATCAGACCGCGGGAGCCATGGCCGACGACCTGGCGCGCTTCCGCCGCCAGGAGCCCGTGGTGGCGCGTCGACCGGGGCTCGCGACCCGGCTCCTGCGCTGGTGCGTCGGGCACAAGAGCACGACGGTCCTGGCCATCGTCCTGCTCTTGGTCGTGACCATTGGCGGCCTGAAGTTCAACTCCTGGGGCAACCGGCTCAAGATCAGTCAGCAGATCAACGAGGCCCGTCAAGCTCTCGAGAACGCGCGCGGGGCCGGCGACGCCGAGAGCGCCAGCGAGAGCTTTCACGAGGCGACGCTCCTGGCCGAGGCGATCTACCGCGAGGTCCCCGACGACGACGAGGCCAGGGCGACCCTCCTCCAGGCGCTCGGAGAGCGGGCGAGCTTCGCGGCCAGTCGAGGCGAGTGGGAGCTGGCGGAGCTCCTCTATGGCCGGCGGGCGCGGCTTTCGGGCTCGATCGAGGACGAGGAGGACTTTCGACGCGCTCGCGGTCTGGGTCAGGTCACGGTCAGGGGGCTCCGAGTCGGCGAGACCCTGACCTTCCGCCGCTGGGACGGCTCTGTCGGAGCGGTGGACTCGGGGAGGACCTTCCAGGCCACCGCCCAGCTACCCGACGTGGACCTCCGAGCAGGGAGCTACTTGGCGCGCTACCAGCGAGCCCAGCCAGGCTCTCCTCCGCTGCGCTTCTTGGTCACCTTGGGACGTTCGCAGGTGCAGGCCGTCGAGGTCACGGATCCGGGCCAGGCTCCTCCGGGAATGGTGTTCGTGCCCGCGACCCAGCTCGTGCTGACTCCGCCGGGTGGTATTCCGAGCCTGGTCGCGACCCCGGCCTGCTGGATCGACGCCCAGTCCGTGACGCGTGGGGCCTTTCGCTCCTTCCTGGCGACCCTCGAGCCAGACGAGCGCGAGCGCCTCCTCCCCGGCGGTCTCCCCCCCCCGGGCCCAGGCGACGCGCTCCCGGTGACGGGGGTCAGCTGGGTCGCGGCGCAGGCCTACGCGGCTTCCCTTGGCAAGCGCCTCCCGAGCCGGGCAGAGTGGGTCGCCGCAGCGGGCGGGGCCGACGGCCGCCGCTACCCCTGGGGCGAACAGCTCGAGGTCGGACGGGCCAACCTACGCCGCGACGAGCTGGCGCCTGACCTGGACTTCGCGCGGGACCTCAGCCCCTACGGCGTGATCGGTCTCGCAGGCAACGGCGACGAGTGGGTCCTCGACGAGGGCCCGGGGAAGACCAAGATCCTCTGCGGAATCGCGGGCGCCTACCGACCCGAGACCGGCGGGCAGGTGCGCCCATATTCCTTCGCGGGGCCGCTGCAGTCCTTCCCGGACACGACCTTCCGCTGCGCCCGCCCCATAGCTTCCTTGGCCCTCCCGCTTCCCTTGGGGGGCCCAGCTCCCACGCCGCAGAACCCGATCTCTGCTGCGACCGGCCCTCCCCTGGTGCTCCGAGTCGCGGCGTGGCCGCGCTACGCGGATCCGAACTTCACCGAGCGCTTCGCCGCTCGCTATCGGGCTCAGACGGGGATCTCGGTCGTCGTGAGCCAGGTCGTGACCGTCGGGAGCAACGACGAGTATCTGCCCCTCCTCGAGGCCTCCCCGCCCAAGGTCGACGTCGTGGCGCCCTCCTGCGACATGGCGCCAGAGCTCATCGCTCGGAACCTGGTCCAAACCCTCGATATCAAGAGCGAGGCGGATCTCCTGCCGGCCTTCCGTCGCCCGCCCTTCTTGCAAGCGAAGGGTAAGTGCTACGGCGTGGCCTACGCCTCGGGACCCATGTGGCTCCTGACCGTTGGGCGCCAGCAGCCGCTCCGGCGCTGGGGTCAGCTCTGGGATCCAGGGCTAGAGGGTCGGGTCGCGATCTGGGACGACGGGGTCTGGGCGGTCTCGCTGGCCGCGCTCAAGCTCGGCAAGGAGCGGCTCTTCGACCTCAGCGACGCTGACCTCAGCGAGGTCGAGGACAGCTTGGTCGAGCTCCTCGAGACGAAGTGTCGGCTGTGGACGAAGCCGGAAGATGTTCAAGGCTGGCTCTCCGAGGGGCAGATCGTGGCGTGCGACGACTGGGGGATCTTGGCTTGGGAGCTCTCGCGCACTCAGACCAAGGTCTATCGCGTCGTGGCGGCCGAGGGCACGACCCAGTGGATCGACTCCTGGATGCTCGCGGCTCACGTCAAGGGTCGGCTGCGCGCCGCGGCCCAAGCCTGGATCGAATACGCCATCAGCCCCGAGAACCAGCGCGACCTGCTGCGTGAGGCCGGCTACGACCCGACCAACGAGCGGACCGTCGAGCTGCTGGACAAGGCCAGCGCCTTGGCGCGCGTCCGCACGATCCGTCAGCGTCGCCTAGCGACGATCGAGCGCTGGCGACCGGTTCCGCGCCGGGCGCTCTACCTGGAGGTCTGGAAGCGAGCCAAGGCCCGCGCCGGCCGCTAGCTTCCGACGCGTCGGGTTCGGTTTCGAACTCGCTGCCAGTGCATGACCTTCTCTATGGGCGTCGCTTGGCAGGCTCCGAGGCGACAGCCTTGGCCACGGAGACCGCACTCGTTGCAAGGAGCGGCGCCGATCACGACCTTGGCGCGCTCGTGGGTCTGGGTCACGGGGAACCCGCGGGTCCCGTCGCAGGCCGTCGTCGTGCACCGGCCCAGCTCCTCGAAGCACTCGCCGTGGTGGACCGTCTCGCAGCGCTCGCACGCGAGGCGTCCGCCTTGGTCGAGGCTGTCGCGGCAGTAGGGGCAGATCCGCGTCGACCAGTCGATCTTCTTGTCGGAGGAGGGGCGGGCTGGGATCTGGACAGCGAGGCCCTCTGCGGCGTGGGCCAGGTGGTGGAGGTCGCGGAAGATCCGCTTGGCTCGTGAGGGGGTCAGGCGGGTGACCGAGCCAATGGCCGTCAGCTCTCCCTCTCGGATCGCGACCTCGCGGAGCTTTTGGTCTTGGGTCATGCTGCTCAAGGCTCGCTTGGCCTTGGGGTCGAGGACCACCCGTGAAGCGAAGCTGGCTCCCTCGGCGTCACCCGGATAGTCGACCTCGAAGGCGCCCTTCTGGGCGTTGAAGGCCAGGCTGCGGTCGCGGAGGCGCGGGACGCCCAGGCTGTAGACGACCTCTGGCCCGCGGGACTCGATGGTGATGACCCGGCCGTAGAGGCGCGCCTGAATGATCTGAGAGGGACCGGTGCGGATCCGCCGCCCCTGAGGGAGTTGGTTCGCGACCCGGTCCATGCGAGCAGAGAGCGTGAGCCCTACGGGGGCCGAGCGGACGGGGCGGTAGCGGCTCTGTTCGTTCTGGTGGGCAGTCCCCAAGCCGTAGAACACAGCGCCCCCGACGACGGTCAAGAGCAAGAACACGAAGATGGCAGACACGCGCCCCTTATACCCGGCCGCTGTCAGGTGCCGGGTCTGGTCTCTGGAACGAGCGCGGGACCCGGTGGGAGCTGAGGTCGGGCCTTGAGCAGCAGGAGGCGAGCCAGGGTCCCGCCGGAGGCCAGGCCGAGGGCAATCAGGAGGTCCTTGCCCTCGCGCGCTTGGAGCGCCCAGATCAGTCCGGGCGTGAGGGCGCAGGCGAGGTGCGCGAGGAAGAAGCGCGCGCGCCCCTCGCCCCAGAGGGGGCCCAGGATCGCGCCACCGGCCCCTGCGGTCAGGGCGAGGCCGGCGAGGACCTCGACGGCTCCTAGGGGAGTGGCCGTAGCCCAGGCCACGAGGGCGAAGGCCGCAGGGAAGGCCAGGCCCAGGGAACCGAACACGACGTCCGAGGGACCGCGCCGAGTCAGGCGCCACGACTCCGCGAGGATCGCTAGGAGGACCAAGGCAGGCAGGCTCGCCATCAGGAGGGGGGAGGGGACGTCGCTGGCGCGACCGAGCTGGAGCCCGAGGGCCAGGCTGGGGAGGGCTCGGATCCCGACCGTCCACGAGAGCGAGGCTGAGGTGACTCGGCCCCGGGCGGAGATCGCGACCTGGTAGCGGACGAGGTCCATCTCGATCCCTTGAGTCCGGTGAATCCGTCCTCCAGGCTGAAGCTCGGCGCCTTGGCGCTCGTAGAAGCCTCGGGCCTGCGTGGCCCCGCGCATGGCCCAGATCGTGACGCTGCGAAAGCCCGCCAAGCGGAGCGCGGCCAGGCAGCGCTCGTAGAGGGCCCAGCCCCCGCCGCGACCCCAGGCCTCGGGGTGCAGGTAGAGCGCGTAGAGCTCTCCGCCGCCTGACTCGACGAACTGACCTGGCTCTGGACGAAGAGGTCCGTAGCTGACAAAGCCCTGGACGACACCCGCGGGGTCCAGGAGGACTTCGGTTCGAGCCGGGCGCCCTCCTCTCCACCAGGGACGCATCGCGAGGTCGCCCCCGAGGCCGGTCACCAGACGCGCCTCCCAGCCTTCAGCGCGCTCGCCGACCTCGAGCTTGGCGAGGTAGGAAGGGTCGACGAGCCCGACGTAGGCCCGCTGCCAGCTCTCGACGTGGACGCGGGCGATCCCCTGCGCGTCGTCTGGGCGGGCCAGCCGTATCGACCACCCAGCGGGGAGACTCACTGGGACTTTTTGTCCTCAGAAGACGCTCTGGAGGCGTCGAGCTTGGCCAGCTCCTCGCGGGCGGCCTCGGCGAGGCTGGCGTCGTCACGGACCTTGGCCGCGCGCTCGAAGAGTTGGCGGGCCTTGGCCAAGTCCAAGGGGACCCCGGTCCCGTGGGCGTGGCACTTGCCCAGGTTCAGGCTCGCCCCTGGATGGCCCAGCTTGCTCAGCTCCTGGAGCAGGACCACCCCCGCAGCGAAGTCCTTGGGGATCGACTCGCCCAGACAGAGGGCGAGGGCATACTGGAACTTCGCCTCGACGTGGCCGACGGCGGCGGCGCGGCGGAAGAGGTCGATGGCCATCTTGGGTCGGTGAGGCAGCCCTTCGGCCTTGGCGTAATACGAGCCGCGCAAGAAGAGCGCTTGGCCGGGCGGGTCTAGGGCCTTGATGGCGAGCTCATACCAGGCCTCGCTGGCCTTGAGGTCCTTCTCGACGCCGCGCCCTCTGGCCTGGATCTCGGCGATCGCGAGCATCGAGCTCGGGTCGCCCTTCTTGGCGGCGTTCTCATAAAGGGTCGCTGCCCCAGCCAAGTCCTTCTTCTTGCCCTCGGTCCCGAGTCCGCGCTCCATCATCATGGCGCCCATGTGCGCGCAGCTCTTGTCGCCGAGCGCGGCGCCTTCGACGAAGAGCGCCAGAGCGCGCTCGAGGTCTCGCTCGACGGCCTTTCCGCTCACCAGCTCGTTTCCGAGGGAGAGCATGCAGGGCGTGTCTTTTCGCGCTACGCCACGTTCGTACCAATCGATGGCGAGCTTCTTCTCCCCGCGCTTCAGGAGGAGGTCTGCGTAGTGGTTGTAGCTGACGACGAGGCCCCGCAGCGCCGCGCGTGCGAAGCAAGCCTCGGCCAGCTCGAGGTTCTTGGGACGCCGATTACCGAATCGATAGAGGAGGCCGAGGTTGTGGCTCGCGGTTGGGTCTCCTGCTCGCGCTGCGCGCTCCATGAATTCGTCGGCGCGGGACCGATTGGCCTTGACGTAGCGGCCTTCGGCGTAGAACTCGGCGAGGAACGCGAGCGCTTGGGCCAGCTGGGCCTTGCCGGCCTCTTGGATTAGGGCCACGCCCTCCTGGACCCGGCCCGACTTCAACCAGCGCCGTCCGAGCTCGAGCTGGGCTCGAGGTTCCTCGAGGGCCACAGCGTGGTTGAGGAGCTCATGGCCCTTCTCGTCCCTGGGAAAGACCTGGGCCATGGAGATCATGCCTTCGACGGCGCCGAGCTTGACCGCGTTGGCAAAGCAGCGGATCGCCTTGTCTGCGTCCTTGTCGACGAACTCGTCCCCGCGTTGACAGAGGACGCCGAGCTGCGCCCAGCAGGTCCCCTGACCGCTGTCTGCTCCCTCCTGGAGGAGCCGGACGCCTTCCCGACGTACTTCGGCGTCTGGGCTCCCGGCGAGGAGGCGCGCTAGGGCGACTCGCGCCTTCTCATGCTGCGCTTCGAGGGCCAAGACGCGCAGGATTCGGATCGCCTCGTCGCGCTCACGGCTCAGGATGGCGAGGGCCAAGCCGTAGCCGGCGTCGGGCCCAGCTCCGGAGTTGGCCGCACGCTCATAGAGGTCTCGAGCTCGGGCGAGCTCGCCCTCGTTTTCGGCTCGGAGTCGGGTCACGTCAGCGAGGCCGAGGTAGGCCTGAGCCGTTTCGCCGGCCTTGAGCGCCCGCTTGAACCAGGACGTGGCCTCCTTCGGACGCCGGAGGTGAACGCTCCGGCCCAAGGCGATCATGGCTGGGCCGTGTCCGCGGTCCGCGGCGCGGCGATAGAGATCTCGCGCGACGACACGGTCCGGCATCACGCCCTGGCCCGAGTGGTAAATGTCCGCGAGGAACATGCCGCTGGGGAGGTCGCCTCGGATCCAGGCCTCGTTGAGTTTGGCGAGGCCGGCCTTGGTCTGGCCTTCTTGGAGGAGCTTCCGTCCTTGAGCTGCCAGCTCGGGAGCTGTGGCTTTGGAGCCAGCGTCGCTCGGGGATTGGGGCGTGACGTGGTGGTTAGGCGCCGTTGGCGAGAGGGAGGCTGTGGCGGTCGGCGAGGCGCTGAGGACTGGCGTCGAGATCGCGACCTCGGCGCCCGAGTCAGGTCCCTCGTCTTCGAAGAGCAGGACTCCAGTCAGGGCGCTTCCCCCGACGAGGGCGAGCGAGAGGACCAGGCCCGCGACCCAGGGCGAGGGTCCCGTCCGGACAGCCTGTAGGCTGGCGAGGTCGAGGGCGTCGCGGAGGCTGGCGAGGTCAGGGAAGCGCTTGGCGGGGTCCTTCTCCAGGCACTGACGCACGATGGGCTCGAGGCGCGGAGCCTTGACTCCGTGGGCAGAGAAGGGCTTGGGAGCCTTCTGCTTGGCGGCCAACACGGCCTCCAGGAAGGACTCGGCCTCGACGGGGGGCTCGCCGGTCAGGGCGGCGTAGATCGTGGCGCCGACGCCGTAGACGTCGGTGGCGGGTGAGGTCGGCTGACCTATGGCTTGTTCGGGCGCCCAGAAACCGGGGGTCCCCTGGGCGTGGCCCGTCTTGCTCAGCTCGACCGAGCGCTCGACCTCGAGGTCCTTGGCGAGGCCGAAGTCGGTCACGACGTAGCGGCCCTCTTGCGTCCGAATCACGTTGTCGGGCTTGAGGTCGCGGTGGAGGACGCCGACGGCGTGGGCCGCCCCGACGGCGTCTGCTAGCTGGACGGCCAGGTCGAAGGCCTCACCCTCGGTCAGGACGCGATCCTCGAGGCACTCGCTCAGGTCTCGCCCCTGGACCCGCCGCATCGCGAACCAGGGCTGACCGCGCTCGAGGCCGCGGTCGACGACGTCGACGAGGCCGGGGTGGCGGAGCTTGCCGAGGGCGTCCGCCTCGCGGGCGAAGCGCTCGCGGTGGCGCTCGCTGGTGCCGATCCCACCCAAGGGGACCTTGATCGCGACCTCGTAGCCGAGCTGGGGGTGGCGTGCCAAGAACACGCTGCCGCCGCCGCCTTCGCCGAGGCGGCCCGTCAGCTCATAGGACCCAATGCGTGAAGGAGGCCTCAGAGGGCACGACGCTGTGGTGTGAAGAGGGCGATGCGCACTCGCTCATGATGCCCGATGCCAGACGCGAGCGGGAGCGTCGCGGCTCCTACTCGAAGCGGAAGGCGTCGACGGCGACTGAGCGGCCGCTGAAGCCGCCTTCGTCCACCACGAAGAGGTCGATGGCGCGGGCCTCCGAGCGGTCGGCGGCGGGCCCGCCGTTGCCGGCGAAGAACTGGTCGAGGTCGACGCTGACGTCGATGAAGCGATCCAGGGGCGTGAGGCCGTCGTGAGTCGGGAGGTGGCTGCCGGCCACGCCGGGGCTGTGAACGCGATACCAGCTGACGCCGCCTTTGCCGTCGAGGAGTCGGAGCCAGATCGAGGCGTTGTCGTAGCCGCGGGAGCCGTCTTGGCTCATGCGCCAGACCACGCGGGTGTGTCCGCTGAGGTCGAGCTTGGTGTCGCTGGACTGACGCCAGACCGAGACCCGGCTGGTCGGGGTCAGGAGGACGTGCTTGAGTCCTAGCGTCCGCATATCGCCGACCACGGGGTAGGTCGAGGTCTCGCGGCGGCGGAGGTTGGCGACGAGGTTCTGCCCGCGGAGGTTGCGGTCGATGTCGGCGTCTTGGGCGTCCTCGGTCAGGAGGGTTCGGTTCGAGGGGCGCCAGGAGGTCACGCCCACGGTCTGGTCGCCCTGGTGAGCGCCGCCGTAGAGGCGCCAGTCGAGGCTGGTGTCGTTCTGGGACCAGCGCTGAATGAAGGCCACGATCCAGTCGCCGACGCGGCTCGTCTCCTGCTGACGCGAAATCTTGGCGTTGCCCTCGGCCGGGTGCGAGTCCGAGATCAAGTTGTGAACGCCGCCGTAGAGGGTGACCTGGGTCGTGGGTCCGGTCGAGCGGTCGATGAGCTGATCGCAGATCGGGTAGGTCAGGTCACCGTCGTTCTCGGCCGCGATGATCAGGCTCGGGAGACGGGGTTGGTCGGTCTTGATCTCGTCGGCGGGGGAAGAGACCGGAGCCCGGACCTCGTTGAAGTAGCGGAGGTCGAAGGCCATGAGGTAGATCACGCCCTTGAGGCGGAGCTCCGTGTTGCGGTGGTGACTGGCGTGGACCGCCCCGCCACCACGGCTGTGACCAGCCATGAACAGGTTCTCGCCGTCGAAGGCGTTGAAGTAGAGGTCGCTGGGGTCGGCGCTCCGGTTCAGGAGCCGATCGGCCATGGCCTCGACGACGCCCGAGGCGCTCTGCATTCCGAGCTCGGCCCGATTCCAGTCGTAGAAGGAGTTCTGGGCCGAGAAGCTGTCGCCAGCGAAGGAGTAGGCGTCCTCGACGCTCGCGACGGCGATCCCGTGGCTCGCGATCAGGCCGTGGAAGCGGGTGTAGCTGTCCTCGTCGAAGCCGCGGCCGCGGTGGTAGAGGAGGACCGGAGCCGGGCGCCCCAGGTTGCGGGGGCGGGCGATCCGGACCCGGGTCCGGATCGCGCGGCCGTCGAAGGTGTTGGTGACGTCCATAAGAAAGCTGTTGGTCTCGACGCCGTAGGGGCCCGTCGCGAGGAACTGGGGCTTGCTGCGCTGGAGGTCGCGCTCGTCGGCGCGGTAGACCGTCAGCTCGACGCGGACCGGAATCGAGGTTCCGCTCGAGCGGGCTTGGAAGGTCGCGTTGAAGCTCCCGGTCTCGCTCGGCGTGCCGGTGACGAGTCCGCTGCTCGAGACCGTGACTCCGTTCGGAAGGCGTCCGTTTTGGAGGGTGTAGGTCGCGCCGCCAGGCAGCGAGTCGCGGTAGCTCTGGCCGCTGTGTCCGACCTCTAGAGCGACGAAGGGCCCGGGGTCGTTGGTCGGGATCGCCGCGCCGCGGGGGGCGAAGGAGATCAGGAGCGCGGCTACGAAGACGGGGGTCAGGAGCGCGAGGCCGCGGATCCGCGAGCCCCGGGGGCCGCGAGTCAGGGGCGTCAAGAACGTGGCCCAGCGGGGCATCCGTGCTAGCTCATGAACCATGCGTCACCGTCCTTGTAGAGAGAGAGCCGATAGGTGCCGAGGGCGCCGCCGACTTGGAGCACGACCACGACCTTGGTCGGGCCCGTGCTGTCCTTCGTCGACGAGACCACTTCGTAGGCGCCTCGTTGGAGGGCCTGCGAGATCCGCTTCCAGGTCGGCGCCATGGAGTCGGAGAGGAAGCGGCGCCGCGCGTCGGCAGCGTCGTCTTCGTTGAGCTGGGGGTGGCTCGCGGGCGAGCGCCGGAGCCGGGCCAAGGCCGCAGCGTCGCTGCGGGCTATGGCGTCGAGGGCTCCCCGGAGAGCGCGCTCGGGGGAGGTCTGATCAATGGGCATCGCCGAGTCGGCGACGGGCCTCGGCGGGGGGCCTTGGAACCCTCCCTCGGCCTTGGCTGCAGGCGCGTCGAGGGCGGGCAGCTCGACTTGGGCCAGGCCGAGCTCGTCGATTTGGGCGAGCAGGAGGGGATCGGCTATGGCGCTCGTGACTGGGGCCAGGGGGGCCTTAGCCTTCGCGGCCGGGAACGAGGGCCCAGGTGGAGGCGGTTCGTTTCCGCACCCCACGACGAGGAGAGCCCCCGCACAAACCGCCACCGCTTTAGTCCACCAACCCACGCAGGCTCAAAGCGCAACCTCCGCCCCGAAACTCAAGTGCCGTGGTGCCAAGACCTTGGATGCTCCTGTGACATTCGGTTTCCCGCTATTGGGAGCCAATGTGTCCTGTGTGCGACACCTTCGTAGGGGCTTGGGAGCCAGCGACTTAGGGAGCCCTCGCTGGGGCGGGCGGCTGAGGGAGTTGGTCCTCGAAGCAGGTGCTCGCTCGAGCCGCCAAGGTCGCAAAGAGGTCTCGCCCGATCGGGGCGCGTCTGAGAGGCCTGAGGGGTGTCGCTTCGATCGTGAGCCTAGGCCTCGGGGGCGTAGCGGCTCGAGGCGAAAGACTCGATCCCAGCCACGACCTCAGCGCGGTCCAGGGACAACCCCTCGGGCCAGGGCGCAGAGCGCAGGCGCTCGGCCTGAGCCAAGAGGGTCTCTGCGGGGGTGCGGGCCAGGGAGTGCTCGGCGAGGAGGGCTTCGCGCGCGAGGTAGCTCTCACGGGCTTTTGCCAAGGCGGGCGGAAAGGCGCGGACCTCCGGCGGCGGAGGCGGGGGGGGGCGTCGCCAGCGTCGCCAAAGGACGACTCCCAGGATCAAGAGCGCCAACCCGAGGACGCGATACCAGGCGCCGAAGAGCCAGTCCAACGCGCCGCGGAGCAGCCCCAGGAGGTAGACCGGGACTTCGCGCCAGGGGATGGCCTTGAAGCGGGTCCACTTCCCTTGGAGCCACTCCAGGAAGGTCTCGCTCCAGCTGGCCTGGCCGACTTGGGGGATCGCGCTCCCCGGGGTGAACTCGAGGGTCTTCCAGCCCGTCGCGGGGTGATAGGCCTCGACCCAGGCGTGGGCCATCTTGTTGCGGGCGACCCAGAGCTCGGGGTCGTATTCGTTTTGCTCGGTGCACACGAAGCCGGTCACGTAGCGCGAACGGACCCCGAGGCGACGCAGGATCAGGGTCGCGCTGGAGGCAAAGAGCTCGCAGTGACCGTGTTTCTTGACCCTGAGGAATTGGGTCAGGGGGTCGCTCTTGTCGTCGAACTGGATCCCGAACTTGTATTGGTAGCGCCGGTCGAAGTGACGGGCCAAGCGGCGGACGAGGGTCAGGGGGTCGACGGGCTTTCCGTCGGCCCCCCGGAGCTTCGCCAGGGCGATGTGCTCGTCTATGGCCGCCAGGAGCTCCTTATCGTCAGGGAGCTCGAGGCTGGCAGGACCATCCGCCTCGACGTGGACCTGCGCCTCGCTCTGCCAGACCCGGTATCCGTCGGCGGTGGACTCTTGGACGGAGTGCAGAATCCCGCCGACGTAGCGGACGACCTTGGCCGAGGGGCCGTCGACGGCCTGGAGGTCGAGGGGCGTGAAGAGGATGGCCTCGTAGCGGGCGGCCGGACGCACGATCAACTGGGGCTCGGCCTCGGGGGCGGGCGGACCGCGCTCGGGCAGGACCCAGCGCCCGTAGTCATCCTTGTCGGCTGGCTTGCCGGATTGGGTCTCCCCGACGTCCCAGCCCCGACCGGTGTAGCGCAGGAAGGCTCTCCCCCGGAGGTAGCCTGGGGGGTCCTTGGCGAAGACCTCGAGGGCCACGCCGCGGCCGCCGTCTACGCCTTGCTCGGCTAGGACGTCGCCCAACTCGGCCTTGCCGCTGAATCCGCCGCTGGCCTTGAGTCGGAGTCCGCGGGCCATCTGGACGTAGAGGCTGCTGAGCTCCTGGTAGTTCTCGCGCAGGGTGAAGGCGGTCAGCTCGCTGAGGCCGAGGGTCAGGACGACGGGCAGCAAGAGAAGGCTAGCCCTGAGCCCGCTCCCGCTCTTGAGGGCCCCGGCGTGGGGGAGGGCCGAGCGCAGCGTCAAGACGCTAAGGAGTCCGAATCCGATCACCGACCCCGCGTAGAACATGCGCGGCGTGACGTATTCGGAGAGCCCTGGCAGGGCTTGCTTCCAGCTGCTCTGGCGCGCCAACCAGTTCGGGAAGCCCGAGCCGGCGAAGCAGAGGGCGGCGGCACCAAAGCAGATCGCCCAGCCGAGCCGTGAGCGCTTGGAGCGCGGCGCGAAGAGCGCTGCCGCGCCGCAGCTCAGACACGTCTGGGCTGCGAAGTAGGTCCCGTGAACTCGCGTCCCGCCGAGCCCCGACATGACCTCGCCTACGGACTGCTGCCAGAGGACGAACACGCCGCCGAGCACGAGATACACGATCAGGTGGGGATCCCGTCGAAGTCGTTCGGGGACGAAGACGGTCAGGGCGAGGAACCCACAGACCGGAACGACCGACCCCATTCTCCGGCTAGCGAGGCCGAGGACGAGGGCGACCAGGATCAACGCCAGGGCTGCGACGACGCTCGCGGCGTCTAGACGAGGAGGCACCTGGGCCTGCGGATCACTCACAGCGCACCGATCCCGGCCTCGATCTCGTCGGGCGTGAAGGTCCGGACTGCTCCGCTGGCGGTCGTGAAGCCCGCAGGGTCCGTGCTCGGATCTCCGTCGCGAATCACGATCACTAGGGTCTGGACGCCTGAGTCTTGGAGCATGCGCACGAAGTCACGGCGCGTCTCGTCCCAATCCAGGAAGACCACGATGGCGGTGCTGATTTGAGCCAGGGACTCGGCCACCGCGGGCCCGAGCTTGGGGAAGGGATCCTCGGGGCAGGCTTCGATACAAGCCAAGACGTCGAGGACGTCGTCGAGGAAGGCTAGGTGCCGTCCCGCCTGGAAGTGATAGAGCTCTGGGCCGGCGGCGAAGAGGTCGATCACGTACTCCTGGCGGCTGAGGGCGTCGGCGACTGATGCCGCCAGGCTGATGGCGGCTTCGAGGGCCTTGATCTCCGGCTCGCTGGGAGACTTGCTCCCGCTGTAGGTGTCGACGGCGAGGGCGATCCGAGTCAGATACTCCTGCTGGAACTCCCGGACGACTGGGCGCCCGACCCGGGCCCAGGCCATGTGGTGAATGTCACGGAGTCGGTCCCCCGAACGGTATTCGCGGTTGCCGACGAACTCCATGCTTTCACCGACCTGACTCACGAGCTCCATCCCGCCGGGCTGGTGCCGCCTTCCTGTCGGGATTCGGATCGCGTCCAGGGGCACGAAGCTAGGCGTCACGAGCAGACGTTCTGGCTGTTTGCCCGAACGCTTGTTGAGGTAGAGGCCGAAGGGGAAGGCCGAGAGGACCGTGGGACCCGTCAGCTCATAGGCCCCGCGTCGGGTCGGGCAGAAGGGGGCGCTCAAGACCACCGACTCTCCAGGCAGGAGGGAGGGGTGGAGCGGAACTTCGAGGGGGAGGTCGAAGCGGGGCGGGGTGGCCTCCTCGCGGATCGCGAGGTCGTAGGCCGGCCAGCGGCCGGCGTTCGTGACTCGGGCCCGGGCTTGGATCGTGGCGCCAGCAGCGCAGCGGAGTCCCGTCAGGCGCTCGACTTCGAGGCGGGGCAGGAGAAAGCGCCCGATGACACCGTCTATGGCGACCAGAGCGAAGAGGAAGAACGCGACGTAGTAGAGCGAGTAGGGGAGCGTGAAGCCGGCTGCGACCAGGCTGATGGGCGCCAGGAACATCAAGATCAGGCGACCCGCCGGGGTCCAGGTGTGGAGGATCCGAACGCCGATCCGTCGGATGAGGGAGCGCTCCGGGATCTGCTGGAGGAACCTCGGGAGGGGGCGCGGGTCGAAGGCCCGAGGCTCCTCCGCGTCCGGGGTGGACGCGGGGTCGGCCGGAAGCGTTTCGATCGCCGTCGGATCCATGACTAAACCGGGACCGCCACTCGCTCGAGGATCTCGTCCACGACTCCGCGCTTGGTCACCCCGGAATACTTAGCCTTGGTCTCGAGGGACAGGCGGTGGGCGAGGACGACGCCTGCCACGGCCTTGACGTCGTCAGGCTGAACTGCGTCGCGACCCTGCACCGCGGCGTGGCCTTGAGCGCAGCGGTAGAGCGCGATTCCTCCGCGGGGGGAGACGCCGAGCTTGAGGCGAGGCTCGTTTCGCGTCGCCTCCACGAGGGAGACTATGTAGCGCGAAATGTCGATGTCGACGTGGAGCTTCTGGACCCGCTCACGCTCAGCCTGAGCCTGGGCTAGGTCCGCTACCGCTTGGACGGTGTCGACGGGCGCGCCGCCTTGCAGGCTCTGGAGGATCTCCAGCTCCTGATCGTGAGGGGGGTAGCCGAGGGAGAGCTCCATGGCGAAGCGGTCGAGCTGCGCCTCGGGGAGGGGATAGGTGCCGTGGGACTCGACGGGGTTCTGAGTCGCGATCACCCAGAAGGGCTGCTCGAGGGCGCGGGTCTCGCCCTCGATGCTGACTTGCCCCTCAGCCATGGCTTCGAGGAGCGCCGACTGGGTCCGCGGGCTGGCGCGGTTGATCTCGTCGGCCAGGAGCACGTTGCAGAACACGGGGCCTGGCCGCCAGTCGAAGGTCCCCTCCTTTTGGTTGTAGATCGAGCCACCCGTGACGTCGGCCGGCAGGAGGTCCGGCGTGAACTGGATCCGGCGGAAGGCGCCTGAGATCGAGCCGGCGAAGGCCTTGGCCAGGGTCGTCTTGCCGGTCCCGGGGACGTCGGTCAGGAGCACGTTCCCGCCCCCGAGGAAAGCAGCGATGACGAGGTCCGTCTCCGCTGGCTTGCCTCGGATCACGCGGCGCAGGTTCGCTTGGAGGTTCTTGATCAGGTCGGACATGCAGCTGGGCTCCGGGGGCCGGATTGTGCCCGCCAGAGCCCTTGGGCTCAACGTGGTTGGTGCGCCTCCGCGAAGGAGCCTCGGCCGGGCCACCAGGCTTCGCCCTCGACGATCCCGCGGGCGTCGTGCAGATACCACTCCAGGCCGGCCGGGATGACCCAGGTTCTCGCGACCTCTGCTTCGAAGTGATCGAGGAGGGAGCGCGCGTGTTCGTCCTGGCCGAGGAGCTTCCGAGCGTGGGCCTCGAGGGCGAGGGTCTCCAGGAGACGGAATGTGTCGGCGCCCTTGACCCCCTTGACGGTGAACTTCCGCGCGTTTCGGGCTGTGTCCAGGGCCGCCTGGGGCTTGTCCTCCATCAGGAGAATTTGGGCCAAGAAGAGCTCTCGGGCTTGGTCGAAGGACTTGTAGCGTCCCTCCCCTTTCGCGCTGCGCTCCTGGTCGTGAGCCACGATCGCCAACCGAGCCCCAGGCGCGTCGCCTTCGAGGAGGCACTGCACGATGGCGTTACGCAGGCGTCGGAGATGGAGCCCGTCCCCCCAGTCCCGCCGGGCTTCCTCCTGGGCTTGGCGAGCCAAGGCGGGGAGGTCATAGCGTCCCTGCCGGACTGCTTGGCGCCAGAGGCGCTGTTGATAGCTGAGGAGCGCCCGGGGAGGTAGGCCCTTGGTCAAAATGCCGATCTGCCCGGCTTCCTTGACTATCCAGCGCAGCTGTCGCTCGGCGACGCGTTCGTCCGGATGGTGGACGATCTCGAAGAGCGCCACGGCAAACTTGTCGAGAGTGTTCGTCTGCGGGAGGGGAACTCCGATGGGAATGCCATCTCCTCCGGCTGTGGGGAGGTCCTGATTGAAGGCCTGGAAGTAGTAGGCCAAGCGAGCCTCGACGTTCGCGAACTGACCCCGGGTGGCTGCACGGAGGGCTTCTAGCTCCGGCGCTCCCTCTCCGTAGGGGAACGTCCACAGCTTGAGCGTGCGACGGGCTTGAAGGTAGGTGCGCTGAAAGCGGCCGACGTAGTGGTCTAGCAGGGGCTGGGGCAAGGGCTCTTGCTTGATCAGGCGAAGGTATCTCCTCGTGAGCGCCCGAAGTTCGTCCTTTAGGACCGTGAGGGGTCGAGGGTCGATGACCGCCTGGAGCGCTTCACGCGTCAGCCTCTTCTCGCTGAACTTAGCGCGGCTCGCCTCGAGGTGCTCCCACCTCTTGACCTCGCGGCAGGCATATCCTGGTGAACGTCCACTCTTGATTCGGGCGAAGGCGACGAGCTTGCGCGTGCTCGGCCCGCGGCGGATGAGGGCCTGCTCGAGGTCCCGAGGTGGGGGATCGAAGACTACGGCGCTCCAGGCGTGGGCGACCGCGGCAGGGCTGAGCGGGGTGCGGGTTGCCGCGAGGGTGGGCCAGAGCCCATTCGCGGGGAGGAGTTCCGGGGCAGGAGCGCTCGCGCTGGGGGGAGGGACTTGGCTCGGGTTAGAGCCGCGTTGGGCCAGAATCGCCGCTCCTGCCACAGCGGCGAGGGCGAGGGAGGCGGCGCTCAGGAGAGGGACCAGACGGGATCGGCGGTCACGAGCGGGGGCGGAGGGGTCTTGGAGCGCGTCCACGAGAGCGCCCGCGCTGGCTGGACGCTCAGCGGGGCTCTTCGAGAGCCCGGCCAAGATCCCCGACTCCAAGGAGGGGGGCAGAAGGACCCCCATAGAGCTTGGGGTTGCGGGTGGCCGCTCGAGGACCTTGGCGAGCACCTCGAAGAGTCCTGCACCGACGAAAGGCGGCTGGCCCGTCGCTGCGGCGTAGAGCGTGGCCGCGAGGCCGTAGACGTCGGAGCGGGCGTCCGCCTCGTGGGCCCGGCCAGCTTGCTCGGGCGCCATGTAGGCGGGGGTCCCCAGGATCTCGCCGGTCGCGGTCAGTCCCTGGGCGCCGCGGACCCGAGCCAGGCCGAAGTCGGTCAGCTTGGGGCGGCCCTCGCTGTCGAAGAGGACGTTGTCAGGCTTGAGGTCGCGATGCAGGACGCCTCGGGCGTGGAGGTAGTCCAGAGCCGAGCCGAGAGACTTGGCGAGGGCTAGGACCTCTGCGGGAGGGAGCGGCCCGTGGCGGAGTCGCGACTGGAGGGAGCCTCCCTCGCAGAGCTCGAGGGTCAGGTAGGGCCGTCCCGACTCGAACTCGCCGCCGTAGATCCGGATCAGCCCCGGGTGGTCGAGGCTGGCGAGGACCTCAGCCTCGCGGCGGAAGCGCTCGGCCTCGTCGGGTTCGAGAGCGAGCTCGACGGTCTTGAGGGCCTCCTGGCGTCGAGTCTCGACGTGTTCGACAGCGAACACCTTGCCCATGCCGCCGACGCCGAGAACCCTCAAGACGCGATAGGGGCCGATCTGCTGGGGTGCGCCGGAGTCGACCGGTGGTGCCCTGAGCGCGCTGAGGGCCCGGTCGAGGTCAGCAGCGGACACAGCGCCGCGTGAGAGGAGCTCCGCGCCCAAGCTGAGGTTGGGGTTCTCGCCCCTCCCAGCTCGAACCTCCTGGAGCGCGCGCACGAGCTCTTCGCGCGAGACGCTGCCGCTGCGGTCCAAGAGGCGAGCCAAGGCCGTGTCGAGCCCCTCGCTCACGCCGCCCGAGGCGGGGCTCATGAGGTCAGTCCTGGAGGGGAGGAGTGGGTCACCCTTGGACGGTACCAGTCCGAGGCGGCTGGGTCACGGCCTGCCGGACTCGTTCCACAGGTCAGAGCTCAGCGGAAGCGCGCCATGATCTGCGCGGCTTGGCCTCCGTAGCTGCCGCCGAAGAGGACGTAGTGGTTGAGCACGTGATAGAGCGTGTAGAGCTCGAGGCGCTCACGCCAGCCAGGGGCGAGGGGGTAGGCCTCGTCATAGGCCTCAAACACGCGGCCCGAGGTGCCGCCGAAGCCTCCGAAGAGGACCATCATGCCGAGCTCTGCCTCACGGTGCCCGTAGTAGGCGGCGGGGTCGATCAGGCCCGGGCGCCCTTCAGAGCTGGTGTGGAGGTTTCCCGACCAGAGGTCGCCATGGACGAGGGAGCTGGGCTCTGGGGGGCCGATCAGCTCGCCCAAGCGCGCTACGACTCGCGCCCCGTCGGCCAGCGCGCTCGGGCCGAGGCCACGGGCGCCCGCCAAGCGGAGCTGATGTTCGAGGCGCAGCTCCCCATAGAACTCGAGCCAGGTCGCGCGCCAGGCGTTGGGCTGGGGCGTCGCGCCGCAGTAGCCGTCGACCTCGAAGCCGAACCCGCGCGGTTCGCTCTGTCGATGGAGGGCAGCCAGGCCCCGACCGAGGGCCTCGTCGAAGTCGGGCTCACGGCGACCTTCGGGGACGTATTCCAAGGCCAAGAAGGAGCGACCTGGACCCTCGTCGCTCCAAGCCAGGGGAGCTGGGACGACCAGGCCCGAGTCGGCAGCCCGGAGGGCTTCGAGGCCAGCGGCCTCGGCGGCGAACTGCCCGGGGAGGGGGCGCTCGTTCCACTTCAGGAACACCTGCTCGGAGCCTCGGCTCCAGAGCGCAGCGGAGTTGATGCAGCCGCCTGAGACACCCGCCTGGCTCCAGCCGGAAGGGTCACCCCCCAGGAGCTCCGTCAAGCGCGCCGCGACGAGGTCTCGACGGGACACGTCGTTAGGCCTGAGCGCGCGCTTCCTCGAGGACCTCGAGGAGGCGCTCGCAAGAGCGAGCGACCATGGCGTGCACGGTGTCGAACCCGCCAGGGCCGCCGTAGTAGGGGTCCGGGACGTCCTTAGCAGACGCGTCCGAGCCCGAGGCCTGAGGGTCGTAGTCCCGCAGCAGGACCAAGCGAGCCGTGCCTGCGTCGGGCTCCTTGGCTCGGAGATCGCTTAGGTTCTGGCGATCCATGGCCACGATCCAGTCGAACTCGTTGTAGTCGGAGCTGCGGGTCTGGCGCGAGATGCTCGGGACCGCGATCCCGTGTTTGCGGGCCACGGCTATCGAGCGTGAATCGGCGGGGTCGCCGGCGTGGTAGGCCGAGGTCCCTGCCGAGTCGATGCTGTAGTGCGCCTCGAGGCCGCGCTCCCTGACGAGGTGGCAGAACACGCCATCGGCGAGGGGCGAGCGACAGATGTTGCCCAGGCACACGAAGAGGACGCGGATCACCGTGGCTCCTAGAAGTTCAGGTCGAGGCCCTCGGCCTCGACGAAGGGCGTCAGGTGCTCGGCAACGAGGGCCTCGGCGCGTTCGAGGCTGGCCTCCTCCGGGGAGCTAATCCCGGCGCAGAGCTCGCTCAAGATCCGCTCGTTTATGCGGCCGAGCTCCTGAGCCTTGTGATAGGGGATCCCCGAGTAGACGACGCAGGCGTAGCGAGTGCGATAGCGGGGCGCGAGGGCTTGCTCGACCCGGGCCTCGACGCGCTTCTTGAGGATGAAGGTCGGGTCCCCGACCTTGTCGCTCATCTCGACGTAGTTCTCCAGCGCCATGGCGGCGATGGCATCCCCCGCGGGCTTGCGAGCCGCTTGATAGTCGCTGAAGAGCTGAGGCGAGAACCCGCCTGCCGTCTCGAGGAGCTCTGAGAGGACGGCGACGTCCTCAAAGCCGCTGTTGAGGCCTTGGCCGAAGAAGGGGACGATGGGGTGGGCCGCGTCCCCCGTGAGCAGGACGCGGTCTTCGAGGACCCAGGGGAAGCAGCGGATCGTGCCGAGCTTGCCGAGGGGGGCCGCCACGAGCTCGTCTGCGAAGTCGGGTGCGAGGTGTTGGATCGCGTCGGGGTAGTGCTCCTCGAAGAAGGCCCGGGCGCTGGCGGGGTCGGCCAGGCACTCGAAGCTCTCGGGCCCCTCGTGGGGCATGTAGATGGTGCCGGTGAAGCTCCCGTCTTGGTTGGGGAGGCCCATCAGCATTTGGCGACCGCGGGGCCAAATGTGGAGCGAGCGCTGGTCCATGGTGTAGGTCCCCTCGGGACCTGCGGGGAAGAGGAGCTCCTTGTAGCCGTCGCAGAGCTCGGTCTCGGACTCGCCGCCGGTGTGTTCGAGGAGGGCCGCTCGCAGGACCGAGCCCGCACCGTCAGCGCCGAAGGCGCGGAGTGTCGTCTCGTGACGTTCGCCCGCGGGACCGGCGAAGGTCAGGCTCACGCAGTCAGGCTGAGAGAGGTCCGCGCTCTGGAGCCCGAGGTCGAAGTGGATCGGGATTCCCGCGGCTTCGACGGCATCGATGAGCGCGATGTTGAGCTCGCCGCGGCTGACGGAGTGGTTCTTCTCCCCTTCGTCCTTGCCGTAGGCGGTGTAGGTCAGGTTCCCTTCCAGGTCGTGCATCATGCGCCCGAACACGGGCACGGTCAGCTTCAGGACGGTCTCGGCGATCCCCAGGATCCGGAGCGCGCGCATCCCGCGCTTGGTCAGGACCAGATTGATGCTGCGGCCGGCGGCGATGTCGGCGCGCCGCATGTCGGGGCGCTTCTCGAAGACCGAGACCTCGAGCCCTCGCTGCTGGAGCACGAGCGCCAGGACGCAGCCCACGGGGCCCGCACCGACGACGATTGCCTGATTTGGGGCCTGATTCGAGGGGGGGGTCATGGCGTCCTCCAAGCCGCGCGCGCGGCGAGCGAAAGAGAGCCTCCCCGATCAGGGCAGGCTCTCCAAGGGGAAGGGCGCCTCCGGGGGAGAGGGCGTCCGCTCGAGCTACTTCTTCTTGGCTTCGACCCGGCCGCCGATGCTCTCGATGGCGGCGATGGCGGCCTTGGCGGCCTCGGCCACGTGGGCCTCGGTTCCGCCAAGCCAGACGCGACCGAAGGCGCCGAAGGGGCGGACCTCGATGATCGTGATCGGGCTGGCCTTCTCGGCTTCGTTGGCGGCCAAAGCGGCGTAACCGGCCGGGTGAACCTCGAGGATATAGAGGGTCTGGCCGCCGAGGAGCATCGAGCCCCCGCGGTTTCGGTTGATCAAGGTCGCGTGATAGGGGCTGACGTTGGTGATGGACTCACTCGTCATGACGCGCGGCTTGAGGCGGTCCTCTTCGCTGAGCCCCATGCTCTCGAGGATCGCGCGCCCCGCTTCGCGGACCTCGCCCTGATCGAAGGAGTGGACCTCCAACAATCCGAAGGCGCGCTCGACGACCTGAACGGCCGGTTGAACACCGGTCTTCTTGAGCGCCACGTCCGTCAGGCGGTTGATCTCGATGCCAGGGGCGACCTCGACGTAGAGCGCCGCTTGGCGCTCGACGGGGAGGTAGCCGCGTCCGGTCGAGGCCACGAAGGCCGCGAACTGGGGCTGAAGGATGTCGAGGAAGGCGAAGGTGCGCAGTTCGGCCACGAGTGCCTCCGAGCGGGAATGGGGTGAGGTCGATCTCGAGACCGACCACGAGTCGGCTCACGCAGCCCCGCTCCGGCGCGCAGATAAGCGGCCGGGGCGAGTGCGAGAGCTGCCTCACGCCCGAGCGGGCGTGAGGCGAAGCAGGCTTAGGCGCCTGCGGCTTCGGCGACCGCGGGGAGGATCGTCTCGACCTCCGAGTGCGGACGCGGAATCACGTGGACCGAGACAAGCTCGCCGACGCGACGGGCAGCCGTCGCGCCCGCGTCGGTCGCGGCCTTCACGGCACCGACTTCGCCACGGACCATCACGGTCACGTAGCCACCGCCGATGCACTCCTTGCCGATCAGCTTGACGCGTGCGGCCTTGACCATGGCGTCAGCGGCCTCAATCGATCCGACGAGGCCACGGGTCTCGATCATGCCCAGCGCGATCTGGCTCATGGGAGCTCCTTTAGGTTGCGCCCTCTGTGAGGCGCCTGTTGGTAGGGGTTATCTAGCGCCCACGGCGCGAGAGGATGGCTTCGATATCAGAGGGCGTCAGCGGGCTGGCGCCTTGGGAGTTGGTGCTCGGGCGAGGGGCGCTCGCGGGGGCGCTCACGACGGGGCGGGGCTGAACGCCGCCGCGCTCAGTCCCGTTCTTCTGCCAGGGCAGGATCGGGTCGCCGAACTCGCGGCGGAGCTTGGCCTCGAGGCGCTCGTCCTCTTCCAGCATGCGCGTGTTCACGAGGGCGATTCGCTTGACGTTGATGAGGTGCTGGGGACCAATGTTCTCCGAGTAAATGTTCCCGCCCGGCGTGCCGCAGCCGAGGGTCATAGAGGGGAGGAGGTTGGTCGTGTAGCCAATCGAGCCCTGGGTCGTGGGCGTGTTGACGTTGATCCGGCAGGCTGGCATCGCGATCCCGAAGGCCTCGATGGCGGCCTGATCGGTGGCGTGGATCCCGCAGGTGTGGCCCATGCCGCCGTACTCGAGGACCGAGCGACAGAGCTTGGCGCCTTGGCTGGCGCCGTCGACGGTGAAGAAAGTCACCAGCGGACAGAGCTTCTCGATGGAGAGGGGGCCCTCGGGGCCGACCTTCTCGTAGGGAGCGACGAGGACCGTGGTGTCGTCGGGGACCGTGAAGCCCGCCATGCGCGCTATGACGCGCGGGAAGCGACCCACGATCTTGGGGTTCATGTGCCCGCCCCGGTTGACGACCGGCTCGAGCTTCTTGATCTCCTCGGGCGAGCAGATATAGGCCCCGCGCTGGCGGAAGGCCTCTAGGGCGCGGGAGGCCAGGCTGCGCTCGCAGACGATGGCCTGCTCGGAGCTGCAGATGGTGCCGTTGTCGAAGACCTGGCCCAAGACGATGCACTTGACGGCTTGGTCAACGTCCGCGCTCTCGTGAATGAAGACCGGGACGTTGCCCGCGCCGACGCCGATCGCTGGGTTGCCCGAGCTGTAGGCCGCGGTCACGAGGCCGGGCCCGCCCGTCGCCAGGACGATAGAGGTGTGCTTGTGACCCATCAGCTCTTGGGTCGAGCCCAGGGTCGGGTTCGCGAGCCAGCCGACCGCGCCCTCAGGTGCGCCGGCCGCGCGGGCGGCCTCAGCCGCCACGCGGCAGGACTCGGCGATGCAGCGCTTGGCGCTGGGGTGTGGGCTGACGACGATGGAGCAGCGAGCTTTGAGCGCGATGAGGCACTTGAAGAGCGCGGTCGAGGTCGGGTTCGTGGTCGGGATCACGGCCGCCACGACGCCGGCCGGGTGGGCGACGTCGATGATGCCTTTGGCTTCGTCGCGGGCGATGATGCCTGCGGTCTTGAAGTCCTTGTAGCGCTCCCAAGTGAACTCGGTCGCGAAGATGTTCTTGAGGGTCTTGCCCGTGACGTGACCCATGCCGGTCTCGTCGACGGCCATCCGGGCCAAGCGGACGGCCTCGCGGCGGCCAGCGTCGGCGACGGCCTTGGCCCAGCGATCGCACTCCTCTTGGGTGGCGTTCTCCATGGCCAGGCGAGCGTCGCGGGCGCGCTTGAGCGCGTCGCGCACCTCCTGGAGGGCGGCGAGGTCGCGGTCCATTTAGTGCTCCCTCATGAGGGGGCTGAGGTTGCTCGAGAGAGCCGGGTCCTCGGGGAGGATCGCTGCCAGCTGCGGGTCGGGCTTGGGGATCACGTGGACGGCGCTCAGCTCGCCCACGGCTCGGGCAGCTTCTGCGCCGGCGTCGGCGGCGGCCTTGACCGCGCCGACGCTCCCGCGCACGAGGACCGTGAAGATCCCCGCGCCGGTGCTCTCGCGCCAGGCGAAGTCGACCTCAGCGGCCTTGGTCATGGCGTCGAGCGCCTCGACGGCGCCCACCATGCCGGTGGTCTCGACCATGCCGAGGGCCTTGCGGAAAATGACGCGACTCACGCGGAAAGGCTCCTGCCTACGCAGAGAGGACGAATGAAGCGGCCGACTATAGGAGAGCCGGAGGGCGGGGGCAACTCTACTGGGGGGCCTGGTTTACTGGGGGGGACGGCTTACTGGGGGGCGAGCCCCCCAGACCCCCACTGGGGCGTCGCCCCCCCCCCGCCGGGCCGGGGACCCCGGCGCCGCGGGGCCCCCCCCCGCGGCCGCCCCCCCCCCCCCAGACCCCCCCTGGGGCTTCGCCCCCCCCCGGCCTGCCGGGGGACCCCCCCTCGTGTGTGGTGGAAGCGGGCGGCTCCGGGACCGGTCGTGTGTGGTGGGGCGGGCGGCTCCGGGACCGCGCGTGTTGTGGCGGGCCGCCGGAATGGAGTCCCGGGAGGGTGGGGAGTGCGAGAGAGAGATCGTGGACGAAGACCTTGATGGCGACTCCAGCCCCTGGCGAGAGCTCCTCGAACTGCTCTGGGAGGAGCGGCGCTACTTCTTGCTCCCGCTGGTCGTGGGGCTCTCGTTGGCCGCGCTGGGGTTGATCGGGGCACAAGCGGCAGGGCCCTTGGCGCCCTTCCTCTATCCCTACTTCTAGCGGGTCAGAGTCGCGGGAGGACGGTAAAGGAGTGGCGAAGGCAGCGCAGGAGAGACGAGGCGAAGCCGCTGTCCGATATCTGAAGAGCGACTTGGAACGCGGCCAGGAAGGCCTGCGGCTCGAGTCCCTCGAGGACGTATTCGAGAGCTCTCTCGCGGAGGCTCGAGTCCTCGAAGGAGCTGGCGACTCGCAGGAGCTCCTTGGTCCAGCTCTCCAGGGCGTAGGGATTGCTGCCGCCCGAAATGGCCGCGTGGTGGGGGGCGAGGATTCGCGGGTCGGAGAGCGTCTCCTCCATCCACTCTCTGGCCGTCTCGAGGCCCAGGACTCGCTCCGCGAGCTGGGCGCAGTCAAGGCGAGCGCAGGCCAAGGTCGCGAGTCCGTCTAGGAGGATATCGGTCGGCATGTTGAGGGGGTCGTCCGCACAACGATCCAGTTCAGCTGCGAGCTCAGTCCAGCGGCTTCGCAAGATGTCCTCGCTGAGAGGGACGGGCCCTAGGGAAGCGAGGAGCTGGCGACAGCTGGGGAGCCAGCTTCCTCGACGACCAAAGCCCCGCTTCGCTGCTCGTGCAGCGCTGACGGCCTGATGGACCCTCTCCTCCATGTCGTCGTCGCCGAGCCGGAGCCTCAAGAGCAGAGCCTCTGGTCGTAGGAAGCCCAGCCCCTCGTCGTCGCTCGTGGCCCCGCGGGATCGCCTCGATCCAAGTCTCTAGGCTCCGGCAGAGCAAGGTGAGCAGCTCCTCGCTGCCCTGTCTCAGCGCCAACTCGACCAGTCCCTGGGTCAGCGCGTGCGCCTCTCCATAAGCGAGAGGCGAGAGCAGAGTCCAAACCCCCTGGAATCGCTGATCCAAGTCGATCTGCGACTCGGAAGGGCTCGCGAGTTGCAGGTCGCAGAGGTCAAGGAGCGCTGCAGCTGGGACGTGTTCGCCCTCCAGCAGACGCTCTCGAAGCAGAGATCCAGCGTCGGGTGAGAGGTAGGGCTTGATCTGCCTCAGCCAGTCACGCCACTGCGTGATCTGACTCAGAGGTGAGTCTGAGTCGACGCTCAGATCCTGCAGCTGCTCACCCAGGCAGCGCCACCAGGGCTCCGCGAGGGATTCCAGGTCAGTCGTCCTGCTTGGATCGAGCGCGAAGAGACCCAAGCCGCGCTTGAGGGGCGACTCTCCCAGGTAGCCAGGCGGAGTCCCCCGGGGCGGCGCCCAGGTCGGAGCGCGTCGGCTCAGCTCTTCAGGATCGAGAGCCCAGGTCCAAAGGGTGGGGGAGCGGGCGAACCAATCGCCAGCGGGTCGGAGCCAGACGTTGTTGATCGAGGCGCGCGCGTCGAGAGCGCGCTGGAGATAGCCGCGAGCAGTCGCGGGTGGGGCGAATCCCCGCTCGAAGAGGAGGTCCAATTGGGAACACACGAACTCGAGCTGAGCTTCAGCTTGCCCGCTGGCGTCTGGCAGAGCGAGCTCCTCGAGAGCCCTGCCCAAGCGTTCGGAGGCTGCGGTGTCTCCTGCGATCCACTCAGCGACCGCGACCTGGACCGCATGACGCTCTCCGAATTCGTGTCCGCCAAGAACGCTGGAGAGGGGGGCGGGCGGCGCGCCGCAGAGGGCGAGTTGGAGCGCGAGCTCCGAACGGAGCGCGACCGCGCTATCTGGGGATACGCCCGCGACGGCCTCGATCAGGGCCTTGGCGAGCCCCAGGCAGCGCTCGAAGCGCTCGAGCTCGCCCGAGCGGAGGCGAACCAAGAAGCGAGCGCGGTGGGCGACAGGGTCGCTCTCACCGCGCTCGTGGGACCGGAGGTCCTGGTCGAGAGGCACGCGGACTAGAAGTCGCGCGTGTCGTCGTCTTGCTTGGGGGTCGGCTGCTTGGGACGAGGCTGACGCGGCTCGGCCGGGCGGAGGCGCCGGGGGCGAACGACCCGGGGAGCGGTCTTGAGCTTGGGGGCCTTGGTGAAGGTCAGGACCTGACGCTTGGCCTTGCGGAGCAGGGTGACCTTGCCGCCCTTGGCCACGAGCTGGCGCAGGTCGAGCTCGTTGCGGAGGGGCTTGCCGTCGACCTCGAGGAGGATGTCGTATTGCTCGACGCCCTGAGTCTTGGCGAAGCTCTTGGGGTAGAGCTGGTGCACGACCAGGCCCTGGCCTCGCGGGAGGTCGAGGTGGCTGCGGAGCGCTGGCGTCACGCTCCGGCAGCGGACGCCGAGGGTCGCGCTGGGACCCGCGGGACGCTGGGGAACGTTGGACCAGGTGAAGCTTCGGCTCTGGGTGCGAGTCCGCGGCTTGTTGGGGTCGTCCTCGCCCTGGCCGCCCTGACCGAAGAGGTCTTGGAAGGGGTTCCGGCCTCCGAAGAGCTCCTTGAACATGGGGTCGTCGGGGTTGAGGAGGCGGAACTGAGGTCCGCCCTTGGCGCCGCCCCGCATGCCCTCGAGGAGCTTGCGCATCTCGGGGAACTGCTTTTGGAGCTGCTCCAGCATCTCGTCTTGGCCGGGGATCGGCTGGAGGCCCGGGAGGTCACGCTCGTCGAGGCCCTGGGGCTGAGTCGAGCGGGGCTTGTTGGGCTTGGTCGTCTTCGGGGCCGGGAGCTTGTGCCCGGCGCGGATCGCGCCGAGAGCCTCGGTGGCCGAAGCGGCGACCTCGGGGTCCTCGCTCTTCTTGGCCTCCTCGAGCGCCTTCACGGCGGGAGGTCCTATGGCGACGAGGTCCTTGTAGGCCTGCTGGCGAACCTTGTATTCCTTGGCGCCGAGCTGATCGACGAGGTCGGCGATCCGCTGGTTGAGGGCTTCCGCCTTCTTCTTGGCGTCAGGGGTCTTCGGCGTGTCTTGGGCCAAGACAGGCGCCCCGGCCAAACCGGCCAGAGCAAGCGAGATCAGCAAGCGCTTCATAACGTCCTCCCGGCCCGTGGGCCGTTGCTGGGGCGCTAGGGCCCCTCTGTAAGTGCGCGGGATCGCGGCACTTCTTAGAACTTCACCTCGCGCTCACCCTCGGCGAGGGGCGGCACCCGCGAGGGGCGCTGCCAGCCGCGCATCAGAGCGTCGAGCATGGGGTTGGCCTGTTGGCCGCCGCGACCGTCGACGGGGACGATTCCGGGGCGACCACGGGGAGCGCGACGGCTCCGAGCTCCCGGACGGGCGGGAGTCGCGAACTCGGGGGAACCCTCGGCGAGGCCCTCGGGCTTGGCGGGGGCCTCCACGTCGAGGGCAGCGGGCTGCTCTTTGGCTGGGATCGGCTCAACGACCTCGGCCACGACGCCCGACCCACGCTTTGCGGCTGGGGCGTCCTCGGCGCTGAACAGGATCGCGAGGCCCAAGGCGCCAAGGAAGAGCGCGGCCATGGCCATCAGGGTCTGCACACCAGAGAAGGAGGGGCGCAGGATCGGAGCCTGGCTGCGCGCCTCGTCCTCGAGCGACTCGGCGTGGGCGAGGACCTGCTCGGGGGAGGTCGACGCGGCAGCGGTCTGCTCAGTGGCGATTTGGGCCATGACCGAGTCCGCGAACCCGAGCATGATCGGGTGATCGCCCTGTTGGGTCTCGGCGTAGGCAGCCAGCGCTTGCTCGTCCGCCTCGTAGGCTTCGGCCAAGGCCTGCTCGTCAGCGCTCGCGAGCGCTAGGAGGGCGCGAACGCGCTGCTCTTCTTCCGGCTCACCGCCCGACAAGAGCGGCAAGATCCGCTCCAGCTCAGAGGCTGAGTTCGGTTCAATGCTCGAAGACATGACTCCCCTTCCCGTAGACACGTTCCCAGGCTTCACGGAAGAGCTTGCGTGCTCTGTGGTGTCGCCAACGAACCGTCGCGTGAGTGGTACCGGTGATCTCTGCAATCTGTTTGGCCCCGATCCCTTGGAGATCGCTTAAGACCATGATTGTCTTGTACTTAGGTGGCAATTCTTCTAGGATTCGTGCCACGCGTCCCGTCAACTCTTGCTGCTCGACAGGATCCTGGACGTCGCGGTGGTCTTCCACTTCGCCGACGCTATCCAGGTCCACTCCGCCCCGCCGCTTGCGCTTGCGGATCGAATCGATGCTGAGGTTGACCACGATCTGGTGGAGCCAGGTCGTGAACTTGAGCTTGGTGTCGAAGCGCGCCAGCGAGCGGTGGACGCGAATGAACGCCTCCTGGGTCACGTCGCGCGCGTCTTCGTCGTTGTGGAGCATGCCTCGGGCTACCCAAAAGGCGCGCTTCTGGTGGCGCTCGACCAGAGTCCGAAAGCTCTCGCTGTCCCCATCCAGGGCCGCGAGGACCAGCTCGGAGTCAGTGGGTGCTTGAGCGCGGGACATGGGACGGGACGCCTGGAGCCGGGGGAGGCGACGCGAAGACCGCGGCAGGCGCCTGTTCCGGCCAGCGGCAGGAATAGCGACGTCCGCGCTCACGAAGCGCTCCCGAAAGTTTCCAACTCAGTATAGGCGTCCACGTCCGCAAAGACTCCTGTCGCTTTCCACCCAACTCGACCTTCCCGAGCTCCGGAACAGGGGTCGAGAAGAGGTCGAGTCGGTGAGGCCTAGTAGAGGCGGGCCTTGGAGTTCTTGGGGTGCTTCTGACCGTAGCCAGGCTGACCCTTGCTCGAGGGAGCCCGCTTCGAGGCGCGAGGGGCGCGACGGCCCTTGTCGCGGCCGCGCATCAGGCCCTCGAGGCGATCGCCGAGCTGGCCCTTGCCGCCGAGACGATCCTCGAGCTGACGCAGCATGCCCATCAGCTTCTCGCCCTCGGCGCCGTTGCTGAAGCCCTCAGCCTTGGAGGTCATCTTCTCGATCTCCTCCTGGAGAGCGCGACCTTCGTCGGTCGCTATGAACTCGCTGAAGACCTCCATCAGGCGGGACATCTCCTCGGGGGAGAGGCTGCCGCTGAGCTTGTCCATGAGGCCGCTCGGGTCCTGCATGTCCTGGGGGTCGAAGTCCTTGCTCAACGATCCGAGGGCCTTCTTGAGGGCCTTCTTGTCGTCGTCGTTCATGAGCTCCATCAGCTTGTTGAGTCCACGACCGACGTTTCCGAGGCTCTCGCCGCCCTCTTGGACCATGTCGCGCATCCGGCGTCCGCCACGACGACCTTCCCGGCGACGGTCACCGCGGTCTCCGCGATCACCGCGATCACCGCGACGGCCGCGGAAGCCCTCCATCATCTTGCGGAGGCCTTCCTCGCCACCGAACTGCTCCATCATGTCGCGGAGCTTCTCAGGGTTGAAGCCGTCGGGACCGCCGAAGCCCTCCATCATCTTGCGGAGGCCTTCCTCGCCACCGAACTGCTCCATCATGTCGCGGAGCTTCTCGGGGTTGAATCCGCCGCCGTCGCGACCGCCACCGAACTGCTCGAACATGTCGCGCATACGCTCAGGGTTGAAGCCACGACCACCGCGGCCGCCACCGAACTGCTCCATCATCCGGCGCATGCGCTCGGGGTTGAAGCCACGTCCGCCGTGGTCGCTGCGGTCGCCGCGGCGGCGCCCCCGACGGCCCCAGCCGCGGTTCTCGTCGCGATCACCGCGGCCCCAGCCGCGGTGCTCGTTGCGGTCGCGACGGCCGCGGTTGCTCCGCTCGCCGCGCTGCATGTCACCGTGGGCGCGCTCCATGCGCTGAAGGAGACCCTCGATCCGACGCAGACGTTGGTCCATTTGCGCGAGGCGGCGCATGACCTCGCCGTGGACGCGATCGCTGTGCTCGCCACCGTGGCCTTGGCTGTTGTGGTTGCGCTCGGCGCGGGCGCGGGGACGACGGGGACGACGCGGCTCGTCGGGGCGAGCGGGACGCTTGGCGCGCTTGGGGCGCTTGGGGCGAACGGGCTTGCTCTTGGGAGCCTTGGGGGCCTTCTTCTCGGCCTTCTTCTCCTCGTTGTTGCCCTGGGCCTCGCCCATCAGACGCTGCATGGCCTTCTGGCGTTCCTCGGGGGGCAGCTTCTGGAGCTCCTTGAGCTTGTCCATGCCGCCTTGGCTGAGGAAGCGACGCATCATGGGGAGGTAAGGACGGACCATGTCCTTGTTCTTGATCCGAATCTTGCCGTCCTTGCCCAGCTCGACGAAGGCGCCCAACATCCGCTCGACGCGCTCGGGGGGGAAGGGGAGGCTGCCTTTGAACTCCTCGCGGAGGACCAGCTCGCCGGACTCGTCGACGACGAGGATCTCGTTGAGGCGCTCCTCGAGCTCCTTCATCTCGGCTTCGTCGTCAGCAGCGATCTCGATGGTGTCGAGGGTCTCGCCGGTGGCCGTTGGGCCCGAGAGACGCGCGCCCTCAAGGGGGCAGCAGTCCTGGGCGAAGGTGAGTGAAGGGAGGCCCAAGGAGGCCGCCAGGGCCAAAGAGCCCCAGATCATTCGCGGATGGAAGGTCATGTTCGTTCCTGAGCAGGGTGTGGAGAGCCTTTGAGGCTCACTTCTCCACCCGTTACGAGCGCGCGGCTCGAACGTTTGCTGCAGGAAGGAAAAGGCGGCCGCGCCCCTCGCGGGAAGGGGGTGCCAAGAGTGGCTCCCGAAAGGGGACGCGGGCCGCTGCGGAGCCCAGCGCCCCGCGATCTTGGAAGTGTGCAGCGTCGACACCCCTCGCTGTCGTTTGGACGCAGTGAGAGAGAGAGTTGATGATCGGCGAGGGATGCCGACGCTGCGGTGTAGGGTGCGGCGGCTGACCGGGAGAGAGAGAGACGATCGGTCAGCCGCCAGCAGGAGCTCGCCCCTGACTAGAGAGGGGAGAGAGAATTGGGGCGATCCCCTGCGTGAGTTGTTGCTGGTGTCGACCGCGGGTCGACACTTTTCACCTAGAGCACGCCTCGGGCCAGATGTGAAATGAAATGAATTGGACGTATTTACTGGCGTTACGTCCGTGGAGCTAGGTCCGCAAGCGTTTCGGTATCGTTTTCGGATCAGTTTCATTGCAGGCGAGGCGTATTTGGGGATCAGCGCGTAACGCGTGGGTCGCGCTTCCCCAAGAGTCTTCTTGCGCTGCCGAGGGAGGAAGCAAGTCAGCGCTAGGGCGAGGCCGCAAGGGGCTTCAGAGTCGCTTCTCTCCCCTGGCTCGCCCCGCCTCTCTGTGCTTGGTTCGGGACGAGAGGTTCGGTGAAGATCTCTCGGATTGAGTCGCCAACAACGCGAGGGTTCGGGGGTCGCAGACCAGCCGCCCACCTGTGCTATATTCCCCCTCGCTGAGTTTTTAGGCTCGGGGAGACGCTGCGCCATGGCCTCCGTTCGGATCCTCAACGGTCCCAACCGGAATCAGATCTACATCCTCAAGGGCGGTGAGCTCGTGGGGAGGGATCCGACCAATCCGATTCAAGTTTTTGCTCCCGGCGTCTCTCGCAAGCACTTTCGCTTCGAGGTCGAGGGACCCCGTGTCTACGTCCAGGACCTGGGCTCCAGCAACGGCACCTACATCAACAACCAGAAGATCAGCAAGCACCTGCTAGCTGAGGCCGACCAGATCACCGTCGGCGGCATCAACCTGCTCTTCAGCAACGACAACCGCGCGCCCTTGCCTGGCGGCGGTCGTCCCCCGCTCAACTTCTCGAGTGAAGAGGTCCCCCTGGGGGCCTTCGGCTTGAACCCCGGCGGCGGGCCAGGTGGGTTTGGGGCTAGCCCGGGACCGGCTGGAGGGCCTGGCTTCGCTGCGACCCCCGCACCGGCTCAGGCTCGCGACGATCAAAACGCCACTGGCGTGATCATGCGGGACGACGACGAGGACGAGGCCAACGCGGCCGACTACTCCATCGACGCGAGCATGGTGTTTCACAGCTCGGCCCTCCTCAAGAACAACGCCGAGGCCGAGGCGCTGCAGAAGCGCCTCTCGCTCTTGTTCGAGATCAGCCAGGACATGGGCTCGGAGAGCTCGCTCCAGGCCATGATCGACAAGATGCTGACGAAGCTCCTCGCGGTCTTCCCTCAGGCGGATCGCGGGTTCGTGCTGATCGGCGACACGGTCGAGGACCTCAAGCCGATGGCGGTTCAGACCCGCAACGACGACGCCGGCGAAGCCCAGATGTCGAAGACCATCGCGCGCCTCGTGATGGAGGAGAAGCAGGGCATCCTCTCGCAGAACGCGATGGAGGACGACCGCTTCTCGGGCGGGATGTCCATCGTCAACCTCAAGATCTTGAGCATGGCGTGCGCCCCCCTCCTCTATCGCGACGAGGTGTTCGGCCTGATCGAGCTCGACACTCAGAGCCGGAGCAAGTTCACCCACGACGACCTGAGCCTCCTGACCGGAATCGCGGTCCAGGCGGCGGTCTTCGTCAAGAACCTCCGCCTCTTCGAGAACGTCGCCAAGGAGGCCGAGGCCCGCGCCAACCTCCAGCGCTACTTCAGTCCAGCCCTCGCAGCCCAAGTCGCCGGCGGGGAGATCGACATCAAGCTGGGCGGTGACATGAAGACGGGGACCGTCTTCTTCAGCGACATCATCGGCTTCACGAGCATGTCCGAAAACATGTCGCCGACCGACATCGTTGACAAGATCAACCGCTACATGAAGTACATGGTCGACATCGTCTTCAAGTATCAGGGCTCCGTCGACAAGTTCATTGGCGACTGCATCATGGCGGTCTGGGGCGCGCCGGTCGCGATCCCCGACGAGGCGGTCAACGCCGTAACCGCCGCGGTCGAGATGCAGAACGCGCTCTTCCTCTTCAACGGTGAGCTCTACGCCGAGCAAGCCAAGCCGATCCACATGGGGATCGGGCTCAACTCCGGCAAGTTCGTCGCCGGAAACATGGGCTCCGAGCGCCGCATGGAATACACGGTCATCGGCGACGACGTGAACCTGGCGCAGCGGGTCGAGTCCAAGGCCGGTCGCGGGATGGTCCTGATCACTCAGTCGACCTACGAGCGGAGCGACAACAAGCTCCTCGTCGCCAAGCTCAAGCCAGTCGGGCTCAAGGGCAAGGCCAAGCCAGTCGTGACCTTCTCAGTTCGCGGGATCCAGCAGGAGTCGAGCTCGGGCGGCCGGGTGTTCATGACCAGCCTCCCCTGCGCCATAGGCGGCTGGCGCGAAGAGAACTGCAAGCGCGGCCTCCTGGTCAAGGTCAAGATCTTGGGCCCCGGCAAGGCCCTGGGCTTGATCCTCTTCCACGACCGGCCAGAGCCCGTGGGTCCCATGGAGCTCGAGTTCTACGCCCCAGAGATGCCCAACCACACCTTGACCTTCGAGGCTCAGGGCGCGGTTCGGATCCAGGCCAAGCACGGCTGCTGCCTCAAGGGCGTGTTCACCTACTCCGGGAGCCCGCTCGAGGACCTCTTCGACAAGCTGGTCTATATCAGCGAGAACAGCCCCGAGACTGTCCCCCGTGGACAGACTCCGGCCTAGCTCTCTGGCGTCGAGCGCCTGCGACGTCCTGAGCAAGGGATCCCATGGCCAACCCCCTGCGTGAGTTCGTCGACGAGCTAACGGGGGCCTTCAGCAACACCCTCAGCTTCGAGATCGAGGAGGGTGGCGACCCCAAGGCCCAGGTCGACCAGGCGATCGCTGACGCGGGCGTAGTCGCCGGCTTCGTGTCTTGTATCCAGCCATTCCCGGCCGCGGACCTCTTCATCCTGATGCCCCTCCACGCCAAGCTGGCGGTGCAGATCGGGCGGATCAAGGGCTTCGAGGTCACCCAAGAGCGCGCCGGCCAGATCGTGCGTGAGGTGATGGGCGTGGCCTGGTTGGCCCTGACTTCCCAGGCCTTGATCGGGATCGTGGGCAAGGCCGTCCCGGTCGTACGCCCGATCCTGACCTACCCCCTGAACTACGCTGCGACCTGGGCGATCGGACAAGCCGTCGCCTACTACTTCGATTGCCTCCAAGAGGGCCGGCAACCGACCAAGGCCCAGCTCAGGCGCGTGTTCGCCGAGCAGCTCCAGCGAGGGCGCAAGCAGGGAGAGGACCTCGACCCCGTCGGCGTCCGCGAGCGAGCCACGCTCCTGAGGGCCAAGATCGTCGCTCGGGATCCAGACCTCCTGACCAGCGTTCGCCTCGACCCCCGAGTTCAGTTCGTCCCCAGGCGATCTTTCGCGCCGCCGCCGGCGCCCAAGCCCCCTCCCGGCGGCGGTCGGATCAAGATCGTGATTCCGCCCAAGCCCCGGCCGGCTCCGCCGCCGACTCCGCTCCGCGCAGAGATCGAGGACCGGGAGCTCTTCCTGGGAGGCCCAGATCCAGAGGACGAGGCGCCGACGCCCAGCGACACGCAGGCCGACCCGCCTCTGCAGAGCGCAGAGCTCGAAGCCGCACCTGAGACGCCTCCCGAGGCTCCCCCGAGTCAGCCCGAGCCTGAAGCTGAGTCCAGCTCCAGCCCCAAGTCCGAGAGGTCGTCCTCGACCGGCGGCCTCGTGGACGGCCTCGAGCGCCTAGCCCAGCTCTACGAGCTAGAGGCGCTGACCGCTGAGGAGTACCAGGCTGCGAAGGACCGCCTCCTGGACTAGCCGCGGCGAGCGTCGAGGGCGAGGTCCTGAGGCTGGGTCCAGCTGCCGCCGAGGCCGAGCTCGCGGAGGCTGGCCTTGGCAGCCAGGAGCAGCTCGCGGCGGCGTTCGTAGCTGATGAACGCAGCCTTGAACCCGTAGAGGACCGTCTTGCGGATCTCCTTGGGGGTCAGCTTGAAGTGCTCCCACGCCAGCCGGTATTCGTCGGTCAGGGTCACGTCCGAGACCATTCGGTTGTCAGTGCAGAGGGGAGCGCGGACCTCGAGGTCGAGGAGCTGGCGGAAGGGGTGATCCGCCAGGGTCTCGATGGCGCCGGTCTGGAGGTTGCTCGTGAGGCAGACCTCGACGGTCACCCGGCGATCGCGGAGGTAGTCGAGGAGCTGCGGTCCTTGCTCGAGGACGCGCGTGCCGTGGCCGACGCGCTGAGCGTTGAGGTAGCTCACGGCCTCTTGGATCGACTCGGGGCCGTAGCCCTCACCGGCGTGGACGGTGATGTTGAGGAAGTTGTCTATGCAGTAGTGAAAGGCCGCCCGGTGGTGGTGCGGGGGGAAGTTGGCCTCGGCCCCCGCGAGGTCGAAGCCGACCACGCGCGAGACGCCTTGAGCTTTGGCGTCTACGGCCAGGCGCGCGGCGGCCAGAGAGCACTGGCTGCCGAGCTCGCGCTCGTTGGCGTAGGGGAAGGTGGCGCGGACCGAGCGGTGGTAGTGGCCGATGCTCTCGTGGTAGTTGCGCATCGCGCACACCAGGATCACGCTCTGGATCCCGCCTTTGGTGTCCTTCTCGGCGCGGGCCAAGCCAGCGTCGACGGCGCGGAGGACGTCGAGGCCTGAGAGCCCCGGGTGAATATGGCGCTGGGGGGCGAAGCGGACCTCGAGATACCACACGTTCTCAGCGAAGCAGTCGATGGCCAGCTCGTAGGCCGCGCGCTCGAGGGTCTCGGGCGTCTGCAGCACGCCGCAGATGACGTCGAAGGGGAGGAGATACTCCTCGAGGCTCGAGCAGTCCAAGCCTGGGCGCAGGATCTTGCGCAGCTTCTCGGGGTCAGTGTCCTCAGGCAGGCTGTAGCCGAGGTCATTGGCGAGCTTGCGAATCGCAGGGTCTGAGGCCAACTCCGCCACGGTCTCGACCCGGAGGCTGCCGTCGAGGTGGCAGTGGAGGTCGGTCTTGGGGAGGGCGCGGAAGAGCTCGTCCCGTTCCGTCGCGCTGAGGGCGGCGAGGTCCTCGATCTTGGCAGGCTCCGTGGGGTGCGTCATGGTTTACTCCTGGCCCCTATTGGAACGCAGGCCGGCCCACTAACAACCCGGGGCGCTGCGAGTAATTATGTCGCTACAGGACAGTCTTGAGGACCCGTTCGAGGCCTTCGCGGGCAGGCTGAACAAGGCGCTCTTTACATTCGGGGCAGAACTCGCTCAGTCGCCCGGCGGCGTAAGTTGTTTGTTTCTGGCAATTTGCTTGCGCGATCTCGTCGACCTTGCGCCGGCTGGGTCCTGGCGCTAGCTTGGCTTAACAGCACCGGGAGCGGACATGCCTCGCCTCATCGTGATTGGGCTCGAAGGCCGGCCGAATCAGATCCACGAGCTCGAAGGCAACGTGATCAGCCTCGGGCGGTCCTCCGAAAACCACATCCAGATCGACGACCTGAACAGCTCGCGCCACCACTGCGAGATCCACGAGCAGGACGGCGCCTACGAGCTGATCGACAAGGACTCCCGCAACGGGATCTTCCTCAACGGGCACCGGGTCAAGCGGCACCCTCTCGAGCCCGCAGACAAGATCGAGATCGGGACCACGGTCATCTTCTGGGATCGCCTCCCGAGCTCCGAGGATCGCGTCGGGCGCGACACCGTAGACATCAGCACCGGGACCTTCGCGGCGGTCAAGGACCCGACCGGCGTGGCTGGGGTCATGAACTCGGTCCTCGACACCGCGCGTTTGGCTCCAGAGAAGACGCGCCAGGTCCGCGAAGAGGAGACGAATCACGGCGTTCGTCAACGGAAGACAGAGCCCGCGGGGACGAAGGTCGAGGTCGTTCGCGGCGGCGAGCTCCGCGAGCTGCGCCAGCTCCTCAACCTGAACCGGGTCTTCAACACGATCCGCAACCTGCGTCGCCTCCTCGAGACCGTGATGGACACGGTGATCCAGGTCGCGGGGGCCGAGCGCGGGTTCCTGATTCTGATGAGCGAGGGAGGTGAGATCAAGGTCAAGGTCTCGCGCAACATTGACCAAGAGTCGATTCGCGACGCGCGCGAGAAGATCAGTCAGACCCTCGTTCGCGACGTCCTCAAGGACGGCAAAGCGGTCCTCCTGACCGACGCCTCCGCCCACGAGCACTACGGCGGACGCCAGAGCATCCTCAACATGAAGCTCCGCTCGGTCCTGGTGGTGCCGCTGACCCATCGCGACGGGACGATGGGCGCCATCTATCTCGACAACCGCTTCGCGTCCTCTCGCTTCGACGCGACGACCCAGGATCGCTTGGAGCTCGTGGCAGCCTCCGCCGCGGTCGCCATCGAGAACGCGCGCCTCTTCGAGGAGAACGTGCGCCAGCAGGAGGAGCTCCGCCACGCCAAGGAAGAGCTAGAGCGCCTCAATCAGCTCCTCCGCGAGCGCGTCGAGGTCCAGGACCGACAGCTCACCAAGGCCCGCGAGGCCCTGGCCGCGCGTCGCGAGGAGCTCTCGCTCAAGTATTCCTACGACAACATCGTCACGACCTCGCCCAAGATGCTGGAGGTGTTCTCGATCCTCGACAAGGTGACTGACTCCAACGTCCCCGTCTTGATCCAGGGCGAGAGCGGGACCGGCAAGGAGCTGATCGCGCGCGCGCTCCACTTCAACGGACCTCGCCGCAAGCTGCGCTTCGTCTCAGAGAACTGCGCCGCGATCCCGCCCAACCTGATGGAGAGCGAGTTCTTCGGCCACGTCAAGGGCGCGTTCACGGGCGCGACCAGTGACAAGATGGGCCTCTTCGAGGCCGCCGACGGCGGGACCCTCTTCCTCGACGAGATCGGGGACATGGACCTCGACATGCAGACCAAGCTCCTGCGCGTGCTCCAGGACGGCGTCCTGCGGCGGGTCGGGAGCAAGGACTTCAAGCGGGTCGACGTCCGGATCGTGTCCGCGACGAACAAAGACCTCTTGGCTTGCATGAAGGAGGGGCAGTTCCGCGAGGACCTCTACTACCGGTTGAACGTGATCAACATCATGCTCCCGCCCCTTCGCGAGCGCCGGGAGGACGTGCCCCTCCTCGCCGAGCACTTCCTCAAGCAGCAGAAGCGCCAGTCCGGCGCCGACGAACGCACGATCTCTGACGAGGCCCTCGACCTCTTCTTGCGCTATCAGTGGCAGGGGAACATCCGCGAACTAGAGAACGAGATCATGCGCGCCAGCGCGCTCAGCAAGGACGAGATCCGCCCTGAGCATCTCAGCCGAAACGTGATCGAAGGAGCTCGCCAGCCCCAGAGCGAGGCCCCCAAGAACGCTCGCGTCCGCGGACTGCTCCTGGCCGGCAAGACCCTCAAAGAGCTCGTGGCCGAAGAGGTCGATCAGCTCGAGACGACTGCGATTAGCGAGGTCCTTCGCAAGACGAGCTACAAGAAGAGCAAGGCCGCGCGGATCCTTGGGATCTCCCGTCCGACCCTCGACGCCAAGATCGAGAAGCACGGTTTGACTCGCGAGGCAGTCATAGGCGAGTAGCTCAGCGGGCCTCCTTGAGGGGCGCCGCCTTGGCAGGGTGGGAGGGACCGCAGCCCAGGGCCGCGCAGCGCCCCAGCTCCGCGAAGCAAGCCGGGTGATAGGTCGAGCCGCAGCCCTGGCAGCCAAGGGCCGCAGCTTCGCCAGCCAGTTCGTCGTGGCAGTAGACGCAGGTCTGGGCAGGGCGACGCTCGACGACTTGAGCGGGCTGCTTGGCCTTCGCTCGCTTGGCGCGCCGGGAGCGAAAGCGGGCCATGGTCTCCTCGGGCGAGGTCTCCAAATAGGAGGGCAAGGTCGCGACGACGAGGGCCAATCCCCAGAATGCACCGTAAGCAGCGAGTCCCAGGCCGAGCAGGATCATGGGAATCCTGAGGTAGCGCCAGCGGCCCGGGAACATGAAGAAGCCGGTCATTGAGGAGAAGTGGGGGGTCGGGCGAAAGAGCATGCTCCCCCTCCTGC